>ERZ1643246.3929-NODE-3929-length-12241-cov-5.454046_pt1 | contig 12241 bp, 9 predicted proteins | sample MGYA00579265_ERZ1643246 | MGnify/ENA primary metagenome ERZ1643246 (study PRJEB29033, sample SAMEA4952261) | chicken gut metagenome | biome: Broiler Chicken; feature: Gastrointestinal Tract; material: Caecum | place: Ireland | collected 2018 | study: Broiler...
CTCGTGAACTTTAGGGACGGACCTTAAAGTTCAAATTTTACGTTAACCTTTTAAACATTACGTAATTTTTATTTCTTTACATTAACTTTTTAAATTTTAACTATTTTTCTTTTCAATATCCTTGGTTTCTAAAAGTAATTTATCAAAATCGGAAGTTATTTTTTGATGTTTATTAAATTCATTGTATTCTTTTTCAGCTTTTTCTTCCGCCATTTTTTTAGAAATTCTTCCATTATCTTTTAAAATATCATATTTTCTAAATGCAAGAAATTCATTAACACTTTTTGCAAATTCTTCCATTGTAAAAGTATTTTCTCTTTCCACTAAATCTTCTATATAATCAAAATACCCTGATACTGCTCTTTCTAATCTTTTTATTTGTTTTTCATCCAAATAGTTTTTAGCTATCATTACATCTGATTTTAAAATTCTTCCATCTGGTGAATTTTTCCATGTTGTTAACCCCATGTTTTCCTTAGTATGATCTGCTTTATTATATATGATTTCAGCCGCTGTGTTTCCCGTAATTGCATAATGAAATTTATTTTGAATCATTGCATAAAATTGTTTTGTAATTTCTGAATCTTTATCATAATCAATACTACATTCTGCAAATATGTCGGTTATCTGTTGCCATATTCTACGTTCACTTGTTCTAATTGAACGAATTCTTTCTAGAAGTTCTTTAAAATAATCCCTTCCAAATTTTGGACCATTTTTTAACATTTCATCATTTAATACAAATCCTTTTTTTATGTACTCTTTCAAAACATTAGTAGCCCAAATTCTAAAATCGGTTGCCTCTTTAGAATTTACTCTATAGCCAACTGCAATAATAGCATCTAGGTTATAAAAGTTTAATTCTCTTGAAACTTTTCTATTTCCTTCTTTTTGAACTACTCTAATTTTTTGAGTAGTTGATTTTTCATCTAATTCTTTAGTTTTAAAAATATTTTGTAAATGATATGTTATATTATTTTCAGAAACATTAAACAATTTGGACATAGATTTTTGTGTTAGCCAAAAATCTTCATTATCATAAAGTACTTCAACTGAAATATTTTCATTGTTTCTGCTTTGATATATAATTAAATCTCTTAGGTCTTCTATTTTACTCATATTTCACTTCCTCCTCGTGAACTTTAGGGACGGACCTTAAAGTTCAAATTTTACGTTAACCTTTTAAATCTTACGTAACTTTTATTTTTTACATTAACCTTTTTAAATTTTACGTTAACCTTTTAAACATTACGTAATTTTTTTATTTTTACGTAACCTTTTAAATCTTATGTAACTTTTTAATTCTTACATAATTATACTTAAATTCTAATATAAGTCCTACTATTTCATATAATCATTCATGAATCAATCGATGAATCTTTAATCTATTTACGCCTATACTTTCAGCAATTTCTTTTTGAGTAAAATGATACTGTTTATTCATAATAATTGCAATTTCTTTTAAAAAAGTATCATTATATCTTAACTCATTCATATTACAAATATTTTTTTTCTTTAAAAATTCCTCTAAAACATCATCTTTGAGCTTGTTCTTGTTATTTACATCTACATCATCAATAAAATTATAATTTGTATAATCTTCAATTAAAATTGACTTTATATCAATATCATAATCACTTAATATCTTTAACACTTTGTTTTTATTTATTAAATATGACTTATTCTTAAACTCTCTATAGCTTGAATATTTGTAATCTTCTTGTTTCTTACAAATTTCAGCCTTTACAGGATTATTGTGAATATAATGAATACAGTTTATCAAATGTTTTCTCGAAAGGATCTCTTCAGATTTAAATCTATCTCTAAACACATATCCACATCTATTGTATATATTATTATAATATATAGCGTAACTTGTATTAATTTTCTTCATTAATACAGAAATTTGATTAATGTCTTTAGCAAATACTAAAAAATGAGCATGATTATTCATAATACAGTATGATATTATATCTAAATCAATATTTTTCAATTTTTCTTTTGTTATTTTTAGATATCTTTCAATGTCTTTCTCATTATTAAAAATATACTCCCTATTTATCCCTTGTATCATAATATGTAGAAATTTCGAATTTATTTCTTTTCTTGCTCTTCGTGGCATGCAAAAACCTCCTTTAAATATCAATTCTTGCCCCCACTTATTTAATAAATCTTTAGTATTATAAATTCATTTCTCATTAGTATAGTCCTAAAATGTATTTATGTAAATCCTATGAACTTTAAGGTCTGTCCCCAAAGTTCATAGTCCTAAAATATGTTTATGTAAATCTTTTGAACTTTAAGGTCCGTCCCTAAAGTTCATAAATATCAAAAAAGCTTACTGTTCCTACTTTTCTTAAGTTCTCTTTTACATATGTTATTACTTCTTTTGGTGTCTGCCAATTTAATGGTATCTTATTATTTTTTATTAGTATTAATGTATCTTTCATGTTTTTTATTTTCTCGATTTGTCCTTCTTCGCTTGCTTGTCCTAAGTTTCCTTTTAAAAACATATCAAAGTCTTTATTATATCTATCCAATGGTATCATATACACTGCAGCTTCTGAATCCAATATATATACATTTTTCTTTTCATTTTGTATAAAGTTATCTACTTCTATAATTCTGTCTTGTAACGTTGATGAAATAGGTATGTTAGAAAAATGTTTTAATATTGATTTATCTGTTTGTGAATACAAATATATATCATTTATTGATTTTAATATTAATAATCCTACAAAAGATATTGTTATTATATTCATAAAGTGTTCTATAAATATTGATAACTTAATATTTTTTAATTCTTGTATATTTTTGCAAACATAGTACAAAATTATAACAATCGTAGGAAAAGCTGCTATTTTAAAATGTATATCATCTGATATTGGATATATCATAATAAATTGACCTAATGAAAATACAAATAATATTATGTCTTGAATATTCTCTTTTAATTTTCCTTGCTTTACATGTAACAGATTAATTACTAATAATATAATTAATGTAACAGTCACCAATAAAGCTAAAAATGCTGTTAAATCTTTTCCTTGTATAAGTTTTAAATATGATATTTTATTTTGAAATGTTCCTATTCCCAAAATACAATAGTCTATAAAACTTGACATCGAATTCGTTAAAAATAAATATATAACAAAAATTATACAAGGAATAAGAACTCCTGTAACTCTATATAAAATAGCCTTTAAGGTTTCTTTATCTCTCTTTTCTAATAGTAAATACAAAACAGTTATAGCAGATATTATTATACCTGTGCTTTGTTTTAATAAAATAGTTATTCCTGCAAGAAGTCCTATTAAAACATTGTATTTCACACTATAATTTTTATATTTTAGTTCTATATAAATTAGTAATAATGTAACAAATAAAATTGCATAATTATAATCTATATAAAAGCTATCTTTAATAAATAAAAATAATAGTGCTGAAGAAAAAATTGACCATTTTGTATTTATTTTTAATTCTCTTAAGATTTTAAATGCAATAAATAGTATTCCTGCTCCTAAAACTAAAGAAGCTATTCTCATAACAAACAATTCTTGTCCAAATAGTTTTAAAATCCCTCCAAGAATAAATGATAACAATGGTGTTTGTAGCATATTAAAGTCTTTATATGGCAATAATCCATTTGATATATTTCTTGCAAAATTAAAATTCCATATTTCATCTAAATTTTCCAAATTTCTAGGTAAAACAGTAGCTGCAAATAAAACCATTGTTATAATAATAAAGAATATATCTATTAATTTTACTTTTGTTTTCTCTTTCACTTTTTCTCCAATCTATAAATTACTTATTATTGAAATTTCTAATTTCATTGTATTATCTATAAATATGTGTGTAATTAACTACTTATTATATTCTATATTTAAATGTTCATATGCTGCAGGAAGTGCTATTCTTCCTCTTGGAGTACGAGATATAAATCCTATTTGCATTAAAAAAGGCTCGTAAACATCTTCTATAGTTTCTATCTCCTCTCCTGTTGTGGCAGCTAAAGCTTCTATTCCAACAGGACCTCCAGCATATTTATTTATAATTGTAAATAAAATATTTCTATCCGTTTGGTCTAGTCCTAAATCATCTATTTCTAGTTTATTAAGTGCAATTTTAGCCATTTCTAGGTCTACATCTCCATTGCCTAAAACCAATGCATAATCTCTAACTCTTTTTAATATTCTGTTTGCAATTCTTGGCGTTCCTCTAGACCTTTTAGCTATTTCCATACTAGCTTTATCATCTATATTAACATTTAAAATTCCAGCTGACCTTTTTACAATTTTTTGCAAATCATCTGGTTCATATAATTCCAATCTTTCTACAATTCCAAATCTATCTCTTAAAGGTGTAGTAAGAGAACCCGCTTTTGTAGTAGCACCTATCAATGTAAATTTAGGTAAATCCAATCTTATAGACCTAGCACTAGGTCCCTTTCCAATGATTATATCCAAAGTATAATCTTCCAAAGCAGGATATAATATCTCCTCTACGCTTTTATTAAGCCTGTGTATTTCATCTATAAATAGGACATCAAATTCCGATAAATTAGTAAGCAATGCAGCTAAATCACCAGGCTTTTCGATTGCTGGTCCAGATGTGATTTTTATATTTGAATTCATTTCATTAGAAATTATATTTGATAATGTAGTTTTACCTAGTCCTGGAGGTCCATATAAAAGCACATGGTCTAAAGGTTCTCCTCTCTTTTTTGCAGCTTCTATATATACCCTTAAATTTTCCTTAACTTTAGTTTGACCAATATATTCATCTAAAGTTTTTGGTCTTAATGAGTTTTCTAATCTATTTTCTTCCTCGTTTATTAATTCGGGATTTATTAAATTTTCTTCATCCATAAAAATTTTCCTTTCTCTCTTTGCTTTCTAAACATAAGTAGCCTAATCTTATTCTTCCAAAGATTCTAAAGATTTTTTGTAAAATAAAAACCTCCTATTTTATTAAATTTTCTCCTTAAAATAATATCATTTATATGAAAAAAGTACAAGTGTTTGATGGTTTTTTATGCATTCTTCCTAAAATGAAGAATAGGATACTTTCAAGTATCCTATTCTTTAATACATTAATAGCCTATTACCTTTCTCCACCAATTTTTTATTTATTTTTATAAATGTTTGTTGAAATCCATATTTATAAGCAATATGTGCAAACCAATAACTTTTTCTTGGAACATTTTTAAATTTAAAACACGGATTCTTTCTCCACTCAAAAAAGTTTATATCTAAATAATTCATAGTCTCTCTAATCAAGTTTTTTAAATCGCTACCAGTATCAAATGATAATTCTATAACTGACCTTAATCCTATTTTTGAAAATGCTATAAATGTTAAGATATTTTTCATTTTCTCGTATTTTCCGGTCTCTTTAAATAATTTCTTAACTTCTACTAATCCATCTTTTAAATCTTTGATTTGAACTGCATTTTTTAAATTATGAATTGAGTTATCTTCATATTTATAAAATATCTCTTCATTAATAAATGAAACTGTATTTGCTTTAGCATAACAACTTAATACAAGAATTTCATCTTGACATTCATCATAATTTTCAAATCTTATGCTTTTCATAATTTCACTTTTTATTAGCTTATTTCCTGCATCTAAATTTAAATATGCTAAATTTAAATTTTTCCCATCCAAATTTTCATTCTCTTGAAATTTATTATTTAATCCTGTTTTTATTAACTCATTTGAATTTATATCAATTATATTATAGCCACAAATTGCAATGTCTGTATCGTTTTTTTCTGCACTGCTGAACATCTTTTCTAATGCTGTTTTTTCTAAACACATATTTCCATTCATAACTAAAACATATTTACCATCAGCCTCTTCTAAAGCTTTATTTTTAGCCACAACATCTTGTGCTTTTGTTTTATATATAATTTTTATATTATTATGTTTTTCTTGAGTTTCCTTTACAAAGGTATCAATTTGTGTATTTTCTTGTTTATAAATACAAATAATTTCTATATTATTTAATGTTTGATTTATCAAACTATTTAAACATTCTTTTACTTTTTGATGTCTCTTCTTAAATATTGTAATAACTGATACATTGTGCATTGCAATCACCCCTATTTATTTTAAAATCATAAAATTATCTACTTTATTAAATAAACGATTTAATGGTTTTATTTTTAAAACATTCTTTTCTATAATATTTTTTCTTAAAAATTCTATAACCGCTGTTATTAAATAAAAACTAATTATAGCAATTATTAATGTAGAAAGTGGACCTCCTGGTATCTTCTGTATGAAATCTATACCAAATATATTATGCCATAATCTATATCTCATAAAATTACTTTCATGGAATAAATATACTGCAAAGCTTATACTTGCAAAATAATTAATGACTCTATTTGATTTTAATTTCCATTCTTTAAAAATATAAAACAATGCAATTGAAGGCACTAAAATAAATACTGAATTCATTTCTCTGTAATAAGCAAATAAATTACCCCAGAATTTATTATGTAGTTCTAGCTTTTTACCAATTAAAGCAATCGCAAGTACTACTATATAGCCTAAGCAAATTAGAATTATATTTCTTAATTTCTTATTTTCAAAAAATTTAATACCATATAATCTTATATATCCTCCAAGTATATATACATATATAAATAATAATATTCCAATCGGAGTTAAAGTACTTCCTATTAATAAATTAGTATAAAAAACAGTAGGTATTATTACAAAAATAATAGTTAATATTAATAACAATTTTTGATAATTTTCTTTACTTAAGCTATTTAAAAACTTATTAATAAATGGTGTTAACAATAGCAAATACAAATAAACTGTTATAAACCAATATTGATTATAGGCTAATGGAAAAAATGTTTTTACAGTATCTACTGTTCCCAATTTTTCTATTCCAGTTAGTCTAAATATCAGCATAAAACCAACTGAATAGCAAAATATTTGGAACCATAATATGAATACTTTCTTAAAACTAAAATTTTTATTAATACTAAAATATCCAGTTATAAGTACAAATATAACAACTCCTATTTTTCCACCTATTCCACCCATTATTCCAAAAATCATTGTCTTACTTAAAGTATATCCATCTATTATTCCAGTATTCAAAGCTAGATGATGAAATATTATTAAACACATTGCTACAATTCTTAGTAATTCTATATTAGAATCCCTACTCTTCTTTATCGCTGTCTCCAATGTTGAACATCCTCTCTATTATATATTGTGGTCTTCTCTTTGTTTCATCATAAATTCGTCCAATATACTCACCTATCATCCACAAAGATATTAAAATCATACCATCTAAGAACGTAATTGTTACCATTGTAGAAGTCCAACCTGCAGTTACATTATTCCAATTAAAAATATATGATAAAACAGCATATATTAGAATAATTACAGATATAGCTAAAGAAATAATTCCCATTGTACCTACAATTTTTAGTGGTTTGATAGAAAAGCTGAATATTCCATCCTTTGCAAGTTTAAGCATTTTCTTTAGTGGATATTTAGTCTTGCCTGCAAATCTTTCTTTTCTTTCATACTCAAAAGGTGTTTGCTTAAAACCTACCCAACTAAATAGTCCCCTTAAAAATTTATTGTGCTCTGGTAAAGAATTTACTACATCTACTACCTTTCTATCTACTAATCTAAAATCTCCTGTATCTTTTGGTATTTCAACATCTGACAAAGCATTTAATGTTCTATAAAACATTGAAGCTGTTAATAATTTAAATTTAGATTCACCTTCTCTGGATTTTCTTTTTCCATATATTACATCATTGCCTTCCTCCCAAAGCTTTAACATCTCTGGTATAAGTTCTGGTGGATCTTGCAAGTCCGCATCAATTATTACTATGGCATCACCTGTAACATATTGAAGTCCTGCTGTTACAGCACATTGATGTCCAAAGTTTCTTGAAAAAGATATAATTTTTACTTTTTTATTTTCATTAGCTATATTAATTAAAATGCTTAATGTTTTGTCTTTGCTTCCATCATTTATAAATATAATTTCATAATCATAATCATTTATGTTTTCCAATACTTTTTTTAATCTTTTATAGCATTCCTCTGCTACCTCTTCTTCATAATACATTGGTACTACAACTGAAACTTTTTTCATACTTAAATACATTCCTTTCATGCTTAACTCAATAGTTTCTAAAGTAATAAAAGTAATTATTTTAATGCTTTCCAATCTTCTTATATGCATTTTTGTATATAATATCACGTTGATATCTAATATTCAATAATAATTTTAGAAAGAGCATTATTAATTATTATTTTGATTTAATCCATAAAAAAAGTAAAGACTATACTCGAGTTATAGACTTTACTTTTATATATAATCAATTTATTTTTTCAATTCTTTTTCTACACATTTTAATGCTTCTGCAATTACTTTATCCATATCAAAATATTTGTATTGTCCTAATCTTCCTCCAAATATTACCTTATCATCTTTTTCTGATAACTCTTTATATTTGTTATATAAATTAGTATTTTTTTCATCATTAATTGTATAATAAGGTTCTTTATCTTTATTCCACTTTGCAGGGTATTCTCTTGTAATTATAGTTTTGTCCGTATCAACATAATCAAAATGTTTATGCTCAATTATTCTAGTATATGGAACTTCATATTCTGTATAATTTACTACAGCATTACCTTGGTAATTACTTGTATTTAATGTTTCCGTTTCAAATCTTAAACTTCTATATTCTAATTCTCCAAATTTATAATCATAAAATTTATCTATTGGTCCTGTAAAAATAATTTTATCAGCTATATCCTTTAATTCATTTTTATGGTCAAAATAATCATAATTTAACCTTACCTCTATACCATCTAACATTTTTTCTATAATTTGTGTATATCCACCAATAGGAATCCCTTGATAACTATCATTAAAGTAATTATTATCATATATAAATCTTACTGGAAGTCTTTTAATTATAAAGCTTGGAAGTTCTGTTGCTTTTCTACCCCACTGCTTTTCTGTATATCCTTTAACTAATTTTTCATATATTGTTTTTCCAACTAAACTGATTGCTTGTTCTTCCAAATTTTTTGGTTCTGTTATTCCTGCTTCTTTCTTTTCTTCTTCTATTTTTGCTTTTGCTTCATCTGGTGTTATAACTCCCCATAAAGCATGAAATGTGTTCATATTAAAAGGCATATTATATAATTCATCTTTATATCTTGCAACAGGTGAGTTTGTATAACGATTAAATTCTGCAAATTGATTAATATATTTCCAAACTTCTTTATTGCTTGTATGAAATATATGTGCTCCATATTTATGTACTTGTATTCCTTCTACGTTCTCTGTATATATATTTCCTCCTACATGTGGTCGTTTTTCTATTACTAGACATTTCTTTCCTTTTTTATTTGCTTCGTATGCAAATATTGAACCAAAAAGTCCACTTCCTACTATTAAATAATCGTATTTCATGATTAATCCCCTCCATTTTTAATTTATTTATTTTGGAAATTTTATTTACTCTTACATTTTAAATTTTAATTAAATTTTAAAAATTTTTTCTTTTATTTGTTTTATCATATTATAAGTAAATTTATCTTTTAATACTAGAAGTAATGCTATATAAATAATTACTCCGATTCCAATTTGTAAAACAATAGACACTAAATCGCTGACATGAATAAAACCTACTAATTTACAAATTATAAACATTACGACTGAAGAAATTAGGTAATTTAAAGAAAGTTTTAATATTTCTTTTACATTAAATTCTTTTCTAACAAATATAATTTGTACTAATGTTACTGAAAATTCTGCAATTACAGTTCCTAGGGATGCACCCAAAGCTCCGTATTTCCAAATCAAGCAACTGTTAACAGCAAAATTTATAATTGCACCTATAATCACTGATATTGTATATTGTTTTTGTCTTTTGGTTGGAAGTAAATATTGTTTTCCTATTACATTACTCATTCCTATAAATAGTATAATTGGTGATATAATACTCATTAAAATTATAACTCTGTCATATCCTGGTCCAAAAAACATTGGTACAAATTTATTTGCAACAACTATTATGCCAAATATCATTGGAAAGGCAAGAAAATATACATAATTAAATGACTTCTTTATATATTCAAAAACTTGTTGTTTTTTATTATTAGCAAAACAATTAGCTACTCTTGGTAATAATACAGTACCCAAAGATGTAATGATAGTTAATAGTAATTTAATTACTCTTTCACTTTGTTGATAATATCCTACTTCCGATTTATCCTCCCAAATTGCACCTATCATGGTTTTGTCTAGTATTGTATAAACCTGTATTGCAATTTCTGGAATAAATAAAGCTAATGTTGGTTTTAAATGTTTAACAATATTGATCTCTTTCAATTTTACTTTTATTATATACTTTGGTAGATAAAACCATAATGAGATATTACCAATAAATGCAGATAATACATAAATTAAAAAATATATGTACAAATCATCCGGTGTTTTCACAAGCAAAAAAATTGCAATCACACTAGTACATTTTACTACGAGGTTCCTTAAAACTGTTTTTTTAAATTCTTCTAATCCACTAAAGAACCAACTTATGTCAAAACATTGAGCTATTAACTCTATAATTAAGATTTTATAAAAGAAACCATACTCTCCGCTTGTTCCAAAAGCTATAAAAAAGATTATAATAGATATTAGCATCGTTATATCTCTTAATATTACAATCTCAAAAAAAGTTTTACTATTTTTCTTTTTATTGTCTTGATGATATGCAATTTCTCTTTGGGCATATAAATTAATGCCTAATGAACCAAACAAGATAAAATATGCTGAAATAGATGTTGTATAACTATATATTCCAATGTTTTCTGCTCCAAGAACTCTAGAGATATATGGTGTCGTAATTATTGGTAATATTATTACTAATATTTGATATATTAAATTGTATATGTAATTCTTTTTTATGCTATTTCTCAATTCTATTCCCTTCTATAATGTCATATTTATCTAATATTTTACTTATAACTGATTGCGTAAAATACCCATCTCTAACTTTTTGTTCTAATTTTTCTATATTTTTCTTTTTTTCATCATAATTTGAAAAATCCAATTTATTAATGTCGTACAAATTAGAAATTTCATACCCAATATCATTTTCTTTTACAAAATCCGCAACAGCAGATTTTCTCCATACTATTACTGGCATTCCAGAAGCTATGTAACAAGATAATTTATGAGGATTGTTATATCTTGTATAATTTTTATAGCTTTTATTTTCATCGCTTTCATCCAAATTCCCATCCCAAACCAATCCTATATCTCCATCCATATTATTAGGCATTTCATCAGGGGAATATTTACCTTTATATATTATCTTATTATTCTTAAACTCTTTACTTTTCTGTCCATAAACATATAATTCAAAATTCATCTTTGAACTATTCAATTGATAAATAAATGATGCTTTATCTAAATTACCACTATATGTAATTTTGGGTAAATTATAATCTAATTTTCTTTTTTTAGATTTTCCTTTACATAAATAATCAAACAATTGTAATTCATATATTTTTTTTGAATCTATTCCTTTATTAATAAGAAATTCTTTCATATATTTATTATGAGCAATTACAAAGTCGCATGATTTATAAAATCGTACCTCTTCCTCAAGTTCTTTTTTATTCTGATTCCTTAGTCCTTCTATATCATGAATTATTACAATCTTATTTTTGAATTTATCCATCATAATCTTTTTACTTGAAAATGGAGCTTGTACAATTGCAATTTCAGTTTCTTTTGAAATATTAGATATTAATTTAAATTTTTTTATAAATTGTATTATTCTTTTTATTTTATTTTGGCAAATTTCTTGTGTTAAAGGAATTGTCATTACTTCAAAGTTGAATTTACTTTTAACTATTTCTTCGATATCTGTTTTAGCTTTTGGTCCAGCATTAAAATTATTTTTTATATATTGCGATAATATTATTTTTTTATTTTTTTCTTTTTTCTTTTTATTCCATAAATAATCTCCAAAGAATAGTAATGGAAATCCTATTACAGGATACATTATATATCTTTCAGTTATTCCAACAACAGCAAATAAAATAATAAATATAGAGTTCTTATTTTTATTATTTAAATTTGCAAAAATATATATTAGCCATATGAAATATAGTATACCATATTTTATATAAGCTCTAGAATATGTGCTATCTAAATATAATTC
>ERZ1643246.3930-NODE-3930-length-12240-cov-6.517522_pt1 | contig 12240 bp, 10 predicted proteins | sample MGYA00579265_ERZ1643246 | MGnify/ENA primary metagenome ERZ1643246 (study PRJEB29033, sample SAMEA4952261) | chicken gut metagenome | biome: Broiler Chicken; feature: Gastrointestinal Tract; material: Caecum | place: Ireland | collected 2018 | study: Broiler...
TTCCTTTCCATTATATCTCGTTTCTTTCTGTCCATCAATTCGGGAAGGGGGGCAAAGGCTTCTCAGGGTCTGGCTGACTATCTGAAAAAGAATTTCGCAGAACCTTCTGTGGCAATCGGTTATGACAGCCGCATTAAGAGCGATGTGTTCGCAAAAGTTGCCGCTGGTGTTTTTGCAGCAAATGGAGTTAAAGTCAATATCTGGTCTGTTCTGATGCCGGTGCCGACGGTATCCTTTGCAACTCGTTATTTGCACACTTCTGCTGGTGTCATGATCACCGCTTCTCACAACCCAAGCAAATATAACGGCTACAAGGTTTACGGTGCAGATGGCTGCCAGATCACAACCGAGGCAGCCGCCGAAATTCTGGCTGAGATCGAAAAAGTGGATATCTTTGCGGATGTAAAGCACAGCGATTTTGAGGCAGGTCTTGCAAATGGCAATATCAAGTATATTCCGGATGAGGTCTATACAGCATTTGTGAACGAGGTCAAGAATCAGTCTGTTCTGTTTGGCGAAGAAGTCAACAAGGATGTTGCTATTGTTTACAGCCCGCTGAACGGCACCGGTTTGAAGCCTGTGACCCGTACCCTAAAAGAAATGGGCTACACCAACATCACGGTGGTCAAGGAGCAAGAACAGCCGGACGGCAACTTCCCGACCTGCCCGTACCCGAATCCGGAAATCAAGGATGCAATGGCACTGGGCATGGAATATGCCAAGAAGTGCAATGCAGATTTGCTGCTTGCCACCGACCCAGACTGCGACCGTGTGGGTATCGCCGTCAAGAACAAGGCAGGCGAGTATGAACTGTTGACCGGTAACCAGACGGGTATGCTGTTATTGGACTATATTTGTAGCCAGCGCGTGAAGCACGGCAAGATGCCTACTGACCCCGTTATGGTCAAGACCATCGTGACAATGGACATGGGTGAGCAAATTGCTTCTCACTATGGTTTGCGGACCATCAATGTGCTGACCGGCTTCAAGTTTATCGGGGAACAAATCGGCAAGCTGGAAAAACAGGGCAAGGCGGACAGCTATGTGTTTGGCTTTGAGGAGAGTTATGGCTATCTGACTGGCTCTTACGTCCGCGATAAGGACGGTGTGGATGGTGCATACATGATTTGCGAGATGTTCAGCTACTACGCAACCCAGGGCATCAGCCTACTGGATAAGCTGGACGAGCTGTACAAGACTTATGGCTACTGCCTGAATACCCTGCACAGTTATGAGTTCGACGGCAGTGCCGGTTTTGCCAGGATGCAGAGCATTATGCAGGCATTCCGCGGCGATATCAAAGCGTTTGGCGGTAGGAAGGTTGTAAAGCTGCTGGATTATGCTTATGGTCTGGACGGGTTGCCCAAGTCCGATGTGCTAAAGTTCCTGCTGGAAGATAACTGCTCCATCGTGGTGCGTCCCTCTGGCACGGAGCCGAAGCTCAAGACCTATATTTCCGTCAGCGCAGAGGATAAGGAAGATGCCGAAATGGTGGAAAGAATTCTGTCTGATGCGTTTGCAACAGTAATGAATGGAGTGCTGTGATGAAACTAGTATATCTTGTACAGTATTTCTCACCAGAGAAAGCATCCGGATTGCAACTTGTTGAGGATCTCTTAGAAGGTTTTTCTGCTCATGGTTGGAAAACAGATGTATTCACACCTACTCCTACTCGAGGTGTAACGGACGAACAGCGTAAAGAGTATGCCCGTAAAAGAGTTGAAATTAAATATGATGGTAGACTGACCATTCATAGGATGCATTTGTATCGTGAAGGAAAGGGATTCGTTGGACGTGCAATCAGATATCTCCTGTTTAGTATAGAGTGCTTTTGGAAGGCAGCCACTGTTCCGGCAGATTTCATTTTTACAGGTAGTGGTCCTCCAACACAGGGAGTTGTTGTGGGACTTGCTAAAAAAGTGTCTGGCAAGAAAGTAATCTACAATTTACAGGATATTTTTCCGGACTCACTTGTAACATCAGGAATATGTGGGGAAAACTCTTTCTTGATGAAAATTGGTCATGCCATGGAGAACTTTACTTATCGCAATGCTGACCATATTATTACGATAACTGATGATATGAAGGCCAATATTATGAAGAAAGGTGTCCCAGAAGATAAGATTTCAGTTGTCCGAAATTGGATAGATACGGATAAAGTAAAACATATTTCTCGTGAGGATAATTTGCTTTTTGATGAATTGAAGCTGCCAAGGGATGGATTTTATGTGGTGTACGCTGGAAATCTTGGAAAGGTTCAAGGTGTGGACGTAATTCTAAAAACAGCTTCTCTAATGAAGAATAATAGGGATATCAAGTTTGTTATCTTTGGCAATGGAAGCGAAGAAAAGAATCTTAAAAAAATAGTTAACGATAAGCATCTTGATAATGTTTTAATGCTTCCGTTACAGCCAATTGAGCGAGCATCAGAGGTTTACAGTATGGCTGATGTCAGCATTATATCTTGTACACCTGGAACTTGTGGAAGCGGTATGCCGAGCAAAACATGGACAAGTATAGCTGCAGGTGTTCCAATCATTGCTTCTTTTGATATGCCAAGCGAAATGGAGCGAACAATTGAAGAGGCTGAATGCGGATTCTGCACAAGAGCCGGTGATGAGAATGAACTTACTGAAAAGATAATTCGAGTCTTCGGAGATAGTCGTTTGAAAAAATGTCTTGGACAAAATGCAAGACGTTATGCAGAGAAAAATGTCTCCAAGGCAGAAGCAGTTGAAAAATATATTAAGTCAATTGAAAGATTAGTTGACAAGGAGAAATGATCATGAGGGTTCTTTTGTTATCGCCTTTGCCGCCGCCTTCAGGTGGAATTGCTCGGTGGACAGAACGATATCTAGAATGGTGCAACGGAAAACATGATGTAGCGGTTGTAAATACGGCATTACAGGGAGAGCGTGCAGGAGAAGCGGGAAAACAGAGGAAACTCACAGATGAAATAAAAAGGGCACTATATGTTATTCGTGAGACAAATAAAGGATTAAAGAGGAAAACAGATATAGTTCACATTAATACAAGCTGTTCCAGATTTGGTATCTTGCGCGATTGGATATGTTTGGAATTGGCTCACAAGAAAAAGGTGTCCGTAATTGTGCATTGTCATTGTAATATCGAAGATCAGCTTGGTACAGGGAAAATGGCTACAAAGCTGTTTTCAGACATGGTAAATAAATCAGAAAAAGTTTTGGTCTTGAATAGCAGTTCCAAGAATTATGTTGAAAAGATAAATTCAGGAAAGGCTGATTTGTGTCCAAATTTTGTTTTGACTAATCAAATTTCTGATTATCATAAGATTAGAGATCGAATAGAAAAAGTTATTTATGTTGGAGATGTACGTCTATCCAAAGGATCGGATGATTTTTATCTGCTGGCAAAGCAAAATCCAGAGGTGAAATTTATTGTTGTTGGCTCTGTAACAGAAGAAATAGCACAGCTAGATAAACCAAAAAATGTAGAGACTCTTGGAAGACTTGAGGCATCTGATGTCGAAAAGCAGCTGAATGAAGCAGATGTGTTTGTTTTTCCATCCCTTACAGAAGGCTTCTCAAATGCAATGCTTGAGGCAATGGCACACGGATTGCCGATTATTGCAACAGATGTTGGTGCGGCAACAGATATGATAGAAAACTGCGGAGGGACGGTTGTTTCGATTCATGATGTTAGTGCAATGCAGAGTGCGCTAAATAATATGAACAAGCCAGAGACGAGAAAGGCTATGTCTGAATGGAACATCACTAAAGTAAAGCAGTGCTATGAGTATAACCAAGTGATAGAAAAATTATTTCATGTCTATGAGGAAGCTATATGAATAAATTAGTGTGGACAGTTTCCCATGTGGTATCCAAGAGCGTACATAAGCTGATAGAGGAACCCATCAAAAAGTGCATGTTGGGAAAGCACGGAAGGAACGTACATATCGGTCATAACGTAACCGGAAACTTGGAAAATATCTATTGTGGTGACAATGTATCGCTGGGAGGAGAAAATCTTTTTCTGAGTTCAAATGCTAAAGTACATATTGGCGACAATGTTATGTTTGGACCGCGCGTTACAGTTATAACAGGTGACCACAGAATTGATGTGCCCGAAAAGCCGATGATTGCAGTGACCGAAAAATTGCCCGAAAATGATCAAGATGTTGTATTTGAAGGTGATAACTGGATAGGCGCCAATGTTACCATCTTAAAGGGAGTAACAATCGGTGAAGGTGCAGTTATTGCGGCTGGTGCAGTAGTGACAAAAAATGTGGATGGATATTCTATCTGGGGGGGGGTACCAGCAAGAAAATTGCGGGATAGATTCCAAGATTTATCTAGTAAACCCGTCGATATTGCTGGACAAGAAAAATGAAAAAAGTAATGGTAGTTATACCCGCTTTAGGAAGCGGCGGTGGAGAGAGACTCGCAGTGTCGTTGATTGCGAAAATGGATCCTCAAATCATCAAAACAAAACTGGTTGTTTTATATCCCTATGAAGATACTGATAACGCATTATTTGCAAAGAAAAATGCAATCGACACAGTGTACTTGAACAAACGCCGTGGTGTGGATTTTTCGATTGTTGGAAAATTAAAAAAAGAGATTGATACTTTTATGCCAGATGTGATACAAACGCATTTGTATGTTGTGGCATACGTTCTTTTAGCTGCGCCATTAAAGATAAAAAAATACCACACAGTACATAATGTTGCAGAAAAAGAAGCATTTGGATTTCGGAGGATTGTCAATAAAATAGCGTTTAAATTTGGAAACTTTATTCCAGTGGCAATCAGCCCATATTGCGCTAAAACTATAGAAGATGTATATGGAATTCAATTAAAAAATATTCCATGCATAATGAATGGAGTTGACACAAGTAAATATGTGGTCTCTCCTATTCAACACGAAGGAACTGTATTTATCAATGTTGGAAGGCTACAGTCACAAAAAAATCACACATTATTAATTAATGCGTTTGCAAAGGTACTGGGAAAAGATCCAACCGTAAGATTGACCATAGTTGGTGAAGGTGAACTAAGAACTGAGATTGAAAAATTGATTCAAAAATATGGAATAGAACAATACGTTAGTATGCCAGGGCAGTGTGGTGATGTTCAGAGAAGACTGAATGCTGCAGATATATTTGTTCAATCCTCTGATTATGAGGGATTACCGATTTCTGGGCTTGAGGCAATGGCGTGTGGATTGCCGATTATTTCAACAAAAGCAGGTGGCACGGTAGATATCGTAAAAAACGATGAGAATGGCTTTTTGGTAGATATCGGAAACGTAGATGAACTTGCAGAAAAGATGCTTTTTTTAGCTCGAAATAAAAAAATTGCAAAAAAAATGGGAAAAAAGTCTAGAGAAATCGTCGAAATGTTTGATATTGATAAGTGCGCTCAAAGATATCAAAATCTTTATTTGGAAGAATAATTTAAAAAAATAAATCTTTGGAGGAGCCATGAACAGGGATTCAAGATTAATTATAAGGCTAAATAAGGCATTTCTGATATATGCATTTGTTATTGCGCTACCTTTTTCGTGGGCGTCATTTGCCATTGGCTCAATTTATAGGGCTGTAACCCTGTTGCTGTTTATTCTATTTCTTTTTGAATCGAGACTTATTATAAATTATTCAAGTGAAAAAAGGTTTCTGTTATTTGGCTGGCTTCTCTATTTGGGGTATGCGGTAATAACAATGCTTTGGGCAGTAAATCGAGATGCGGCTATTACGAATAGTTTGAGCCTTGTCTTATTAGGATTCATTGTTATAATATTCTTTTCCACAGATTTGCAGGAGGAAGAAAGCTATAAAACTGATCTTTGCTGGATTGTCGCAGGGATAATATGTATTCTTCTGTATACTTTTGGAGATAAGACAGAGGTAGGAGAATATGGATCAAGAACATCAATGATTATAATGGGTACGGCAACTGATCCAAATGAATTTGCAAGCATTTTTATTGTTCCGTTATCGCTTATGACGTTTAATTTGTTAAATAAAAAAGGTCCACGCATTTTACAGATAATAATCATGTTGTTATCACTCTACTGCGTCCTGATGTCAGGGTCTCGAGGAGCACTTATTGCAGTTGCAGTTGCGATGATCATTACTTTACTTCAAAGTGGTAAGGTTGACGTAAAATCTGTGTTGATTATTATTGCGTTTGCAATTATAGTTTTACTTCTATTAACTCGATACATTATTCCATTAATTCCAGATGATGTTTTAACAAGAATGTCATTAAAGGCTCTTTTGAAAGATGGCGGAAGTGGTCGTGGGGATCTTTGGACAGATGCTGTAAGGAAAATCTGGAATGGATCCGTTTTGAGAATGATGTTTGGATATGGTCAATATGGACTCACTGTTGGAACAAAGGGCGTGTCCCAGACAATGCACAACCAATTGATTCAACAACTATCAAATTATGGTATCGTTGGATTGGTGTTGTATCTGATTTTAATATATAAGTCATATAAGTCAATCAAACTAAACTGTCCAAGATATATGGGTGCTTTTATTGGTATGATGGTTATGAGCCTTACAATAACAATGAGTGTAGCATACAAATTGTTATGGATTCTATTGTTGATGCCAGCAGTGATGTCAAACAAAGGCAAGGAGATAAGATTTGATGATGGAAAGTAAACCGATTGTGTCATCATTTATATGGAAATTTTTGGAGAGAGGAGCGGCCCAAGTTTTTGCTCTGATTGTCCAAATTGTCCTTGTAAGACTGCTTGCACCAGAGGATTTTGGCGTACTTGCGGTCTTGCTGGTATTCATTAATCTATCTAATGTGCTTATTCAAAAGGGATTCGCAACCGCACTGGTTCAGAAAGATCACATTGAAGACATCGACATTAATACTGTGTTTTGGATCAGTGAATTGATTGCGGCTTTCCTGTATATTCTTCTTTGGTGTTTTGCACCACTATTAGAAAACGTGTATGGAACCTTGCATTTAGCAAGCTATTTGCGCATTATTTCAATTTCCCTTTTTGCAGGAGCCTTCTATAGCATAGAGAATTCTCTACTTATAAGAAGCATGCAATTTAAAAAGATGTTTTTCTCGAGTTTTGCAGCGACGCTTATTGCAGGAACACTTGCAATGATTCTTGCATATAAGGGAATGGGTTGTTGGGCGCTTATATGGCAAAATATTGTTCAACAGATACTTTTATCAGTTTTTTCTCTTCCTTTTTGCAGGTGGAAAATTAGAATACAATGCTCGAAAAAATCATTTTTGGAGGTTTTTCGTTTCGGTTCAAATGTTTTGCTCGCAGAATTGCTATATACCGGTGTGGAGAATCTTCGGACGCTGATTATTGGCGCAAGGTATTCTTCTACGGATTTGGCTTATTATGATAGAGGACAAACATATCCTTCCGTTGCAATGCGTAGTATATATGACACGGTAGGGAGCGTGCTGTTACCTGTTTTTTCGAGAGAACAGAATAATACAATTGAACTTAGACAGTCTGCCCAAAAAGCGATAGGATTTTCCTTCTTTTTAGTTGCGCCATGTTTTGTTGGATTTGCTGCGATAGCTGAACCGTTTACGAAGCTGTTGTTGACCGATAAGTGGCTTCCCTGTGTTCCGTATATGAGATTGTTTTGTGTATATCAACTTGGTATTCTTCCATATTGTGTTTTAAGAAATATTCTTTATGCGACGGGAAATAGTAAAAACAGTTTATTCCTTGAACTCTTTAAGTCTGCCCTTTCTTTGGGAGCTGTTGTAATAGGAATGTTAATCAATCCGCTTGCAATTGCCTTTTTTTCCACACTGGCTGTTTGGATTGCTACCGTTGCATATGGTGTGACAATTCATAAGTTTTTACACTTCAACTTAAAAGAATTATTGATCGACTTCTTACAAATTGTTATGTTTTGTGTAACGATGACAATCGCCATATTGATTGTTGATGACCTCATATCATCATTGGTTTTCAAAATTGTTGCTGAAATCGTAACCGGTGTTGTCGTATATATAGCATTATCGGTCCTAACACACTCGAAATATTATACAGAAGGACTTAATATTCTAATGAAGTCGTTAAAACGAATGAGAGGAAAGAACTTTGAATAAAGCAGAAAAAATTATAAGGCATCAAATTATTTTATCTAGGGCAAACAAAATAGAGTGGATTGAAGATGTTGTTTATTATTATAGGACAAACAGCAATGGTGCGACATCGAGTTCTGCCGGAAATCCAAAGAGCATCGATTCGTTATGGATTTCGATTTCTTTACTTGAAGACAGAAGAAAACTTGGTCTTAATGATACAGTGGATTATTACCTGTACATGCTTAACATGTTACGTTTAGGATTTCATAGAACAGAGCTGCTACCAGAAAAAAATTAGGAGAGATTTCTATTATGAATACGCAGCTTTTCTAAATAGTAATTTTGAAACACGAAAATTTGGATTGAAAGATTTGGATTTTGCAAATATGCAAGGTTTAATTACGAATGTCAGCTATTCTAAATATTGTGAGTATTTTAGTAGAACATAATTTACGGAGGAAATAAAAATGTCTGCATTTGATAACGCAACCCTTATGATCACTGGTGGTACTGGTTCTTTTGGTTCTACCGTTCTGAAGCACTTCCTGGATTCTGACCTGAAGGAGATTCGTATCTTCTCCCGTGACGAGAAGAAGCAGGACGATATGCGCCACGAGCTTCAGGCCAAGCATCCGGAGAACTCCAAGAAGGTCAAGTTCTACATCGGTGATGTCCGCAATCCCCAGTCCATCCGTGACGCCATGCCCGGTGTTGACTACATCTTCCACGCTGCTGCTCTGAAGCAGGTCCCCTCCTGCGAGTTCTTCCCCATGCAGGCTGTCCAGACCAACATCATCGGCACTGATAATGTGTTGCACGCCGCTATTGATGCTGGCGTCAAGCGTGTTGTCTGCCTGTCCACCGATAAGGCAGCTTACCCCATCAATGCCATGGGTATCTCCAAAGCCATGATGGAGCACGTCATCTACGCAAACGCCCGTGTGGCTGCCGAGCGGGGCGGCACGACCATCTGCTGCACCCGTTACGGCAATGTCATGTGCAGCCGTGGCAGCGTGATTCCCTTGTTTATCGAGCAGATCAAGGCCGGGCACCCCATCACCATCACCGACCCCAACATGACCCGGTTCCTTATGAACCTGGACGAAGCGGTGGACCTGGTGCAGTTCGCCTTCGAGCACGCTAACCCCGGCGACTTGTTCATCCAGAAGGCAGACGCCTCCACCATCGGCGACCTGGCCAAGGCGGTGCAGCAGCTCTTTGGGGATACGGGCACCAACATCATCGGCACCCGGCACGGCGAGAAGCTCTATGAAACTCTCATGACCCGGGAGGAGCGCCTGCGCAGCGAGGACATGGGTAACTACTTCCGGGTGGCGGCGGACAACCGGGACCTGAACTACGACAAGTACATGGTAAAGGGGGAAGTCCACACCATGGCGGACGAGTCCTATACCAGCCACAATACCACCCGCCTGGACGTGGAGGGCACTGTGAAGAAGCTCCTCACCACCGACTATGTCCGGGAACAGCTGTCGCTCCTGGCCGGTGAGAAGGCATGAGGGACAAGCTCTTGCTCCTAGGGGCCGGCGGCCTGGGCCGTATGGCCTTGGAGCACGCCCTGGAGGAATACGACTGCGCCTTTGTGGACGACGTCTTTCCGGTGGGTATGGAGATCTGCGGAGTTCCGGTGGTGGGCGGTCTCTCCGACTTGCCAGCCTTGCGGCAGGATTATTCCCTCTTGGTGGTGACCATCGGGGACAACCAGCTGCGGGAAGAGCTCTACGCCCGGGCGGACGCCTTGGACTATGAGTTCCCCAATATCCTGGCCTGCTCTGTCTATGTCAGCCCCTTTGCCCAGCTGGGATGGGGCTGTGTGCTGCTCAATAGTGTGGTGGTGCAAAACGGCGCGACGGTGGGCAACGGCGTTGTGATAACTGCCGGAGCGGAGATCCACCACGACTGTGCTGTGGAGGACTTCGCCCTGATTTACAGCAATTCTGTAATCCGCACCTATGCCACGGTGGGAAAGCGGGCGAAGATCGGCAGCACGGTCACCATCAGCAACAACGCCCAGGTCCCTGCGGACGCCGTCATCCCCGATGGCTCCGTTGTCTCAGCAAAGGAGGAAACCCCATGAACATCCTCATCACCGGCGCCCAGGGCTTTGTGGGAAAAAACCTGGTGGCCAACCTGCGGAACATCGCCCAGGGGAAAAACCGCACCCGGCCCAATCTGCACATTGAGGAAATCTACGAATACGACCTGGACACAGACCCCGCCCTGCTTGCCGGGTACTGTGCCCGGGCGGATTTTGTGTTCCATCTTGCCGGGGTGAACCGGCCCCAGAACAACGAGGAGTTCATGGAAGGAAACTTCGGCTTTTCCTCCACGCTCCTGAATACCTTGAAACAGGCGGGGAACAAGTGCCCCGTTCTGCTGTCCAGCTCCATCCAAGCCACGCTTATCGGCCGGTACGGGAAATCCGACTACGGCCGCTCCAAGCTGGCGGGAGAGGAGCTTTTCTTCGCTTACGGCCAGGAGACCGGTGCTCCCGTGCTGGTGTACCGGTTCCCCAACCTGTTCGGCAAATGGTGCCGCCCCAACTACAACAGCGTGGTGGCCACGTTCTGTAATAACATCGCCAACGACCTGCCCATCCAAGTCAACGACTCCAACACCCAGCTGGAGCTGCTCTACATCGACGACCTGGTGGAGGAGATGCTGGACGCCTTGGAGGGCCGTCCCCACCGCTGCGACTACAACGGGCTGATGCCCCTCCTGAAAGAGGATGGGAAATACTGCTACGCTTCTCCCACCCACCAAGTGACCTTGGGGGAGATTGTGGAGCTGCTGGAGGCCTTCAAGGCCCAGCCGGAAACGCTGGTGCTGCCAGAGATTCCCCCGGACAGTTTCGCAAAAAAGCTCTACTCCACCTACCTGTCCTACCTGCCCAAGGAAAAGGTGGCCTTTCCCTTGAAGATGAACACAGACGTCCGGGGCAGCTTTACCGAACTGCTGAAAACCCGAAACTGCGGCCAGATTTCCGTGAACATCTCCAAGCCGGGAATCACCAAGGGCCAGCACTGGCACAACTCCAAGTGGGAGTTTTTCATGGTGGTCAGCGGCCACGGCCTGATTCAAGAGCGGAAAATCGGCTCGGATGAGATTCTGGAATTTGAGGTGGATGGAGACCACATCCAGGCGGTGCACATGCTGCCAGGGTATACCCACAACATCATCAACCTCAGCGACACCGAAAACCTGGTGACCGTCATGTGGGCCAACGAGCGGTTCGACCCCAGTAAGCCAGACACCTTCGGAGAGAACGTATAAGGAGACGACTATGGCATCATTCCAAAACAACGGCAAACTAAAACTTCTCATCATCGTGGGCACCCGACCGGAGATCATCCGCCTTGCCGCGGTGATCACCAAGTGCCGGCAATACTTCGACACCCTTCTGGCCCACACCGGCCAGAATTACGACTACAACTTAAACGGCGTGTTCTTCCACGACCTGGAACTGGCGGACCCGGAAATCTACCTGAACGCCGTGGGGGACACCTTGGGCCAGACCATGGGGAACATCATCGCCAAAAGCTACGACCTGATGGTGGAGCTGAAACCCGACGCCGTGCTGGTGCTGGGGGACACCAACTCCTGCCTGAGCGTCATCGGGGCCAAGCGGCTGCACATCCCCATTTTCCACATGGAAGCCGGCAACCGCTGCAAGGACGAGTGCCTGCCCGAGGAGACTAACCGCCGAATTGTGGACATCATTTCCGACGTGAACCTGTGCTACTCCGAGCATGCCCGCCGGTACCTGGCGGAAAACGGCCTGCCCAAAGAGCGGACCTACGTCACCGGCAGCCCCATGGCGGAGGTGCTCCACAAGAACCTTCCCAAAATCGAAGCCAGCGACATCCACGCCCGGCTGGGGCTCACCAAAGGCCAGTACATTCTGCTCTCCGCCCATCGGGAGGAGAATATCGACACGGAGAAGAACTTCGTGAGCCTGTTTACCGCCATCAACAAAATGGCCGAGAAGTACGATATGCCCGTGCTGTATAGCTGCCATCCCCGGAGCAAGAAGCGGCTGGACCAAACCGGCTTCCCACTGGACAAGCGGGTCATCCAGCACGAGCCTTTGGGCTTCCACGACTACAACTGCCTGCAGATGAACGCCTTCGCCGTGGTCAGCGACAGCG
>ERZ1643246.3932-NODE-3932-length-12238-cov-3.873266_pt1 | contig 12238 bp, 16 predicted proteins | sample MGYA00579265_ERZ1643246 | MGnify/ENA primary metagenome ERZ1643246 (study PRJEB29033, sample SAMEA4952261) | chicken gut metagenome | biome: Broiler Chicken; feature: Gastrointestinal Tract; material: Caecum | place: Ireland | collected 2018 | study: Broiler...
CCGAAGGCCTAAAACCCTCCCCCCACCCTGGAAAAGTTTCGGGGTGGGGTGCGCAAGACCGCAGGGCACCCTCCGTACGAAAAATTTTCCCCACGGGGAGCAAAAGGGATGTGAGACTATGCCAGGGCCCAGACAGCCCACGGATTTGCTGAAAGCGACGGGACGGAAGCATCTGTCCCAGCAGGAGGAGGACCAGCGCCGGGACCAGGAGGTCCATGTGCCGCCACCGGAGCAGGCAGAACCGCCCCGGTGGCTGCTGAAGAAGTTCCACAGGGAATTTCGGGAGATCGGGGAGATCCTGCGGCAGGCCGGACTGTACACCGAGCTGGACCGGGATGTGCTGGGGCAGTTCCTGGTGGCCCGGGACCGGTGGGTGCGGGCCGACAAGCTGGCCTCGGCCGCCATCCGGGATAAGGACGAGAAGCTGGCCCGCGAGTGGACCGCCGTCCAGGGGGCCTACTTCAAGCAGTGCCGCCAGTGTGCCGAGAGGATTGGCCTGTCCATCTCCTCCCGGTGCCGGCTGGTGGTGCCGGACGCCCTGGTCAACGCGGCCAAGGACGAGGGCGAGGAGGATGAGTTCACCCGTGCCCTGAAGGCCCGGCAGGCCCGGGCGTCTGGGGGGTAGCTCATGCTGGATCAGGAGAGCGGTCGTTTTGTGTGCGACTTTGTGGAGCGCCTGCCCACCACGGACACAGGTAAGCCCTTCCGGCTGTATACCTGGCAGCGGAAGACTCTGATGGAGTTTTACTCCACTATGGACAGGGACGAGGAGAGCGGGCAGCTGCTCCGGAGGTACCAGTACCTGTATCTGGAGATCCCCAAGAAGAACGGCAAGAGCGAACTGGCCGCAGCCCTGGGGCTCTATCACCTGTTTGGAGACGGGGAACTGAACGCGGAGGTTTACCTGTGTGCAGCTGACAAGGACAACGCCAGCATTGTATTCCGGGCGGCGGTGTTCATGCTGGAGACCGCCCCCTGGACTGCCAAGATGATCGCCCGGGGGGAGCTGAAGATCGTCAAATCCCAGAAGCGGATCGAGTATCGCCAGCGGGTGAAGGCGGAAAACGGCGCTCTGCGGTGGGTCAATGTGGGGCTCATGCAGGTCATGTCCGCCGAGGCCTTTTCCAAACACGGATACAAGCCCAGCTGCGTGATCTTTGACGAGCTCCACGCCCAGCCCAACCGGGATATGTGGGACGTCCTGACCGGCGCGGCCGGTTCCGCCCACGACCAGCCGGTATGGATCGTGCTGACCACCGCCGGCGACGACCCAGACCGTAAGAGCATTGGCTGGGAGATTCATGAGCGTGCAGTGGCCATTCGAGACGCCCGGCAGCTGCGGGAGGTCCTAGCCCAGGGAGGAGATCCCAGACAGGTTCTTTCCTTGTGCCACGTCTCCAAGGAGGAGCTGGCCCAGGCCCAGGAGACCCTGCTGGCCCGAGATGAATCAAACTGGCTGCCAGTACTCTATGGCCTGACCGCGCTGTATGGGGACGACCCGGAAGCGCTGGCTCAAGTGGATATCTGGGACGAAACGCTGTGGAGGCAGTGCAACCCCTCACTGGGGGAACATCTGAAGCTGCGGGCTCTGCGCCTGGAGGCCCAGGCCGCCAAGAAAAGCCCAGCGGCGGAAAAGTTGTTCCGGTGGCTGCGCTTAAATCAGTGGATCAGCGTGAAGGCGGTGGGCTGGCTTCCCCTGACCCTGTACGACAAGACCCAGTGGGGGCCCTCCGCCAAGGCAGAGCGGGAAGAGTGGATCAAGCAGCTGCGGGGCAAGCGGTGCTATGGCGGGCTGGACCTGTCCACCACCACCGACCTGACGGCTTTTGTGCTGCTGTTCCCGCCCCAGCCGGGGCTGGATACCTGGGTGGCCTTGTTCCAGGCCTGGCGGCCTCTGGAGGGCGTGGAAGAGGCAGAGCGCCGGGACCATGTGCCCTATCGGGATTGGGAGCGGGCCGGTTTCCTGGAGCTGTGCGAGGGAGACATGATCGACTTTAGCCGGGTAGAGGAGGCGGTCAGCCAGGCCACCCAGCGGTACCGGCTGGAGTGCCTGGGGGTAGACCCCTACCTCAGCCGCACCCTCACCCAGCGCCTGATGGACAGAGGGCTGACGGTGGTGGAGATCCCACAGACCATGGCCCACATGTCGCCGGCCATGAAAGAGGTGGAGCGGCTCATCCGGTCCCACCAGATGCTCCACGTCCACAACACCTGCGCACGGTGGTGCTTTGGCAACGTCCGGTGCGCGGTGGACGGGAACGAGAATATGAAACCCATGAAAAACCGGAGTATCGGCCGGATCGACATTGCGGTGGCCTGGATCATCGCCATGGCTACGGCCATAGTCATCGCCAACCAGAAAACGGACCTGGCGGCGGCTATGGACCGGCCGTGGTTTAGTCTCTGAGATAGGAGTTAGAAGATAGGAGATAGGAGTTATGGAGTGGTGGAAAAACAAGCTGCTGTCCCACGCCGGGGAACTGGTGATTGGGCTGGGGGCCCTGCTGGTGAGCGTGGGGGCGGGAATGATCTATCTCCCCGCCGGCCTCATCGCCGGGGGCGTGCTGGCCATTGCCGGAGCGGTGCTGTCTATTCTGGGGGGAGGTGAGGAGGGATGAGCTTGCGGCGCGGATTGCAGTACCTGGCCCGGTCCCCTACCCGGAAAGCGGTGACGGAGGCCAGTCTGATCGCGGCGGGGTATCCGTCCGCGGGCAGCGAGGACCCGGAGACCTACGCCCGGAAGCTGTCGGCGGTGGACCGGTGCATGAGCATTCTGGCCGGCTCTATGGCCAAGCTGCCCAACTTCGTTATGGATACCAACACCCGGGAGCGGCTCCAGCATCCCATCCTGCGCCTGCTGAATGTGCGGCCCAATGAGGCCATGACCCCCAGCGTGCGCAAGGAGGTGCTGGAGAACAGCCGGAATGAGGGGGGCAACGGCTACGACTGGATCGTGCGGGACCCAAGGACCGGGCGGGTGGTGGAGCTGATCCCCGTGCCTTGGTATCTGGTGGAGCCCTGGCGGGATACGGCCGGCCGCATCTGGTACACGGTGAGCCACCCCCTGACCGGAGAGCCCATGGTATTGCCACAGGAGGACGTGTGCCACTACAAGGGGGCAACCCGGGACGGGCTCAAGGGGGTCTCCGTCCTCCGGCGGGCCGCGGATACCCTGGCGGAGGCCAGGGCTGCTCAGGAGTATAACAAGACCTTTTATGAGAACGGCGGCCAGCCCTCCGGAGTGCTGGAGACTGCCAGCGATTTGGGCGGGTATTATCTGGACCAGGATGGGAAGCCGATGAAGCGTCCGGACGGGAGCCTGATCACCAAAAAGGACCACCTGCGGGAGGAATGGGAGAAGGTCCACGCAGGGCCCAAGAACGGCCACCGGGTGGCCATCCTGGATCTGGGACTGAAGTACACCCCCATCGCCGCCAGCAACCAGGAGGCCCAGTTTATCGAGAACAAGGAGGTCTCCATCCGGGACATTGCCCGGTATTTCGGGGTGCCCCTCTATAAACTGGGGGAGGGCAAGGAGAGTTACAGCTCCAACGAGCAGAACGCCATCGAGTACGTGGTGGGCACACTGCACCCCATCGTTACCCAGTATGAGGAGGAGCAGACCTGGAAGCTGCTCACCGACCGGGAGCTCACCGCCGGGCTGGAGATCCGCATCAACATGATGGCGGAGCTGCGGGGGGACACGGAGAGCCGGCGGAAGTGGTACCAGACTATGCTTCAGGAGGGCCCCTTCTCGGTGAACGACGTGCTGGCTCTGGAGGACCTTCCGGACATCCCGGGCGGGGACGAGCACCGGGCCAGCCTGAACTATGTGCCCCTGTCCATGTGGCCGGAGCTGAGCCGGCTCCGGGCGGAGAGCCGGACGCCCAACGAGTGAGGAGGAAATTGTGGAACAGATTTTGAAGGCGGCCCGCTTGGAGAAGGCGGAGCTCAACGAGGAGGAACTGGCCCTCATCAACCAGCAGACCCTGCGCCCTCTGGGGGCGGATGAGGTGTTTACCTTCCGCCTGGCGGCCTGTGACAACCAGGTGGACCGGGATTTTGAGCGGTTTACCGAGGCCACCCTGGAGGAGCTGGCCCAGAAATATGTGGGCCGCCCGGTGCTGCGGGACCACAACTGGAGCGCGGCGGCCCAGACCGCTCGTGTCTACGCCGGAAGCGTGGAGCCGGGGGACGAGGAGGGCGTCCGCCGGCTGGTGCTCCGGTGCTATATGCCCCGCAGCGAGCAGACCGTCCCCACCATCGCCGCCATTGAGAGCGGCATTTTGCGGGAGTGCTCCGTGGGCCTGTCCGTAAAGCGGGCCCTGTGCTCCATCTGCGGAGCCAACCAGCGGGAGACCCTCTGCAAGCACATCCAGGGTCGGGAGTACGACGGCCAGGTGTGCCACATGGACCTGGACGGGGCGGCGGACGCCTATGAGGTGTCCATGGTGGCCGTCCCCGCCCAGCCGGAGGCCGGGGTCATCAAGAGCAAGCGCTACGGCGGCCAGGAGCCGACCCCCAAAGACGACGACCAGATTTGGAGGGACAAGGCCCTCCTGGAGCTGGAACAGAACCGTTTTTAACACTCCGCCCTGATGGGCGGCAAAAAAAAGGAGGAAAACCCTATGAGCATGAGACGCAAGCTGACCGAGAAGCTCCAGGAGCGCACCGCGCTGCTGGAGAAGGCCGAGGGCCTGCTCCAGGAGGGGAACCGGGAGGAGTACCGGACCCAGATGGAGGCGGTGAAGTCCATGAATGGGGAGATCGAGGAGATCAAGAGCCTCATCCAGGAGCAGGACCGGAAGTTTATGGAGAAGGCCCCCGACTTGGCTGAGGAGCGGGACAAGGCTGCCGAGCGGGGCAACCTGCTGATGAAGGGCCAGGAGGTGAAGTTCTCCGCCCTGGAGGTGTCCAAGGCCCTGTTCCTGTCCCAGCACGCGGCGGAGAAGTCGGTGACCCTGGCCACCGGCACTCTGGCCCAGCCCACCGGGGCGGGCACCAATATCCGGGACCCCCTGGGCAGCGGGGTGGGGGCCATCATCGACCAGGTGTACGTTCAGGATCTCACCGGCATGTCCAGTTACCTGGAGCCCTATGTAATCTCGGAATTTGACGCCAGCGGGGCGGATGTGGCCACCGCCGCCGGCACCGCCCGGACGGCTTCCGGAGACCCCACCTTCGGCGTGTCCAAGATCTCCCCCTATGAGCTGACCACCACCAGCTATGTGGACCGGAACATCTCCCGGCTCACCCCCGCCAACTATTACGCCAAGGTGTACGCCATGGCCATCCGGGCCATGCGCCGGGACACGGTGAAAATGATCTTCAATGGGGACGGTCAGAGCACCCCCGACATGTACGGGATCAAGAACGCCAAGAACATGGCGGGAAACCCCATTTTTGCTACGGTGAACGTGGCAGAAGTGGGTCCCGACCTGCTGACCGACCTGATGTTCGCCTACGGCGGGGACGAGGAGCTGGGCGGTAACTGCCGACTGTACCTGAATAAGAAGGACCTGCAGGCCCTGGGCAAGCTCCGTGGCACCAACGAGAAGCGCCGGCTGTTTGATATCGTCCCCGACGCGGGCAACCCCAACACCGGCACCATCCGGGACGGCGGTATCATCGTGCCCTACTCCATCTCCTCCAAGCTCACCGCCCTGTCGGCCTCCACCGCCGGTGCCTCCGACATCCAGGCCATGGTGTACGGCGACCCCACCAACTACGAGCTTGGACTGTTCGGGGACTATACCGTCCGGGTGGACGAGAGCGTGAAGGCCGTGGAGAGGATGCTCACCATTCTGGGCGACGCCATGGTGGGCGGCAATCTGGTTGTGGACAAGGGCTTCGTGGTGGCTACCCTGCCCAAGACCGGAGACTGATATGTCTATCCCGGAGGAAATGAAGGCCCAGGTCCTGGCCTACTGCCGGGAGCCGGAGCCGGATGCCGAGAGCCTGCTGGTGCTGAACCAGGCCTGGGACAGCTCGGCGGCCTATTTGGAGGGGGCTGGGGTATCCCAGCCCCCGGCGGAAAACACCGCCCGGACTGCCCTTTGGCTGAGCGTGATGCTCCCCATGGTGCTGGACGAGTACGACCAGCGGGAGGCCCAGATCCCTGAGCGCACGCTCCAGGACAACCCGGCGTTCCGGCGGAGGCTCAACCAGCTGAAGCAGACCGAGCCGCCTATGCAGGAGTAAAGGGGGCGGGCATATGGCCGTGACGGCCAGTGATTTGCGGTGCAGGATCACTATTTACCGCAGAAAAAGGGTCGAAAACGAACTGAAGGAAACCACATACGACTACCAGCCGGAGCGGACGGTGTGGGCGGAGATTGTGCCCACCTCCGGCCGCACGGCCCAGCTGGAGGGGGAGACGGAGCGGGCAGAGATCACCCACCGGGTGAGGCTGCGCGCCTCCGCCTGCCCCACCATCGAGCGTGGGATGTACTTTACATTCCGGGGGCAGAGGTACGACGTGCTGTACGGATACCCCATCTATAACCGCAGCGGCTGGATGGAGCTCTATTGCAGATTGGTGGTGGAGGATAGTGTCCCAGGGGTTTGATTTGTCCGAGCTGGCGAAGTTTGGGAAGGACCTCTCCACGGTGGGCAAGGGCTACCAGAAAGCGGAGCGGAAATTCCTCCAAAAGGAGGGCTCCAAGCTGCGCGGCAAGACCAAGGCCCAGGCCCGAAAGCTGGGGAAAAAGACCGGCAATTATCTGAAATCCATCAAGCGGGGCAAGGTATACGACTATCACGGCGCTCAGGCGGTCCGGGTCTACTCCTACGCCCCTCACGGCCATCTGATCGAGGATGGGCACCGGATGGTGACCCACGACGGCCGGGAGGTCGGCTTTGTCAAAGGCCATCACGTGTTCGAGGTGGCCGCAGAGGACTTTGAACCCGTATTTTATACGGACTTAGATGATTTTCTCAGCGAGGAGGTGGACGATAAGCTGTGACGCTGAAGGAGCTGAACCAGGCGGTGTGCGGCCTGGTTGAACGGGCAGTCCAGGCCTCCGGCCTGGGGGCGGAGCTGGTGGCGGAGGACCTGAGCGCCCCCATCGTGCGGCCCTCCATCAAAGTGGAGCTGGAGGAGAACAGCGACGCCCAGGCGACCCAGAGCTGGGTGGAGCAGACGGTCACCTTCCGGGTCTACTTCTTCGCCGCCGACCGCTACCGGCCCAAGCTGGACAACCTGACCATGCGGCAGGCCCTGGCGGACGCCTTCCGGGGCGGGATCCCCGTGGGGGAGGATACGGTGCCCATCGATGAGGGGCTGTCCTTTACGGTAACGGACGGGGTGCTGGCCGCGTCCATGGACCTGACCCTGGACCAGCTGCCGGAGGAGCCGGAGGCGGAGCCCATGGAAGACCTGAACCAGAATTTGGAGGTGTATTAAATGGCGGTTACACTGCCGAAAATTTCGATTACGTTTCAGCAGCTGGCGGCCACGTTTGTGAGTCGGTCGGAGCGGGGGATCGCGGTGCTGATCCTTCGGGACGACACCGAGGGGAGCGGCGGGAGCTATTTCCGGTATGGCGACGCCACCCAGGTGCCCGACAATGAGTTCACGGCGGCCAACGTGCAGTACATCAAGGACGCCCTGTCCTTCGGCCCCCTGCGGGTGTCGGTCATCAAGGTGGGGGCTTCCGGTACACTGGCCCAGGCCTTGGCCGTCCTGGTCCAGAAAGAGACGACCGGCTGGATCACCGTGTGCGACGGTACCAGTCAGGACTGGACCGACCTGGCAAGCTGGATCAAGGCCCGGGAGAAGGAGCAGAAGAGTTGGAAGGCCGTGTGCTACAACACCACGCCCCCCGACTCCATGCACGTGGTGAACTTTGTCAATGAGACCGTCACCTTTGCCGACGACCGGGGAGAGCAGGACGGGGACGCCTATCTTCCCAGCCTGGTGGGGCTGCTGGCCGCCTGCAACGTGCAGCAGGGGGCCACCGGGAAGGCGTGCAGCAACCTGACCACCTGTGAGATGCCGGAGGACCCGGACGCCACGGTGGGGGCGGGCAAGTTCATTCTCATCAACGAGGACGACGAGGTAAAGGTGGGCGTGGACGTGAACAGCCTCACCACCGTCAACGGCACCACCCAGACCGAGGATATGAAGTATATCGAGACGGTGGAGGCCATGGACCTGATGCGGGACGACATCTCCACCACCTTCCGGCAGGACTACCGGGGCCGGAAGAACACCACCGCCCAGCAGATGCTGTTTCTGGCGGCGGTCAACGGCTATTTCCGGGATCTGGGGGACGAGAGCGTGCTGGACCCCACCTATGCCAATACGGCGGCCGTTGATGTGGAGAGCCAGCGCAACGCCTGGATCGACTCCGGCAAATCGGAGGCGGCGGACTGGGACGACGGCACCGTGATCGCCACCCCATACAAGCGGCAGGTGTTCCTGGGCGGGAACGTCAAGATCGTGGGGACCATGGCGGACCTCCAGTTCCTGGTCACCCTGATGTGAGGAGGACAATATGGCTCAGAAATATCAGAAAATCATGCACGGCTCCGTCAGCGAGGTGTACATCGATGGGGAGCGGGACGAGCTGCCCACCAAGATCGAGGTCAAAATGACCGGCGATTTTGAGGACCTGAACGTCTGCGGAGACTACGCCACCTACTCCATCTACAACGGGTACAAGATCGAGGGCACCATCACGGACAAGAAGACGGACAGCACGCTGGAGCTGGCCATCGTGGAGGCCTACCGCACCGGCGTTTTCCCGGACATCAACCTGATCACGTCCCTGGGACGGCCGGGCGGCTCCGCCCGGGAGCGGTGGTCGGTGTCCGGCGTGAAGTTTACCGAGGTGGCCCTGGCCAACATCGAGGCCAAGAAGGGCGTGGAGCGGGAGCTCCCCTTTGTGGCCACTATGGCGACGAATTTGGAGGCGATTTAAGATGGCAAATAAATTTAGCTTCGACGAGCTGCTGGCCAAGCGTGAGCAGCGGGAAGCGGCCCGGCTGAAGGTGGGGATCCTGGAGATCCCCGGCACCGGAAAAGGGCTGGAGGCCCGGATGCCCAAGGACAAGACCGTCCTGGACCTGTACGGAGAGCTGACGGCGGCCGCCGACGCCAAGGAGGCGCTGCTGTGCGGCAACCACGCCGTCTACGCCTGCTGTCCTCAGCTTCAGAGCGTCAAGCTCCATGAGGAGCTGGGGTGCCGGGAAGATCCCATGCAGCTGTTCAATGCCCTGTTCAGTTTGACCGAGCAGGACCAGCTGGGCGGCCAGGCCCTGCGTTTTCTGGGCCTGATCCCCGAGGCCCCTGCCAAGCGGGCGGAGGAGGACCAGGACGAGGAGAAATCCACCGGGGACCCCGGCCTTGAGACGGTAAAAAACTGATTACCCGCGACCCTCTCTTGGGGTTGTTCGCCTTCTACACCTCCAGGGGATGGACCCTGGAGGCGCTGAGCCAGGCCAGCCCGGCGGAGCTGGCCTTCTTGGAGGGGGCGCGGGCACTGTACTACGAGGAGCAGATCTCCATGCTGGAGGCCGGCGCGGCCCTGGGGATCGCGCGGGTGCTGCCGGGAGGTGACAGAGGTGCCCACTAAGGTAATCAACACGGTGCTCAACCTGAAGGACAACATGTCCAAAGGGCTGCTGGCCACCGCCAAGAACATCGAGAAGGTCAACCAGGGCTCCACCTCCGCCACCCGGTCGGTGCTGCGCTTCGCCAATAAGGCGGGGGCCGCGGTCACCGATTTTGCCAAAAAGACAGTCAAGTTCGGGGCGGCGGCGGTCACCGGTCTGGCCACCGGGTTCCTGGCCTTGGACAACGTGACTGAGGAGTACCGAATCAATCAAGGTAAACTTCTGACTGCGTTTTCCGATACGGAGGCTGGTGCAAATAATGCGCGCACGGCATATACCGAGCTGTATAAAATATTGGGTGAAAGCGATACCTCTACAGAGGCCGCGCAAGCGCTGTCTGTGTTGGCACAGAGTCAGCAGGACGTGACAAAATGGACGCGCGTTGCCGCGGGTGTGGTAGGTAAGTTCGGTGACGGCATTAGTATTAATAGCTTGTTTCAGGATATTTCTGAATCGAGTGTCAGTGGTTCGGTGACAGGCGTACTGGCAGATGCCCTGAATTGGTTGAAAATCTCGGAAGATGAGTTTAACAACCAGCTCCAGGCGACCGGAACGTCTTCGGAGCGCACCGCACTGATCTTAAATACACTCACAGCGGCATACGATGGCTATGCGGATGCCTTCTATCGCAACAATGAGCAGTTGGTCCAGGCCAGGGCCAACCAGGAGGCGGTGAATACCGTCACCGCCAAGCTGGGCTCCGCCGCCCAGACGGCCAAAAACTCCATCTGGCAGCTGCTGGGGGCCCAGGAGGATGGGAGCTTGCGGTCCGGGTCCGCACTGGACTGGCTAAGCCAGCGGGCGGACGGCCTGATGCAGCGCTTTGAGCAGTGGACCCAGGATGGGACCATCACCCGACTGGCCCAGCAGTTTGACCAGGGCCTGGCCCGGGGAATCGACCTGGCCAGCCAGGCCGCCCAGTGGGTGATGGACAATGGGGACACCATCAAAGGGGTGCTCATCGGCGTGGGGACGGCCCTGGCGGCGGTGAAAGTGTTGAAATTTGCCTCGGACACCATCACGGCAGTGAAGACGGTGGGGCAGTTTTTAAACGTCGCCAAGCTATTTTTGTCCACAAATCCCATCTATTTGGGGATTATGGCAGCCATCACGGCGGGCTCGCTGCTGATCGCCAACTGGGACACGGTCAAGGCGACGGCGTTGGACCTGTGGAATGGGGCCAAGCAGGTGTTTGGCGGCATCCGGGACAGCATCTCCGGGGCCTTTGATTCGGCCAAGGAGACGGTCAGCGGGTTCTTCAGGTGGATCGGCGGGAAATTGAGCGAGCTGGACCAGGCGGTGGAGGGCATCCCCGTTCTGGGCTCTGTGTACAAGGGCGCGAAGTCCGTGGGCGGCTGGGTGCTGGACAAGCTCCAGGGCAACGCCCTGGGCACCAGTTACTTCTCCGGCGGCCTGACACGGGTCAACGAGCGGGGCGGCGAGATCATCAACCTGCCCAGCGGCACCCAGATCATCCCCCACGACATCTCCCGGCGGATGGCGGGCGGCCGGACTATCAATGTATACGTAACCGTCCAGGGCAACGTCATCGGCAACGCCCAGTACGCCAACAGTCTAGGCAATCTCATTGCCCAGAAGATCCTCCGAGCGATGGACAACACCTGAGAGGAGGGCGGCTATGGCATACAAGTTGATCGTATCGTTTAACAACAATGAGGAGGTCATGGTCTGGCCCTACGTGCCCCCGGACTTCGGGCCGGAGCAGGAGCAGCGAAACGGGACCTATGAGGGCATTTCGGGGGATTTCAACACCCTGGGCCCCATGGGGCTGTGGACCATCCCCCTGAGCGGCTTCTTCCCGGTGGGGCATAACTACCCCATTGTGGCCGCCGAGGCGGTGGCGGACGGGTGGCAGTACGTGTCCTTCATCCAGCGGGGGCAGCAGCGGCGCATCCCGTTTCGTATCACCCTGCTGGACAGCGCGGGGCAGTGCCGGCTGAACGCCGCCTGCTCCATCGACAATTTCCAATGGAAGGTCAAGCGCAATGGGGACATTTCCTATTCCCTGACCTTCCGGGAGTACCGGTTTCTCCAGGGGTGACGGCATGGGACGCGACTATGTAGACGACCACCGGTTTTGGTACTATCCCGCCGCCGGCGGGGCCGGGCAGGACATCACCCAGTGGGTGAGCGGCCCGGAGGCCCGAGACGAGCTGGAGGCCCTGAGTGTGGAGCTGACCTTTACGGCCCTGCGCAACAACCTGTATGACCGGTACATGACCTGGCCGGGCCTGGCCCCGGGGGACAAGCTCAAGGTGGTCAACCACGACGTGGAGGTGTTCTCCGGGGTGATCCGGAACGTGGGGCTGGACGGGAGCGTAACCGCCAACGATCCGGGGTGGTATCTCACCAAGAGTCAGATCATCTTGCAGGTGTCCAACGCGGCGGCGGACGACGCCATCCGGCGGATGTGCGCCAAGGCGGGGATTCCGGTGGGAGTCCTCCCCAGCCTGCCCACCCGCATTACCAAAGTGTGGACCGGATCGACGCCGGAGGCCATCCTCCAGGACATCCTGGCCATCTGCTCCGCCGAGACGGGCAAGGAGTACAAGCGCCGGGTGAAAAACGGAGCCCTCCAGGTGACGGCGCTGCCCACCAC
>ERZ1643246.3934-NODE-3934-length-12235-cov-4.242282_pt1 | contig 12235 bp, 11 predicted proteins | sample MGYA00579265_ERZ1643246 | MGnify/ENA primary metagenome ERZ1643246 (study PRJEB29033, sample SAMEA4952261) | chicken gut metagenome | biome: Broiler Chicken; feature: Gastrointestinal Tract; material: Caecum | place: Ireland | collected 2018 | study: Broiler...
GCATGGCACCATTCGAATTCCAATCTGGATCATAAAATCCGCCACCATTCATAGCAATTACGGCATTCTCCCTTGCAGCAACATCTGTAATTGCTTCTCCTCTTGTTCCTAAATATCTAGTTGTTGCGATTGTTACTTTAGATGGATCATATATAGCAACTAAAAAGCCTTGATATGTTTTTCCGCTTACATTTATTATCTTATACAAATCATTTCCTTTATCTTTTGTCAATATTTCTTTTTCATATTTATTTTTAAAAATTAGCATACTTCCATTATATTTTTTAAATTTTATTAAATCTGGATCTGTTACTTCTCCTACTTCAATAATCTTGTTATTTTCTAAGACTTTTTGAATTGTCTCATCACTATAAAACCATGTTGCTAAATATTTATGGGACATTGTAGTCATGGCACTTGTAATCCAAAAGTTTCTAAATCCTGGCCAAGGTCCATAAAACAAAAATAAGAAAACAGAAAGTCCTGTAATAAATAGAGTTGTAAAAATGATACCTATTTTTTTCTTTTTACTCCATTTTTTCTTTTCTTTTTTTAAATTCTGATTTTTCGAATTTTCGATTTCTTGGTTGTTCATATACTAAAAATCTTCCTTTCCTGTATATTCACTATCTTTATTAAAATCAATATATTTTTTTGTAGTATTATACTTTTGAACCGGTGCTATCCCTGTTTGATTTTCTTGGTTATATTTATTATATTCTTCTATATTTTGGTTCACTTGTGTTATATCATTTACAAAATAGTTAACCATTTCTTCATATTTTTCTAATGATGTTTTACATTTGGTATTTATATCTGATGATGGAAAATAAATATCCTGACAGTTTTCCTGAAGTGCTTTTGCCTCTACTTCTACTTGATTTAATACATTTTCATATTTTTGTAATTCTTCTAAACAGTTAGGAATTGTTATATTTAAAGTTTCAAAATAAAGTTCAGAAAATACATTGTCATATAAATTATCTCGGGTATTGCTAAATTCTGTTGTATTTTCTTTAAACAATTCATAAGTAGAATTAATCACTTTCATCCTTTTAGCTACTTCTTGTTTATCTTGTTTAAAACTGGTTGTAAAATTTAATATTACTCCTAATATAATGCAAAAAGCACTTAGACTGAATAGTACTTTAATTCTTTTCGCCATTTTACCGCCTACCTTATCTTTATATATCGTATCATTTTTTCTGCTTTTTGTATATAGTGATAGACGACCAGTTGACAATTTTAGTCGAAAAAAAAGAAGTTAATCTACTTCTTTTGACTTAAATACAAAAATTTTACTAAATATATAATTTGTAATAATAACAATTATATTCATTAATATTTTTGAAAGTAATTTATTGAAATGAATCAAACTAATACAGATATACATTCCTGCCATATCTATGCCAAGTGATAAAATTCTAAAGAAGAAAAAAGACAATATTTCTTTCATAATCACTTTCTTATTTAAAGATTTTGAACTAAATACAAACAACTTATTAGTTATAAATGCAAATAATACCGAAAGTGTCCAACTAATAAAATTGTTTACATAAACATTCATTCCTGTTTTATCTAACAAATAAAAACTGATAACATTAATTAATGTTGTTAATAGTCCAAAAAATCCATACCATAAAACTTCTTTAATTTTATTATACCAAGAGGTATGATTATCTTCTTCAATTAAATTTTCTATTAAGCTTATCATGTTACTAGTGTTAGAAATAAATTTTTTAGGTTTGAATTTTTTTACCTTTTTTAGGGTAGTTCCTATCTGATTGAAATCTTTTAATTCTATTAAGTATCCGTCTTTTTCAAACTCAGCTATAATTTGTTTTTGATGATCGTTTACATGTTCATTATATTTTTTTAATCTGGCTGCAGCAATTACTTTCTTTCCTTGTTTTACTGCTGATAGAATTGATCCTACACCACCATGAGTAATCAATATATCACATTTATTTACTAATTCTTTAAATTCATCTGGACTAATTAAATCGAAAATTTCCATATTTTTTGATTCATACTTTGTGTTACCTGCTTGTACTATTACCTTTTCTTTAATTTCTCCCTTATCTATTGCTTTATCTAAAGCTTTTAGGAGACGTTCAAAAGTTTTATCCTGTGTTCCTAATGTTACAAATATCATTAATAAATCCAGCCTCCATCTATTGCTTTAGGATATATTTTTTTCATAGAAGGCCATTGTACAATAAAGTGATCTGCAAAATGATATATTAATGCTCCAGTGGAGGTCTTAGTATTAATATTAGCAAATGTTTCAATGTAGATAATTTTACTACCTAATATTTTCCCAATACAACACATTGGTCCTGCTGTATGGGTACCAGTTGTTATGATATAATCAGGATGAAACTTAATATAAAAGTATAGACTCTTAAAACAATTATAAAGTAATTTAAATATGTATGTAAATTTATGTAATTTTGTTCCATATACTAAATAGTTAATTTTATCTTTATATTTTTCTTTTAGTTTTATATTTGATTTTGTTTTTTCAGTAATAATATGATAATTGTATTTATCAAACAAAGGCTTTAATTGCATTAGTTCATCTAGATGTCCCCCAGTTGAGGAAATAAATAACACATTTCTTTTCATCTTTCTACCTTCTTTTCTAATAGGCTATACCAATCTTCTTGTACTACTTCTTTTGTATATTTTTTTATACTTTTTCTTGCTTCTATTCCTAAATATTTTCTTGCTTCTTCGTCTTTCATTAAATCTTCTATCTTTTTTATCATTGCACTATAATTTCTATTTTTTATTAGATATCCATTTTTACCACTTGTGATAATTTCTCGTGCTCCTTCAGCTGAAGAAAAAGCAACACAAGGAAGTCCATGGGACATGGCCTCTAATAATACAATTCCAAAAGATTCTGTTAAAGATGTCATTATGTAAAGTGATGATTTATGTAAATAATCATCGATATATTCTTTATTTTGAAATCCATGAAGCGTTACTTTCTCTTCTAAATTATGTTTTTTCAAATAATTTTCTATTTTTTCTCGTTCATCTCCGTCACCTATGATATCTAAATGCCAGTCTGGATGCTTTTTAATTAATATATTAAATATTTTTACTAAATCTTCTGGTGCCTTTTCTTTAGATAGTCGTCCTACAGAAATTAATCTTTTTTCTTTTAACGGAGCAAGTCTTTTAGGTATAGAGTCTAGAACATTAGGGATATATATACACTTACATTTTGATTTTAGCATTTCCCTTCTATAAAACTTTGTTAAATCTTTGGATACTAAAACTAAATAGTCAAGATTCCATGATGAACGAATTATATTCAATGCATATTTTTTATTGTTATGGTGATGATTGTGTTCCCAGCCAATCTTTACTACCTGACTATTTGCATAATCGCCTAACCAGCGATCAAAAATGTCTCTTGTTGAAATAATATAATCTGCGTCACTATTCTTTATATACTCTATCATGGTTTTTCTTCGTAAATAAAGTATTTTTAATGCTTTTAGTCCTTCTTTTGTCACTTTTATTATTTTTTTATCTCGTAATTGTTTTTTAAATTCTTGCTCATTTGGTGTGTATTTTTTAACTAAATATTTTACTTTTACTCTATCATCTATTTTAAATGCTGGTTGTTCATATAATTGATAGGTACATGCAATTTCTACCTCATATTTTTCACATAACATATTTGCTAATGCTGTGACCGATTTTTCTATTCCTCCATAACCTAAATGTAAAGATAATATTGCGATTTTCTTCATGTTACCACCCTTTTCATTATAACATGGTTTTATCATTTATAAAACAAAAAGACCTTAGTTGGTCTTATAATTGTTTTTTGGTTGTAATATAATTACAAAATTTAATAGCGTAATTAAAAATAGTATTATTGCTGGTACTAATGTAACTGTTAAAAATCCATCTTTTGATAGTACATAGTTTAAAATTTTACCAGCATATGGAATAGAAATCTTTAATGTTCCAATAATACAACTACTATCAATATTTTCTATGGTTCCATCTTTTTTTTTTAGGGAATATATTGTTATTCCGTTGACATCTTTTGTAATTGCTGCTATTTCATTTGTACTAATTTCTAAATTATTATTTTTTTTTGTAAAATATGTAATAATATCTTTTTCTTTTAAATCTTTTTTTTTTTTTTTTTTTTAATATTAAGTCTCCTTTTAAAATTTTAGGTTCTAGGATATTACTACTTGCTTCTGTTAAAACTGTATTTCCAAATTGTATTAATCCTTCTTCATTTCTATTCATTGATACCACAATGACTCCAATTGCTATTCCTATAATTATAATATATATTGCAAATATGATATTTTTTACCATGTTCTAATAAAGAAAAAAAGCTTCAAAGCTTTTTATTGTCCCACATTTGTTGGTTGTTCTACTACAGGTACTGCTTGTTGTGTTACCATTGTTGGCTCAGAGCTTGGTGTTTGTACTACATTCTGTTGACCTGTAAGATTAGAAATTGGAATAGATTGTGTATTTTCTAAAGGATTCGCTCCTCCGTAAATCTGGTGTTGTTGTTCGTTAATATTTATATCAGGTACAATTGGACTTGCTCCTCCATAAATAACTGGTCCTTGTTGTGGTTTCATAGTAGGCTCTGTTTGTGGAACAGTTTCAATTGGTGTAGGTTGTATAGTTGCATTCATAGCAGCATTTTGTGGAGCAGGCTCTACAGTTGGCATTACTGGTGCCTGTGTTGTTTCAATTGGAGCAATAGGCTCCTGTGCCACTGGTTGTGGTGCAATAGGCTCTGGAGTTACTGCTGGTGCTATTGGTTCTACTGAAGGCATTGCTGGCACTTGATTTTCCATTGGTGCAATTGGAGCCACTTCAGGAGTAGCTTGTGGAGTTATTGGTTGTGCCATTGGTTCAACGACTGGTGCTTGTGGAGCTTCAACTACGGTTTCATTTGTTAATGCGCTTGGAGTAACAACTTCTTGTGTTGGCATTTGTGGTGTAGTATTCATTGGTTGTGCCATATCTATCGGTTGTTGCATAGGTGGCATTTGTGCTCCTGCCATATCCATAGTTGGCATTGCCATATTTGGCTGAGTTCCTGTTGGCATTGCATTGTTCATAGACATATTTACATTAGCATTCATATCTGGCATTTGTCCAGCTACTGGTGGTACTGTTGGTGCTGGAATATCCATAATTGTTCCTCCAGTTACGCTTGGAGAATTCATTTCTGGTAGTGCACTATTATTGTTCACTCCTGCCTGTGGCATAGCCGCTTGTGGCATTGCTGCATTTTGAGCTGGTGCTTCATTATTAGCGGTTACTGGAGTATCTCCAGTTTTCTTCTTCTTTTTAGCCATTGTCGCAATTAAAAGAATAAGTGCGATAATAAATAATAATACTCCTCCTGATATTAATAATCCTGGTATAGATAAAAACCAGTCTAAACTAAAATCCATATAATATCGACTCCCTCTACTTTTATTCTAATATAATGATAACAAAAAATGTTTCCAATTGCAAACATTTTATCTAATGTACATTATTAGACACTGTAAATTGTGTCCAATGATCTATTTTAGGTGGTAATTTTTGAAATACTAATTTTTCTTTTGTCGTAGGATGTATCAATTCTAACTGATAAGCGTATAAAGCAATCTGTGTTTTATCTTGTTTTCCATAACGCTGGTCTCCGCATAAGGGATGTTTATGATAAGCAAACTGCACTCGTATTTGATGATGTCTACCTGTTTTTAAAAAAACTTTTACTAATGTTTTATTTTTTTCTTTATTTCTTTTTAATACTTGATAATCTAATATAGCTTCTTTTCCATGACTATCTATTACACTATTTCCATTTTCTAGACGTAATATTTTGTCACAATATGTTCCTGTTTCCTCTTTTATTATTCCTTCTACAATTGCTAAGTAAGTTTTCTTTATCTGATGCGTTCTTATTTCTTCTGATAGTCTTTTGGCAGCTTTCGATGTTTTAGCAAAAACCATTACTCCACCTACTGGACGATCTAATCTATGAACTAGTCCTACATATACATTTCCTGGCTTATGATATTTTTCTTTAATATATTCTTTTACTAATGTTAATAAATCTATGTCCTTGGTATTATCACTTTGACTTAACATATTTATTGGTTTTTCTACTACTATTATATGATTATCTTCATATAACACCTTTATTTTATTCATCTTTTTCCCATCTTCCATAAATTCCACAAGGCAATATTAAGTTATCTTTTGTTCCTTTCAGACCTATTTCTCCACAAGTAATTTGTCCATTTTTATGTTTATTTACCGTTAGTTCTAATATATTTTCTAATACTGTTGCTGAAAGTCCCGTTGTATAGGAGTTTATGATAAAAAATAACGGGTCATCACTTAATATTTTACAACATTGTGTTACTAAATAATTTAGGCTTTTTTCAATATCCCAAACTTCTTTATTCGCACCTCTTCCGTAACTTGGTGGATCCATAATAATAGCATCGTATTTATTTCCTCTTCTTATTTCTCTTTCTACAAATTTGACAACATCATCTACTAAGTAGCGAATCTCTTTTCCCTCTAGTCCATTCTCTTTTACATTTTCTTTACACCAGTCTATCATTCCTCGAGAAGAATCTACATGGGTAACAGAGGCTCCTGCACTAAGACAAGCGACAGTTGCTCCTCCAGTATAAGCAAATAAGTTTAGAACTTTTATTTTTCTTTTTTCTTTTTTGATTTTTTCTATCATAAAGTCCCAGTTTACTGCTTGTTCTGGAAATAGTCCCGTATGTTTAAAGCCCATTTGTTTTATATTAAATACTAGTCCTTTATATTCTACTTTCCAAGATGATGGTGTTTCTTTGATATTTTCCCAGTTTCCTCCACCTTTATTACTACGATGATATACGGCATGAATTAATTTATGATATTCTTCATACAAATCTCCCTGGTCCCAGATTACTTGTGGATCTGGTCTTAGAAGATAAATATTATTCCAACGTTCTAATTTTTGTCCACGAGATGTTTTTATTAGTTCATAGTCTTTCCAATTTTCAGCAATTTTCATACTGTCACCTCTTGTTATAAAATTTCTACATTATTTTTCTCCAATATTTTTCTTAGCTTTTCTTCTATTTGATCTTTGGTAAATGGTTTGGATATATAATCTGTAAACCCTTCTTCTAAATATTTTTCTTCTGAACCAGCAATAGCGTCGGCTGTTACTGCAATTACTGGTACTGTAATGTCTTCTATTTTTCTTAACTCTTTTAAGGCTGTCACTCCATCCATCTCTGGCATCATAATATCCATTAAGATAGCATCATAATGTTGCCCTGCTTTTACTCTGTCTATACATTCTTGTCCACTATAACACTCATCCATATCAGCGCCAAGTGCATCTAAACTTTTTCTAGCCACTTTTATATTTAATTTATTGTCATCCACTACTAGTATTTTTTTACCTTTGATATCTATCTTTTTATTTGATGTTGGTAACTCTGTTTCTGTATTCTTTATCTTTACTTTCTGCTTTATTTTTTGAGGAATCTGTACCATAAAAATAGAACCTTCTTTATATCTACTTTCTACATTTATTTTCCCACCCATTAAGTCTACTAATTTTTTTGTAATTGCTAAACCAAGTCCTGTTCCTTCTACTGTTGTATTTCTTTCTATATCAAGTCTTTCAAACTTAGTAAATAATTTATTAATGTTTTCTGCTTTTATTCCTCTGCCACTGTCTCTTACAGTAATGATCAATAAACAATCATCTTCTTTATTTATACATCTTGCATTTAATTCTACAAAGCCTTCTTCTGTATACTTTATTGCATTCGATAATAAATTGTTTATAATTTGTTTTATATGAATTTTATCTCCTATTAAAAGATATGGAATATCATCTGCAATTCGAATGCAGTAATCAATTGGTTTAGTTCCTATTCTTGTTTGTTCTACTCTACCTATTGTTTCAATTTCTTCTTTTGGATTATAAGTCACTTCTGTGATTTTTAGTTTATTATTTTCTATTTTGTTAATGTCCATAATATTACCGACAATTTCTAATAGTGTTTTTGATGCTGATACGATATCTTCCAAATCTTCTTTCATACTTTCTGGACATTCTTTATTATCTCTAGCATCTTCTGATAGTCCCACAATTGCATTTAGCGGGGTACGAATTTCGTGGGACATACTTGATAAAAAGTCGCTTTTGGCACGATTCGCACGCTCTGCTTCCTCTTTTGCTGAATTTAATTTCTGAATCATTTTTGCATCTGGATTCTCTATCGTAAAATACATTAAATAACATAATAGACTTAATATTAAATCATATATATTAAATTGCGGATGAAATAAAACGAAAATACCAAGTAAAAAGATTACAGGAATAATAAAGTAAATAGCATAATATCTTTTATCATACTTTTTAATATTTAATAGTGCTACTATAAGAGCAATCAATAAATCTATAAAAACAAGAGAAAAAGTAAAAGTAACTGATGAACCTTCACCACTGGTTATTCCGCCCACCTGATATACATTAAATTCTAATAAAAATATAATAATACCTATTATGATGTAGGAAATATAATTAATAATCTTGTTTCTTTTAAATTTTTCTCTATATTTTGGAAAACTGATATACAAAATATAGGATAAGATATTGGTTGTTATTATTACAATAAATAATGATCCTAATTTATTGATATTGGAAAATACAGTAGTAAATCCTTCTGTAATATGGCCTTGGGCAAAAATGCTAGCTAAATAGTGTGAAATAAAATTTGTTGAATTTACTAATAATGTAAATATTAAAATATTTTTGTAATAATAGTTTTCTTCTAAATTTATTTTCTTTTTTGTAAAAAATATTATGGAAATTAGTATTGTAAAGATTAAGCAAACAAATGGTATTTGAAACTCTATCATGACATGCCACCTCTTATTATATATTAATAAAAATTATTTATTTTGGCAATGCATTCTGAATTTATTTGTTTACTTTTAACTTTTTTAATTGTTTAGCATGCTCTTCCATGACATGCGGGATATTTTTATTTTCTAAATCTTTTGCTAATTCTACCCAACCACTTTGATCAAAGCCGACCTCTTTTCCAGATAGTGCTAAAGCTGCTATATCTTCTACTACTCTTTTATACTCTTCTTCTTGCGGATTTTTTTTCGTTTGGAATTCTCCTGCAAAATCATCGTTCTCATTCCAATGAAGCTTCTCAAAGGAATCACGTACTTTCAACGTTCTAAGATAAGCTTCTATATCTTTATATTTTTTTCTTTCTAATGGCTGATCATGTCTTAATAGAATATTCATTACTCCTGATGCCATACCATCTCTCAGTTGTGCAGTTATCGTTTTTATTTTTTTCTTGGTATATTTTTGTACTGATAAACTTCCTTTTAATGCTTGATATTTTTTATCTAGTTCTTCATTTAAAGCATTTATATCTATAGGATTACTTACATCTACAAATGATACATTTTGATTAATATCTCTGACTAGACTTACTAAGACTATTTTGCGATTCGTGTTTAAGGCCATATTTACTGGTCCATCAAATAAGTGATTAACTAGCTTATTAGGATCTAAGTTATGTGAAGCTTCAGGAAATATTAAAATACTATTTGTTTTTAATACTCGATCAGCCTTAGGGATTACAGATGCTCTCTCTTCTTCTTTGGAAATATCAAAAGGAATAGTCCCATTTAACCAGACTAAATACCCATCTGCTTCTTCTCGTAAGGTCTTTACTGACCCAAGGACTAAATAAGCAGTGTGATTACAGACAAATATATATGGCTCATCCTTATTTAGCTTTGGATATCTTTCCACAATTACATTATGTTTTTTTTCTTCCAAAGGATAATATGATAGTGGGATTTTATCTTCTGAAAGATTAGCAAAATATTCTTCATCCGATAAAACTGATAGAGTTGTTGGTTTTATGACATGAATTCCACATAATTCATGGGCTACTAACTTGTAGGGGACATCACATTTTCTTCTTAAAAATAAGCCTATATCAGAAGTAAAGTGATTTACATCTTTCTTGTTTAAATTACTTATAAATGGGTTGTTTCTTCTTTTTCCTTTTAATTCTTCCATAGTTTCTCCTTTTATTCTATAATAATTACACCTATAATTTCTTAGTGCTTTATTTTATCATATTTCTTTATAAAAGTCAAAAAAAGCCTTATCTATCAAGGCTTTTTTTCTTTTGTTTATGGAGTAAACTGTTTACCATAATCTGTAAGTATAATACTTGGACCATAATATATAATTTTATTATTATTATAATATTCAGTTAATGTCTCATCATATTTCATTTTGTATTTACAAGCTACATCTGCATACTTTGAACATTCTTCTGCATTTGTTGCTTGCATGCGGTAAAGTTTTGTTTTTGTTTTTATATATGTAGTTGAACTTTCTCCAGCATAGTTAAAGTCGATAATTTCTCCATATTTACTTTTTTCATAGACTGTTTTTTTCTCTGATAATGTATATGGAGAATTATAATCTTGTCTTGTTATTGTATATTGATAGACATTTCCATCATCTTCTAATACATAATAAATTCCGGCATTAGAATCTACGGTAATTACTTTTTTTACTTGTGCACTTCCTAGTAATAAAGTGTATAGTTGGTAATTACTATCATTTGCTGTTACTTCTGTTAATGGAGACGTATTTGTCGTACCTGGTGCATAATAGAACTTATTATCTTCTCCTTTTAAAATGCTATCATCCATATATGCTGTTATTTTAACAGAAAAACTAATTTTTTTACAATTCTCATTGTTACTATACGGCTGTGATAAAGATAATTCGTATAGTTTTCCATCATCTGTAATAGCATATGAACCATTACTATAAAGAATGGTATCTGTTGGTTTCGTATCTTTGCTTGCTGGTAGTAGGGTACTACAGGTAAACTCTTCTGAAGATAAATTGAAACCTGCATGTCTTAGATTTCTAGTAACGTTTCCATTACATCCAGTTGATAACAAAGCTGCTATTCCAATTACTCCTATTACTGCGATTTTATGTCTTTTTTTACTCATTTAAATTACTCTCCTTTTTTATTTTTATTGCTGGAACAAATTTACAGGTATTGTTAATGTCTTCTCCATATAATTCTAGCGTTTTATCGTCTTTCCTTCTTATGGCAAAAGCTTTTGTTGTGCCATATTTTTGAGCTAACCAATAACAGCTATCTGTGTCCAAGAATTGATATTGCTGTTTACTGAAAACAATGCTTCCTCCTTGGCTTACTATTTTATTTATTATCTCATCACTTCTATTTAAATAATCTACTTTTCCTAAAATTCGGTTTGAAGTGTTTGACATTTTGATTTGAGTATTATATACATCATTTGATAATGCTAATAATATATCTGATACACTAGGTGCAGTTAAATCATTTGTCTGTACACTGGATAAATTATTATAAGTTACTTGTGTGGTTGCTTCTTTAGGACTCATAAGATAAGTAACTGTTGTATCTTTTTCTAGGTTGTTTTTATCTATTACAAAGAAGTTTTTGCATCTATCACTTGTACTTTCACAAGATGTAAAATTATCTAGATTGATTATTTTATTCGTTCCAATTCTATAATTGTTATCACTAATTGATAAGTTTTCTTCTTCTAGATATTGTTTTACATTTAATTCTACTATTAATTCAATACAGCTCTTTATTTCATAGCTAGGATTGTTATTTTTCTTTTCTTGTTCTTGTTGTATAAATTCTGCCGTCTTATTTCCCCAATTGCTATCTGCATTGTCATCTCCTGAGTCTAGGGGCCATGATATTGTTATATTTAGATGTAGTGTTTTTGAAGGCTCTAAGTGATTGGTATCCGTTGAAAAGTTGAAGGAGAATGGAAATTCTTGCGATAACTGATCCAGAAGTTTTTCTTCATCGCTAATTGTATACTCTTCATTTAATATTCTTATCTTTTTAATATGATAAGTAAAAAGTCCTGGCAAATCTCCGTTGTTATTAATTGTAAGTGTCTTGGTGTATGTATCTACACCAGGATGAAAGTCGTCTAGCGTTATAGATAATTTATTACTCACTTCTCCTGTTTCATCATTTATATTAATGTCCCAAGCTTTGATACTTATTTCCATATTATTGGACACAATATTTGAAAAAGCAAACCAGGCTAGTGTCACTGAAATTAGGTATAATATAAAGAAAAA
>ERZ1643246.3938-NODE-3938-length-12228-cov-8.662285_pt1 | contig 12228 bp, 10 predicted proteins | sample MGYA00579265_ERZ1643246 | MGnify/ENA primary metagenome ERZ1643246 (study PRJEB29033, sample SAMEA4952261) | chicken gut metagenome | biome: Broiler Chicken; feature: Gastrointestinal Tract; material: Caecum | place: Ireland | collected 2018 | study: Broiler...
GGCGCTGCTGCCTGCCAGCTTACCGGTGGCAAAGGCTATCTGCAAATTGTAGCCGCCGGTGTAGGCGTCGGCGTCCAGCAGCTCCCCGGCCACGTACAAGCCCTCCACCAGCTTGGACTCCATGGTCTTGGGGGAAATCTCCCGCAGGCTCACCCCGCCGCTGGTGACGATGGCCTCCGCCAAGGGCCGGAAGCCCTCCACCTCCACGGGGAAGTCCTTCAGCAGCCCCAGCAAGGCCCGGCGCTGCTCCTTGGTGACCGAGTGGCACCGGGTCTCCCCGGGAATGCCGCTGCGCTCCACCGCCACGGGGATGAGCTTTTGGGGCAGCAGCTCCTCTAAAGAGTTGGCGAAAATCTTGTTTTTATGCGCCTCCAGCTCCCGCAGCAGCCGGGCGTCCAGCTGCTGCTCGCTTAGGGCGGGCTTTAGGTCGATGTGGACCGTGTACTTCCCCGGCTCCATGGGGTGCAGGTGGGCCGAGGCGCTTAAGATGGTAGGCCCCGAAAGCCCAAAGTGGGTGAACAGCAGCTCGCCGAAATCCTCGTAGATGGGCTTCTTCTTGCCCCGCTGGGTCACCTTCACCCCGCAGTTGCGCAGGGAGAGGCCCATCAGCCGGCGGCACCAGGGGCCCCGCTCCACCAAAGGCACCAAAGAGGGCGTGGGCGTTACGATGGTGTGGCCCACAGCCGCGGCCAGCTTGTAGCCGTCCCCGTTGGAGCCTGTCCCCGGGTAGGAGGCGCCCCCGCAGCAGAGGATGACGCTGCCGCCCCGGTACGTCCCGGCGGCGGTGCGCACGCCCACGGCCCGGCCGTTTTCCACCAGGACGGCGGTCACGGCCTCCCGGATGACGGTGGCCCCGGCGGCGTACCGCTCCAGGGCGCCTGCGATGTCGTGGGCATTGTCCGACACGGGGAACACCCGGCGGCCCCGCTCCGTCTTTAAGGGGACGCCCAGGCCCTCAAAGAAGGCCATGGTGTCCTGGGGGGAAAAGGCCGAGAGCGCCCCGTAGAGGAACTTCCCGCCCCGGGGGCAGGCGGCCACCACCTCCTCCACCGGGCAGTTGTTGGTCACGTTGCAGCGGCCCTTGCCGGTGATGCGCACCTTGCGCCCCAGCTGCCGGTTCTTGTCAAACAGGCACACCGAAAGGCCCCGCTCCAGGGCGGCGCCCGCGGCCATCAGCCCGGCGGCGCCGCCGCCCACTACGAAAACGTCGTACGTATTCAAAATCAGCTGCCCTTCTCGTCCACTTTTTCGTAGACGCCATACTCATCCCAAATTTCCTCGATCTTCCGCAGGGTATCCGCCACCTCGTTTTTCTTTTTGATGGCCACGGTGACAATCAAGGCGTTGAGGATGCTCAAGGGCCCCACCAGCGAGTCCACAAAGGACACCATATCGCTGCGGGCCAGCAGCACGTGGGAGGCGTACTGGGCCAGGGGCGACAGGGGGCTGTCCGTAATGGCCACGGTGGTGGCCTTCTGGGAGGAGGCGTACTTCATGGTCTTTACGGCCTTTTTGGAGTACCGGGGGAAGCTGATGGCGATAACGGCGTCCCCCTCCCCCACGTGGACCATCTGCTGCAAGATGGTGGCCTCGCTGGTGGCCTCCACCAGGTGGACCGTTTCAAACACCAGGCGCAGGTAGTGGGCCATAAAGGTGGCCAGGGCCAGGCTGCTGCCCGCCCCCAGCACGTAGACCTTTTTGGCGTTTACCAAGGCGTCGGCGGCCCGGTAAAAGGCCTCCCTGTCCACGTTCTCCTTGGTGCGCTTTAAGATGTCGATGTCCTGGTCCAGCACCTCGTCCAGCAGGCGATCCATGGGGATGGTGGTAGAGGTGCGCTCCAGCCGCTGCACGCTGGTCATCTTGCTGCGAATCATCTCCTGCATGGCCTGCTGCAGCGCCGGGTAGCCGGAGTAGCCGATCTCCGTGGCAAAGCGCACCACGGTGGACTCGCTGACGCCCACCGTCTGCCCCAGGCGGGAGGCCGTCATAAACGCCACCTGCTCGGAGTGTTCTTCAATGTACCGGGCAATCATCCGCTGGCCCTTGGAAAAATTGGCGCTGTGCTGGCGGATGCGCTCGGAAAGCTGGCTGTTCATTTCTTTCCTTCCCTTCTCTCCTCTGGCCCAACCCCTCCTGGCGAGCCACTGATGTCCCATTCATTTTACGGCTTTCCCCTGCAAAAAGCAAGGGAAAACCTGATTTTTCTGGAACATCCTCCCCATTTTTGCAAGATTGTTTTCAAAATATGCATATCCCAGGGCGCAAAAAAGGCAGGCCAGCGCCTGCCCGTGTGTTTTATTTGCCCCGCAGGATTTTGGCCATCCGGGGGTGGAGCCTGTGCAAATACTGGACGATCAAGCCTTCCAAAGCCCTGTCAAAGACGATGAACACCACGTTGGCCAGCACCGCCAGCAGCACCGGGCCCAGGGGGCCCAGAATGGCGAAGCTCTCAAAGGGGATGCCCAGCAGATACACCGAAAGCAGCACCTCCAGGGCCATGGCGGCGTTGAACACCAGCAGCTTTGCCACGTACCGCAGCGCCTTAGCGCGAATCCGCCCCAGCACCGCGAACAGCGCCGGGTAGTGCCCGAAAAACAGCACGTAAAACAGCAGCGCCTGCCTATCCGGCGCCAGGAACACCCCCAGCACGCTGCACACGCCGTACACGCCAAAAGCCCAGGGCAGGCCCACCTCCACCACCACGGGGATAAGCAGGCAGCCGGCAATGGCCGGCAGGGCCAGCGTGGCCACAGGGGCCGCCCCCGTTAAGAACAGCAGCACCGTGGAGAGGGCCGCCATCACCCCGCAAAGGGCCAGCTTCATGGAATTTTTCACAGGCCTCTTACTCCTTTCCCAGCAGAACCCCGCCTTAGCAGCAGGAAATCAAATCGCCGCCCATACATTCGCAGCAGCAGTCGGCGCAGATAAGGGAGGAGCACATATCGCAGGAGTTGCAGCCCCCCGCGTTCATATTGGCATTGGGCCGGTAGCCGCCATAGACGCCGCTGCCCTGGTTCATGGCCTGGTTCAGGGCGGCGCTGTACTCCGGGTTGCCGGGGTCCATCTGGCAGGCCCGGGAGAAGTGGTCCTTGGCCTCCTCCAGCCAGCCCCGGCGGTAGAGCACCGAGCCCTTTAGGAAATACCACTCGGCGTTGCGCCGCTGGGGGGGCACGCCGTTGAGGATTTGCTCGGCGTCGGCAATGCGGCCGGACATAATCAGGCTGCGCACGTCGTTAAAGCCAGAGCTGCCGCCTGCCCCCACGTTGTTGTAGGCGCCGTTGTACCCCTGGCCGCCGCCGGCCTTCCGCTGGGCGGTGATGGCGTCGTAGGCCTCGTTGATTTCCTTCATCTTCTCGTCGGCCAGGTCCTTCAAGGGGCTGTCGGCGTACTGGTCGGGATGGTACTTTTTGGCCAGCTTGCGGTAGGCGTCCTTTACTTCCTCGTCCGTGGCGGAGGGGGATACCCCTAAAACCTTATACGGGTCTGTCATACTGTTTCTCCTTTATACTAAAAGGGGCTGCCCTGTGCAGGCCCCAAAATGCCTAAATTTTCGAAATGGCCCGTTCAGCGCAGGTCCTCCGGCTCTGGGCGCTTCTTTTTCTTCTCGCGGATGTGCAAAAACAAGATTTCCCGCTGGATTTCCGGCAGGCCCTTTGTCACCACGTTCTCCAAAATGGGGCCGAAATCCCGCAGGTCCAGCAGGTTGAAGGCCAGCAGCATCTGGGCCGCGGTGGCGTTTAGGGCCTGGTTGCAGGCTTCGTCCGCCGCCTTGCGCTCCTCTTGGGAGAGCTCCGTCTTGCCGGAGAGGCCCAGCCGGGGGATAAAGGGGTTAAAGGCGCCCTCCCGCAAATCCTCCGCCAAGTCGTCGGCGGCGTCTATCAGGTAGACCCACCGGCCCAAAAAGTAGCCGAACCGCTCCAGGGCCACGGCCTGCATCTCATCGCAGGCCAGCTCCTTGAACAGGGCGGCCAGCAGGTTGGCGGTGGGCTCGGCGCAGGCGTCCACCCCGGCGCCCTCCTTTTCGGCTTGGGCTTGGCCCTCCATGGCCTTTTGGGCCTGCTGGGCCAGAAAGGGGTACTCCGCCGCGGCCTTTTTGGCCTTGCGGGAGACAAAGGGCAAGAACAGCCGGCTGCCCAAAGACTTAAAAAAGCTGTCGTCCTCCAGGTTGTCCCGGAGCTTGTGGCAGGTCAGCAGCACAGAGAGGGCAGCCGCCTTGTGATAGGCTTCCCCAGAGGCCTGGAGAAAATCGCACTTTTTCAGGGGATTCATCACGCACCGGCCGTGGTGGAGCTTCAGCTCCGCCTCCCGGGTGGAGAGGGCCAGCAGCGCGTAGAAGGTGCAGTCGTAGCTCAAGGTGAAGGAGGCCGCCCTGCCGTAGTGCTCCCGCAACGCCCGGCACAGCTGGCAGTAGGCCGCCTTGTATTGGTCGTATTCCCGCACCAGCAGCTCCGATTTAAAGGGCCGCACATAGCCGAACATCCGCTTCCTCCTTTCTTCCCCAAAAGCGGGCAGGGGAAACGGGCTCAAAACCCTTTCGCGGGATTTATTGTATCCCATTCCCGCAAACAGGTGTTGAACACATTGTAAACAATTATAGTCGAAAGTCTTAGAAAACGCAAGAAAAACCGGGGGTTTGCCCCGGAAAAGGGGAAAAACCGCCGCCCCTTCCTCCCCCGGGCAAGGCCAAACCCACGGGGCCGGGAAAAAATCCACAAGAAAAGGGGAGCCCAGCTCCCCAGCTAAGCTCCCCACTGTTCCGGTCTGGTATAGGGGCGCCCGTCCCGTTCCGGCCGCAGCAGCCCTTTCTCACCGTCCCACATATTCCTCCAGGCAAATCCCCTGGGCCATGATTTCCTGGGCGGCCTCCACGCCCACATAGCGGTAGTGCCAGGGCTCGTAGCCCACGCCGGTGACCTCCGTCTTGTCCTTGGGATAGCGCAGGATGAAGCCGTACTCCTGGCAGTGGGCCATCAGCCACTGCTGCTCGGGGGTGTTCTCCTGCTCCTCCTCCAGGATTTGATACTGGGAGGCCACGATGTCCGCGGCCAGGCCCAGCTGGTGCTCGCTGGCCCCGGCCGGCACCACCCACCGGGAGGCCTCCGCTTCCGCCGCCTCTTGGGAGTAGCCCTCCTCCAGCAGGCTGTCGATTTTGTTCTGGTGCAGCGTCTCCTGGTCCTCCCAGGTGCGGAAGGAGGAGCACACCATGGGCGAGAGCCCCTGGGCCTCCATATCCGCCAGCATCTGGGAGAGGGCTTCGGCCGCCCGGGCGTCAAACTGGCCGCCGTCCACCTGGGCAAGCTCCACAGTGAAGTCCTGGGGCAGCCGGTTCTCCAGGTTCACCAGCCGCAGGTACCAGGGGGCTTCCTCCTGCTCCTCCGGGGCGGGAGAGGGGGAGGGCTCCCAGTTCACGGAGATGCCCGGCGTGCCGGAGTCCGGAGCGCTTTCCGCCGGCGCCGGGGAGGCAGCCGGCTGGCCGCTGGCGCTGGCGGTGGGCATCAGGTGGGGCAGCAGGCACAGCAGGAAAACCGCGCAGGCGCTGCCCACCAGCGCGGGCAGCAGCCAGCGGCCGCCCCGCTTTCGGGCGTGCCTGGGGGCGTGGTGTGGCTCCATGGGAAAGACCTCCTTTTTCGCGTGTTCTGCCTATGAGACGGGCAAACCCGCCGGTTTCTTACAAAAAAGTTCCCACCGATTAGACGGCCCCGGGGCCGCGGGGTGAGACGCCCTGGGAAAAGTTTTTCCAGGCTTTCCCTGGTTTACTCCTCGTAGCGGGTGATGCACTCCATCTCGTAGCTGGTGGCGGCCAGGTCATCCCAGCTGAGGAACCTGTCCCAGCTGATGCGGCAGTGCTCGTAATCGCTGTTGCACTCCACCACGGTGATGCCCTCCCCGTCCACGGTGAGCACCACCATGGAGTGCTCCGTCAGCTCCAGGCGGATGTTGTCCCCCACCCGCAGCTGGGTGTAATCGGTAAAGGTGGAAACGGGAGCGTCCTCCCCAAAGACCAAGTCGCTGAGCAGCGCCGCGAAGCCCAGGCACTGCTCCATGGGCTCAAACTGGGGGAACAGCTCCTGGATGCCCCCGGTGTAGGTGTTGCAGTAGGCGTCCCAGTAGAGGTCGTGCTGGCAGGGGGAGTCCGTCACGGTGAACTCGTCCCAGTCCTCCACGCCCACGTGGTTCCAATAGGCGCCCTCGGGGAAGGTGTCCCGCAGGCTCTCCAAGGTGGCGGCGGCTTCCTCCTCGGTGATGGGCTGGGGCTCCTCATAGTAGGAGAAGGCAACGTCCACAGCCCCTTGGGAGCTCTCCTCCGGGGCGCTCTCCACGGCGGAGGAAGCCTCCGAAAGCGCCGCCTCCTCCCGCAGCGCCGCCTGGGACACGCCTGCCTCTGTCTCGCTTTCCTCCTCTTGGGCGCTTTCCACCGAGGCGGCCTCTTGGATAGAGGCGGCGCTGCCCCCTGTGCCCAGCTCCATCACCCCCAGCGCCAGGGAGGCCGCCAGCAGCAGGCAGACCGCCCCCATCAGCGCGGGGATGTGCCAACTCCGGTTGGGCCAGCCGTGGCGGGAATGGACCACCGGCCTTTTGGGACGCCGTAAACGAAACATCGTGGTGAAAGACCCCTTTCCATACACAGGGAAAGAACCGCCCTTCCCCTTTTTTCTACCTTATAGACATAGAATAAAGGCCTTTTGTGACGTTTTGGTGAGGAAAAGGCCACAGGGCAGGATTTTATAAAAAAGTCAGCAGCGGGTGGTCATGATGTCCAGGATTTCCCGGTCGGTCTCCCGCATGCCCTGGGTGGCCAGCAGGCCAATGTTGCGGATGGTCTGCTCCACGCCCTTGGAGATGATGCCGTCCCCGCCCCGGAACTGCTGGCCGTTCTGGTACATGTAAAAGCCCAGCAGCCCCGCGTCCACCGCGGAGGCGATTTTCGCCGCGCAGGAGGCCTTGGCCCCGTCGCACACAATGCCGGAATCCACCGCCAGGGCGTTGACGATGGTGTGGGAGACGTCTTTCAGCAGCGCCTGGGGCTCCTTCTCCCGGCCGTACAGCCAGGCGATGCCCGCCCCGCTGCCGCACCCGGCGCTGACCGCCCCGCAGTAAGCGGAAAGCCGGCCAATCTCCGCCTTTAGGTGGATGGTGATGAGGTCGGAAACCAGCACCGCCCGCAAGGTGGTTTCCCAGTCCGCGCCCAGCTCCTTGGCGTACTCCACCACGGGCAGGCTGGCGGTGAGGCCCTGGTTGCCGCTGCCGGAGACAATCACCACCGGCAGGCCGCAGCCGTTCATCCGGGCGTCGGAGCCGGCGGCGGCCATGGCCTTGGCCCGGATTTTCACGTCGTCCCCATAGGTGGCCAGCAGCACCTTGCCGATGTTGGCGCCGTAGTCCCCCCGCAGGCCCTCCTGGGCGATGGCGGTGTTGTACCGCACCTGGCGGCCCACGGCGTCCTCCACGTCCGCAAGGGCCGCCTCTCGGGCAAACTCCAGGATGCCCTCCACCGTCAGCACCGACTTGTCCGTCAGCCCCTCCTCCGCGGCGGCCTGGGCCTCCACCTCTTTCAGCACCTGGCCGTTTCTCTCCACCCGCACAATGTTGGTATGGTAGTTGACAATGCGCACCAAAGCGCTGTCCTCCCCGGCCCAGGCACGGATGGCGATGTCAAAGATAAAGGGGGAATCCGCCAGCTTCACGGCGATGGGGGTGTCCGCCAGGTACTGCCGGATGGCGGCCTGCTCCCCCTCCCCTATGGAGGAGAGCACCTCCAGCTCCAGGGCCGGGTCCCCGGCGGCCATACCGGCAGCAGCCGCCGCGGGGATGCCCCGCAGCCCGCCGGTGTTGGGGACAAACACGCTTTTCACGTTTTTGATGATGTTCCCGCTGGCCTCCACCTCCATGCGCTGGGCAGGGCGGCCCAAGGTCTGGCGGGCCACGGCGGCGGCGTAGGCAATGGCGATGGGCTCGGTGCAGCCCATAGCGGGCACCAGCTCCTCGTGGAGGATGTTTACATAATCTTGATAGGTTGTGGCGTCCATTGGGTGGCCCCCTTTTCTAAATAAAAAAGATGAAGTGGTTCCTGCGCTGTCAGGGCAGCAGCTCTAAAATGCCGGAAATCTTGTCGATGGAGAGCATCCCCTCGGGGCAGGGGTCCGCGCCGGGCTTTTTGCGAATCTGCACCGGCTGGATGCCCAGCTTTTGGGCGCCCACCAGGTTTTGGGCGGTGTCGTCGATGAACACGCACTGCTCGGGGGGCAGGCCCATTTTCCCCAGGGCGTCCGCGAACATCCGGGGGTCGGGCTTAAAGCAGCCCACCTCAAAGCTGTAGGTGAGGGTGTCGAAGTAGCCCGGCAGGCCGAACTCCTCCAGCACCGGCACAATGGAGGGCCAGGTGTCGGAGATGACCCCCAGCTTGTACTTGCCCCGCAGCGCCTCCAAGGTGGGGATGGAATCCTCAAACAGCTGGTAGGTGTGGCGGGCCTGGTACACCTTCTCCAGCGCGGCCGTCTCCACGTCCTGGGGGGTGGCTCCCAGCTCGGGGAACAGCCTGGCGATTTCCCCGTAATAGTCCAGGTTCTGCTGGTACTCCTCCTCCAGCGTGGCCATTTTGTGGCGGGGCCGGAAGGTGTCGTAGGCGGCCTTGCGGCCCTGGGCCCGGCGCTCCTCCGGCAGCGTCATGTACACGTCCCAGCGGAACAGCTTTTTGGCGGGCTCGGTAAACTCCCAGTCGCCGCTGGGGGGATAGACCAAGGTCCAGCCCAAATCGAAAAACACAGCTTTGACAGGATTCGACAAACTTGGCATAGGGCTCCCTCTCTTTCGAAAGAAAAAAGAAAAATACCGGCTGATGGGACTATTTTCCCACGGAAGCCGGTATTTGTCAATTCAGGTTTTTTTCCAGGCGGAAGCAGCCGCCCAAAAAGGAGAAGTTTTCCACAAAGGCGACTTGCTCGGTGGAAACCAGCGCAAAGCCCAGGCGCTCCAGCAGCCGGCGGGAGGGGAGGTTGTCCAGCGCCGTCCCCGCCGTAAAGACCGCCGCGCCCTGGGAAGCCAAATACTCCAGCAAGGCGGAAACGCTCTCCCAGGCGTAGCCCTTGCCCTGGTAGGCCGAGTGGAAGCAGTACCCCAGGTCGTAGGCCTCCCCCTCCCGGTGGAAGCACACATACCCCGCCAAAGCCTGGGTTTCCACCAGGAGCACCCCAAAGGCCAGGCCCGTGCCGGCGAAGTGCCGGGCCAAGGCATGGGCGCCCAGGGCGTCGGTGGGCAGGGGCCTGTCGTACACGTGGTAGGGGGAGCGGGCAAAGTCCCGCCAAATCTCCTGCAGGGCGGGCCAGTCCCCCTCCTCCAGGGGGCGGATGGTCAGGCGGCTTGTTCGCAGTTCCATACGCGCGCACCTCACTGGAATTGGGAGTTGTACAGCGAGGCGTAGAAGCCGTTTTGGGCCATCAGCGCGCTGTGGGTGCCCTGCTCCACAATGTCGCCGTCCCGCACCACCAAAATGCGGTCGGCGTTCTGGATGGTGGAAAGCCGGTGGGCAATGACAAAGCAGGTCTTGCCCTTCATCAGCTCCCGCATGGCCGCCTGGATTTGGATTTCCGTGCGGGTGTCCACGTTGGAGGTGGCCTCATCCAGAATCAGCATTTTGGCGTCCAGCAGCATGGCCCGGGCAATGGTGAGCAGCTGCTTCTGCCCCTGGGAGATGTTCATGCCGTTCTCGTCCAAAATGGTGTCGTAACCCTTGGGCAGGCTCATGATGTACCGGTGGATGCGGGCGGCCTTGGCGGCCTTCTGCACCTCCTCCAAGGTGGCGCCCTTCTTGCCGTAGGCCAGGTTCTCAAAGATGGTGCCCGTAAACAGCCAGGTGTCCTGCAGCACCATGGCGTAGGAGAGCCGCAGGCTTTTCCGGGTGATTTGCTGGATGTCCCGGCCGTCCAAGGTGATAGCGCCGGACTGGGGGTCGTAAAAGCGCATCAACAGGTTGATTAAGGTGGTCTTGCCCGCGCCGGTGGGGCCCACAATGGCCGTCAGGCTGCCGGGGGGCGCGGTAAAGCTCAAATCGTGGATGATGGTCTTGCCGGGGTTGTAGCCAAACTTCACGTGGTCCATGGCCACCTGGCCCTCCACCTGCTGGATGGCCACGGCGCCGGGGGCGTCGGCGGGCTCGGGCTCCTCGTCGATGAGGCGGAACACCCGCTCGGCGGCGGCGCAGGCGGACTGCAGCTCGCTGATGATGTTGGCCACCTCGTTGATGGGGCCGGAGAACCGCCGGGAGTACAGCACAAAGCTGGACAGGTTGCCGATGGAGAGGTTCCCCCACAGGAACAAAATGGCCCCGAAGATGCTGACAAAGGCCAAAGACAGATTGTTGATAAAGTTCACGGAGGGGCCTGTCATGCCGCCGTAGTAGTCGGCGTTGTAGTAGGCGTCCACCGCGGCCTTGTTCCGCTCATCAAAGCGGGAGACCATGGTCTCCTCCTGGTGGTAGGCCTTGGTGGTCTTCTGGCCGGTGATGACCTCCTCCACAAAGCCGTTCATCTCCCCCAGCTTCACGGAGCGCTGGTGGAACAGGGGCCTCACTTTTTTCGTCATGTACCGGGTGAACAAAATGGACATGGGAATGGTGATGACGAACACCAGCACCAGCACCGGGGAGATGGCCACCATCATGATGAAGGAGCCCACCACCGTGATGACGCTGGCGGCGATTTGCAGCAAATCGTTGGAGAGGGAGGCGTTCACCGTGTCGATGTCGTAGGAGATGCGGCTGACAATGTCGCCGGTCTGGTGGCCGTCGAAGTAGCGCACCGGCAGCTGGGTCAGCCTGTCGAACACCTGCTGGCGCATTTGGAAGACAATCTTCTGGCTCAGCTGGATCATCAAAATGGACAGGATGTAGGAGAGCAGCGAACTGACGGCGTAAAAGACAATCATCAGCCCGCAGTAGAAGAACACCGTGGGGAAGTCCGCCTGGCCGGGCTCTATGCCAATGGCGTCGATGGCCGCGCCGGAGAGCATGGGCCCCAGCAAGGCCAGCAGGTTGCTGGCCACCGTGAGGAGCACCGCCCCCAGGGCCATCCACTTGTGGGCGTAGATGTAGGTCCACAGGCGCAGCAGGACCTTCTTCCTATCCTTGGGCTTTTCGATGGGGCCTCTGGGTCCTCTTGGCATTTAGACCACCTCCTTTTCCCGGGCTTCCAGCGCCCCGTCCTGGCTGTATCCCATCTGGGAGTGGGCGATGTCCTGGTAGACGGGGCAGGAGCGCAGCAGCTCCTGGTGGGTGCCGTAGCCCAGCTCCTTGCCCTCCTCCAGCACCAAAATGTGGTCCGCGTGGAGAATGGAGCTGACCCGCTGGGCGATGATGATGGTGGTGATGCCCTGGTATTCCTCCCGCAGCGCCTTGCGCAGGGCGGCGTCGGTCTTGTAGTCCAGGGCGGAGGAGGAGTCGTCCAGAATTAAAATCTCCGGCGAGCCCGCCAGGGCCCGGGCCACCAGCACCCGCTGCTTCTGCCCGCCGCTGAGGTTGGTGCCCTTGCTGGTGAGCATGTGGCCGAAGCCGTCGGGCAAGGCGGAGATAAACTCCAAGGCCTGGGCGCACCGGGCGGCCTTTTCAATCTCCTGGGGGGGCAGGTGGCGGCCAAAGTCGATGTTCTCATAGATGCTGTCGGCAAAGACCACGTCGTTTTGGAACACCACGCCAAACTTCCGGTGGAGCTCCTCCAGGGGGATGGAGGTGATGTTCCGGCCGCCGATTTGAATCAAACCGGCGTCGGCGTCGTACAGCCGCATCAGCAGGGCCATCAAGGTGGACTTGCCGCAGCCCGTGGCCCCGATGACGCCCAAGGTCTCCCCGGGCTTTAGGCGGAAGGAGATGTCCTCCACGTTGGGCTCGGTGTGGTTGTAGGAGAAGGTCACGTGGTCAAAGACAATGTGATAGGGGCTTTCCTCCGGCTGCTGGGGGGTGACGTGAAGGTCCTCGGGGGTTTCCAGCACCTCTTGGATGCGGGAGCCCGAGGCAATGCCCTTGGAGCACATGACGAAAATCCGGGTGACGGCCATCATGGCGTTGAGGATGATGGTGAAGTAGCTTAAAAAGGCGATGATATTCCCCGCGGAGCTGACCCCCGCGTTGACCCGGAAGGCGCCCACCACAATGACAAGGGTCAGGCCCACGTTTAAAAACAGGTTCATCATGGGGTTGGTCAGGGCCATGGTGATGCCCGCCTTTTTCTCCCGGCGCAC
>ERZ1643246.3939-NODE-3939-length-12225-cov-8.878636_pt1 | contig 12225 bp, 9 predicted proteins | sample MGYA00579265_ERZ1643246 | MGnify/ENA primary metagenome ERZ1643246 (study PRJEB29033, sample SAMEA4952261) | chicken gut metagenome | biome: Broiler Chicken; feature: Gastrointestinal Tract; material: Caecum | place: Ireland | collected 2018 | study: Broiler...
ACTGTTACATTGTCGAACTGGTCGGCTGTCTCTTCAATCTTCGCTCTGTTTCCAAGAACACAGACAATTCCCGCTTTGACAAAGCTCTCCATCGCGTGATACCTGTTTTTCAAATCTTCTTCCGACGCTTTTAACACCCCTTCTCTGATCTTTGCTCTGGTCTGTGGCTCTTCCTGCCTCAGATACCAGGAATCCATTCGTTTTGCCTGTACATATGTTTTAGAAGTCCGGTCATATCCGGCAACTGCACCAATCTTATAATTCAGAAGTTCCTGCTCTCCTAATTCAAGATTTTTCAACCACCCTGAAGCGCTGCGGAAGACTTCGATCGTCCTTTTTACGTTCGGATCTCGATAGGAGCTCATGATCCAGCTTTGATTTGGGAGTACAGACATCCGGCATCCGTAGGCCCCTCCTTCAGCGCGGATTTTGGCCCACAGATAATCAAAGCTCACCATTCTGCCAAGAAGATAATCCTCACCGGTATATTCCCCGATTCCTCCAAGCGCAACATAGGATACCTCCGACGGAATGATGAATGCCTCTGATTTCCCGGAAAACAATTGATCCTGATACCATCCGGGTTCCCTTTTCCTTTCACTGCCGCCGAACCTGGAAGCTGCTATCAACTGGCGGAAATCGGTGTAAGCTTTCTCTGTGCCTGTAAAACTCATCACCAGATTAGACTTACCGCAAAGCTTCTTCTGAATTTTCTTAAGCTCCCGGATAATCTGCCCCTGATCCGCGTCAAAGTTCTTTAGAAGTTTTCCCAAGAACTGATAATAGCGAATTCCGTTATAACGTTCCCTTGCCGCTCCTTCCGGCATATAGTGTGCTGCCACGCGGCCGGATGCATAACTGTCTCCGCTGGTAACAAATCCCCTCTCCAGTTCCATCCGGCTCTGCCTGATCCTTTTCAGAATAATCTCCGGATGCTCCAGAATGGTGTCATACAGCAACTCTTCTCCCAGTTTTACCGCTCTTGGAAGATTCTGTTCCAGACAGCTTACATCCATCACAAATTTAAGCCTGACATGCCGGATATCATCTGCATTGGTGTACGCTTCCAGATAAGTCCTTACATTTCCAAGCCACATATTTTTCTCAATCACTAATTCTTCCAGACTGTGTATTCTTGTAGGAAGACTTCCCAGAAGTTCGGAAAACAGCTTGGCATAAGGAACTTCCTCCGGTTCCAGCTCACTGATATCAAAATAGCAGCTTTGATATGCCACTCCTTTTGAAGGGATCTCCTGCTTCAGATATGTAATCCCCTCCTCTTCCTCTACCCTTGTAAGCGGCTCCTCTTTCTTTTGAAACAGGTCATCCACAGACAGCGCCGGCAGATCTTCTGTCTCTTCTTTTTGCTTCTTCTCTTCGACCTTTTCAAGAGGTTCCAGAAAAACCTCTGCCTCATAATCATTTTCCAGGAAGGTTTCTCTTAGAAGTGCTTCAAAGTACCTTTCCTTTACAAGGGTCCTCATCTTTCTGTATGTTTCTTCATATTCTATCATCTCGCAAGGTCCGGTTCCCTGTGCCCATCCTCCGGCAATATCCAGTACACATTCTATTCCCTCCGGCTGGTTTCCGCCTTTTTCCCTCATCCAAAATTCCAGACGGTTAATTGCCGAAATCAATACTTCTTCTTTGATTCCTTCTCTACAAAGTCTGTCCGCCTGTTCCGTGATGGCCGTTTTCAACCGGCCGGCAGTTTCTTTGTCCGTATTCTTTATTTTAATGGCAAGATAGGGTTGTCTGATACCATCCATAATAAAATACTGAATTTCCGGGATTCCAAGACTCTGAATAAGCCCTTTTTTCATCGGTGCTTCGTCTTCCCCCATAATCGCCTGCATAAGGATATAGACTGCATTCATACGTTCCCGGTTGTCAAAATCTCCCAGACTATAGGTGCATGACGCAAACACCCCCTGATCGCCGAACTTATCCTTGTCATACAGCTTTTTTCGGATTCCCTTTACAGGTTTCTGTCTCATGACCGGCTTCGCAGGTTCTGAGCGTTTCATTTTTCCCAGATAAGCTTTATCAATATACTCAAACAGTTGTTCCGTATTCATTCTTCCATATAGAACAATACAGCAGTTGGACGCATTATAAAACGTCCTGTAATATTCCAGAAATTCCTCATAAGATAGAGCAGGAATCGTATCCGGAAATCCTCCGGAAACAAAACGATAAGCCGTTTCCGGAAACATTGCCTTAGATATTTCACCCTCTAATATGCTGTCCAGGGATGAGAAGACACCCTTCATCTCATTATAGACAACGCCGTTAATCTCCGGAGTTTTTCCGTCTTCGCACTGAAAATGCCAGCCCTCCTGTTCAAAGATCTCTTTATCCGTAAGAACATTCGGACAAAATACCGCGTTTAAATAAACATCCGCCAGATTCATAAAATCCTTTTCATTCTCTGTACAAAAGGGATATACTGTATGATCCGGATACGTAATTGCATTTACGAATTCTGCCATGGAATGTTTCATCAGATTGACGAACGTATCTTTATCCGGATATTTGCGGGAACCGTTCAGCACAGAATGCTCCAGAATATGAAAAACTCCCGTGCTGTCCTTTGGTATGGTCCGAAATCCAATCAAAAAGCTCTTTTTAACGTCCTGATTGTCTATGACGATAACCTGCGCCCCGGTTGACAGGTGCTCCATCTGAATAATATCTCCCTCAACCTCCCGCACATACTTCTTTTCTTTAACTTCAAATCCATAGATTTTTTCCCCGATTTCCATATCCATTCCCTCTTAATACATGAATTCTGTGATCTTCTTTTTTATCTCTTCCACTTCCATCACACCTACGTTTTCATACTTCTTTTCACCGTCTTTGTAGAATTGAACGGTTGGAACACCAAAAATACGATTCTCTTTGGCAAGCTTCGGATAATCTGTAGTATTCACTTTGACGATATGGATAAACGGAAGTTCCGCGTCTAACTCTTCTAAAATACGTGAAAAGGCTTTACAGGGTACGCACGTTGTGGAAAAGAAATCCACGATCACAAATCCTTCCTTAATCTGTTCCTTAAAACTCTCATCATTCGCATATTGAATTGCCATCTACTTTTCCTCCTTAAAAAAATTCTCTGTCACATATTCTTTTACCTTATTGTAATAATAATTTACATAAAATAAAATTTCCGAATATTCATAAGTATTGATTTTTTCTGCATTTTCTTTCGTTTCATGCCAGAATTTCACGTACTCATCTATATCGTCCCGGTATTGCTCCATCGTATATCCAACGCCGCTTTTTTCTGCGTATTCCCGCCCCAGAAGGTAGCCGCAGAGTCTGTCCCATGAATCGTTCTGCACGCTTGCGAATAATTCATAATAGCTTGAGAACGGCATCTTTCCTTCAAAGTCCTCTGGCGTCATGGTTTCCAGATTCAACCCCTGTTCTTTGGAAATTGTCTTCAATCTCTTAATTTCATGATCTGTCATTTCTTTCCAGTCCGCCTTCTTAAGATCAAACGTACTGGCCTCAAAAACTTTGTCTATCACATATTGGACTGCTTCGTATCCCTCGTTTTTTGCAATCTTTTTTTTCTGTTCCCGGATCAGACGAGCCTCATATTGTTCTATATTGCTCACTCCTTCAATTCCAAGAGCTTCTATCATCCCGTCCGTGATCACAGGAATCTTTTTTTGCTGAATGGAACGAACCGTTACAGTCACTTTCTCTCCGTCGACGTCCAGCTCAACGGCCGTCCCTTTTTTCAGCCCGATGCACATCGTTTCCAGCTTCTTGTGAAAGAACCCCTGTCCTACCATAATTTTCACGTTCTCTCTGTTAAAAAACGGATTTGCCGATTCCATATCGCATACAATAAGTGCTCCGTCCGTAACTTCCCCCGCTTCTTCCCATGTGCTGTTCTTGTTTTTTATAAAATCTATTTCTTTCTTGTACGCCTTCTCATCAAGCTTGAATACTTTCTTGTACATACTGATATCCACCTGATCATATTCGACAAACGATAAAACTTTTGACTTCATCTTTCTCCTCCTAAAGCGTAAGCTTCGCATATTTACTTTTTAGCAGTTGGAGTACTTCCTTATATTTCTCGCGACTCACCATTACTTCCCCTGCATATCCGTCGAAAATCAGAGCAAAATTTTTCGCTTCGTTATCCGCCCGGACATAAGATACTTTGGAAAGATTCACGATAAATGACTGATAGCACCGGTAAAAATTATAACCTTCCAGAATCTGTTCCAATTCATTCATGGAATATCCGGAAAGGACCATCTCTTTTCCGTCCACCATCACCATCTTGTTCTTTCGGTCCGTCCGTTCGATAAAAAGAACCTTATCAATATTCACAAGCTGATATCCGTTTCTCGTCTTGATCATCATAGAACGGTTCACGGATAACCGTTTGTATTGGAGCAGCTCAAACAAATACTGCAGCCGCTTAACCACACGCTGAAGCACACGGTTATCGAACGGAAGCCGAAAGTATTCATCGCAGCAGCAGTCAAATACCTGCCCCGCCTCTAACTTTTCTTCTGAATACAGCACCACCAAGACATCCGGCTTTATCTGGGACAGATTGTATGCCAGAAAGGAGCCGTCCCCGCTGTATCTTGGATTTCCTGTTTTTATATTGATAAATACCGCATCCACCTCGTTCAGACAGATATATTTATTGGCTTCATTGATTCCGTCAAAGGTATGCACAATGTCAAATACATTATAAAACGCCAGTAATTCTTTCAGTTCTGCACACAATGTTTCATCATTTTCTACCAAAACAAGCTTCATTTTCATCAATCAATTCTCCTGACCAAATTCTTCAAACGCTTTTTCTAACGCCTGCACGTCACCTTCATAATAGGTTGATAAAAGTGCAAAAGGACCATTTTTCTTCGGCATGATAATCGTACCGCCTCCATATAAATTGATTTCGCCTTTTGTCCTGAGACTCTCATATGCCTGATACTCGTCAGATTCCGGATCCAGATTCTCCAGATCCCACCAGTATATTTCGGCTCCGTCATACCTTAGCGCGAGCGTACACAGGCCTTCCGCACTAAGCGTCACTTTCGTGTCCGCATGGATCAGCCCCTTCTCCTCCAGAAATGAGACAAGTTCATCCACTGTCTTATTCCAGACAGGCATTTCTTTATCCTCTTCTTCAGGCACAGCCGCTTCTTCCTCTTTTGGAGGCATAAAGTCTTTAGACGACGCCACATATCCTACCATCCCACAAAACAGTAATACGAAAAGCAGGGAAGACACAATCGTAAATTTTTTCATAATCATTCCTTCTTTCTTTTAAGATGCCTCAGCAGACTGCAGATATTCCTGATAAGTCCTGCTTACGGCAAGTACTTCTTCATGGGTTCCGCAGGCTTCAAGGCGTCCGTGACACATAACAACCAGATAGTCTGCTTCTGCAATCTCGCGCATATCATGGGCAATGAAAACAATCGTATTGCCTTCCATCTTTTTCCTGATACTATGATAGATTTTCATATACGTGTCATGATCCAGACTCGCCCCTGCCTCGTCAAGAATCAGATAATCTGGCTTCGCAATCAATGCCCTGGCAATGGCTATTCTCTGTTTCTGACCGCTTGACAAACGGTTTCCTGCCTCTCCAAGAGTTGTATCATATCCGTTGGGAAGCGCATCTATAAAAGAATCCGCTCTGGCTTCTTCCGCTGCTTTTTTCATCTCTTTCTCCGTCGTTTCTCCCTCTGTACCATACAGAATGTTATCCCGGATTGTACCTGACATCAGCGGATTGTTCTGGAGTACATAGCCAAATTTTTTATGACATTCCCGGGGACTCGTTTCGCTTATTTTGTTTCCTCCGACCCATATTTCTCCCGAATCAGGTTGGTAGAATCCCTGTATCAGTTTCATGACTGTAGATTTTCCGGAACCATTATCGCCGATCACTGCCGTTGTCTTTCCTCCCGGAATGCAAACGGAAAAGTCATGAAGGATTTCTTTTTCGTTCCCGTATCCAAAGTTCACGTTTTTGAATACAATATCTTTGTTCCCTGATTCTGTCCAGGAATTGCCTTTTTCTGTATGTTCCTCTTCCATATCAAGAATATCCCCGACATGGACAAGTGCGCCTTTTGAGCCCATCACATTCTGCCACACCGTCAAAAGCTCCGCCATATAAAGATTCACCTGCGTCATATAGGTGCTGAACATATTAATCCCTGTTGATTCCATTTTCCCGGCGTTAATCAATCTGGAACCGCCCACTGCCATTACAACAGTCGTAAGAAGCGAATAAAGGGAATTGGCCAGAACCTGAATCTGCTCCATGAAAGCATAGTATATATCTGCCTTATACCGTGAATCAATTGCCGCATATCCGCTTTCCAGCTCTTTTTCTTCCATTACCTGCGCTTTTACATATTTCCCGGCCGACAGGTGTTCGGAGAAAAATGTGGTCATTTCATTCAACGCCGCATAGCGCTTTTTCATTATGGTAAACTGCAGCCTGCCGACGATGATAAACATTGCCACCGCAACCGGTATGCAGAGCAAAAGGTATGCTGTGAGAGGCGAATTGTATTGATACAAGATCGTACAGGCACGGACAAATCCAAACAGCGATGCGGCTCCTGAGAATATTCCTCTGATCACCAGAGTAGCCTGCGTTACGTCGTTCGTAACAGCTGACACCAGAGAAGACGGCTGTTCCTTTTCTAACTGATCCATCGGAAGATGCAGGATCTTCCTCCACATCGAAAGCCTTACCCGCAGGATCACTTTTTGATCGGCATACTCTTCTACAAGCGGCCGCAAAAATCCAAGCAATGAATTAAAAATCGTAAAAAAGACATAACCTAAAATAACAGAATTATACAGTTCCCCCTTATTCACACGGACCAGATACTCCGATACTTTCATTCCGACCTCGGCATAAACCACGCCGCTTCCGAATGCGATCAGGTAGAGCCACCATGGAATTGAAAGCCTTCTATAAAAGCTCAGAAAAAACGATACTACATGTTTGTTGTTTTTCATCTGCCCTGTTCCTCACTTCCTATTAATTCTCGATAATATGTATTCTTGGCATATACTTCCGCCGGTTCCCCCTGACAGATGATTCTTCCATTATGCATTACTATGATATAATCTGCTTTCTGTACGGTCTGTCTGTCGTGGGCAACCATAAGCACGGTTTTCCCTTCCATATGGTGTTTCACACTCTTCCATACCTGATCTTTTCCCCGGATGTCCATAGCCGCAGTCGCCTCATCCATAAAAAGGTAATCCGATTGTTTCAGAAGCGCCCTCGCAAATGCAATCCGTTGTTTCTGCCCTCCGGAAAGCTTCTCTCCCTGCTCGCCTACATTCGCCTGAAATCCCTCCGGCTGCTCTCTGATAAAAGCCATAATTCCCGCGTCCGTACATGCTTTTTCCAGTTCTTCATCCGTCACCTCTCTTTTAATGCCGAACAGGATATTGTCGCGGATCGTTCCCGCAAACAATGTACTTTCCTGTGTTATGTATGAAATCTCGCTTCGGAAGCTCTTGAGCGAATACCGTGCGGTATCTTTGCCCCCAAATAAAATCTTGCCTCCCGAAACCGGATACATACGTTCCACCAGATTCAGAAGCGTCGTCTTTCCGCTTCCCGATGGTCCGATAAGCGCCGTAACGCGCCCCGATGGAATCTTCAGATTGAGTTTATCGAATACAAGTTTATCCTCATAAGAGAAATCAACCTCTCTTAATTCAATGTCGCCGCATAGATGCTCTACATGCTCGCCGTTCTCTATATCTTCTTCCACTTCTTCCATAATCCGGGCTACTCTTCTGGTCGCTCCCTGGGAACCCTTGAAGGTTGTCCAATATCCACAGTACGTGCTGAGCTGATTAACGATATTCACCGCAAATCCATAATAGGCGATCCATTGGGTAAGGGTTAACGCACCGGATGAATAAAAACTTCGGCCTACCATCACGATCACAATAAACTGCATAGCTCCCACCAATGCATACATTGGAGTTGCGAATCCCAGCCATGCATTCAGAATCGAACTCTTGTAGAGCTCTTTCATTTTCTCCCGCCCTGTCTGAAGTTCTTTTTCTTCTTTTCCGTAAGATTTGATAAGAAGAAGATTATTGGTTTTTTCTGCAATCGTCTGTGTCAACTCTGCATTTTTTTGATTTACCAGATCCAATACTCCGAATTTCATCTTTCCCATGACAAATGCAATGACTAAATTCAGCGGAAGAACCGCGATCAGAGCAATCATCAGCTTCTGGTCGTAGGATCCGATTTTTCCCAGAGTAATGACCAGTGTGTACGTGGAAGTGAGAATTGCAACAAATACCTGCATGATAAGCTGACTGATCGCTGTGATATCTGTTGTAATACGGGAAATCATTTCTTTCGGCTTATTTTTTTCGTAATATCGAAGCGGCAGCCTGACGGCCTTCCTCCAGATCATTTTCCTGATATTACGGTCAATCCGTGCGACACACAAGTTACTCATAATCTTACTAACCGAACTGATTAGTTGGGATAGTAATGTAAAAGCCAAAAACGGAAGAATCACGGTACCAAAATTCACATTCCCGGCAAATAATTCGGCCGTGTATTCCGTTACGCTGATTCCTACATTGCTAAGAAGAGCTGTAATGGCAATATATGCAAGAATCCACAGATAAGGAAGTCTTGCCTTCTGCAGCATGCGGAAGAAGCGTCCCATGCTGCCCCTGTCTTTTCCAAAAACCCGTTCCATATTGTTTCCCTACCTTTTCTTAATTTCAGAGCATTGGTACTAGAATATAAATAGTGCAAGTCACATTGAACTGTTATTCGTTTTCTATCATTTCAAACACTTTAACCGCATCCTGTTTCTTTTCATAATCCTCTGAAAATGCAATTGCGTAAGTTCCGTTTACCGCTTCCGTCTCAAGGACCGCAGCGCCTCCGGCAAGGACTATCGTTCCTTGGTTGGCAGCCATAGACTCATAGTTTTCATATAGATCCGTCTTGTTTTCCGGATCCCACCAGAACAGCCAGAGTCCATCATAATCATATGCTTTATCCGCCACTTTCGTCTCAGTAAACTGTCCATTCGTATTGTCTGTGAGATATCCTGGTGTTTCATTGATATCTACCGGTTCGCAGTCCTCCGAAATGAGTCCTTCCTGCTCAAAATAATCCACCATATCTTCGTATGGAGAAGTGGACGCATTCACTTCAATTTTTTCTTCTTTCGACGTACATCCCGCCATCATTCCGCATACAGTTGCTGTTACAATGGCAGCTGCCACAATCTTCTTCATCCTTTTTGTGCTCATCTCGTCAATCTCCTTTTATAAAAATTTTACAATCAGGTTGCTTTATTTTTACAATAAAATCAGCAGTTTAACAAGAAGGTTATCCTATTCTGTCCTTCATTTCGCTCATAGTGTCTTTTATCTTTCCTCTCAGTTATTTTCGTAGCGGATCAGGATACCGGAGAACCATTGGCTCCTCATTCTATCAAAGATATTGCGCAACGTACACAGAGTATCCTAAATGAAGCAGTGCAGATGGAATTGATCCGGAATCAAAGAACACCAGGATGATATGGATTAAAAGAAGTACAGGAGTGTTGGACAGGAAGATATGGAAACCACATGAAAAATAAACAATAAAGCCTTTTTTAGAAATTCAGCTATATGTTCATGAAAACAAAAAGACACCGCAAAGCCTTGATATCAAGGTTTTGCGGTGTCCAACAAAGAAATCGGAGTGACAGGATTTGAACCTGCGGCCTCTACGTCCCGAACGTAGCGCTCTACCAAGCTGAGCCACACTCCGATAACTACGGATAGAGGACTCGAACCTCTACTAACAGAGTCAGAGTCTGCTGTGCTGCCATTACACCAATCCGCATCACATATTGCCGTCCCGCTGTTTACCAGCGAACAAGACTATTATATCAAAAAATTTTCGAATGTCAACACTTTTTTTCATTTTCTCTTTTTCCCGGCTGCCAATGCTGTTATAATACGGGAAACGAGGTTTTTGGGAGGACGATCATGAAACAGTATTTTAAAATCGGAGACATATCAAAGCTCTATCAGATCAGCACAGATTCCATTCGCTACTACGAAGAGCTTGGCCTTCTGACGCCAAAGCGCGGGGAGAACGGCTACCGGCTCTACCGGCTTACCGATATCTGGCGTCTGAATATGATCCGGGATCTCCGGGCTTTGGGATTTCCCATGGAGAAGATCCGTGACTATCTGAACAACCGCAGTATCCATTCAACAGAACGTTTGCTCTGCGATGAGCTGGATGCGATTCAGCATCAGATCTCTCAGCTGCTTCACCTGCAGGAAAACGTGGAAAAGCGTCTTCAGACAATCCGTAAAGCCGAGGAGGGGCCTCTGGAAACGGTCACGGAGAAACGCTTTCCGGTCCGCCCCTGCCACATTATCCGTTCACCCTATCGGAAGGATGAGGAGATGGACGTTCTCATGAAGCAGCTTTTAAATCAGTCCAGGGATAATCTTTTCATCATTGGGAGCAACTACTTCGGTTCTCTGCTTCCTGCCTCCGCTTCTGAGGAAGGACATCATAGAGATTACGAAGGAGTGTTCCTGATCGCCGATGACGGACCGGAGACTTTGCCGGAGGGTCTGTATCTTTCCTGGCTCTACCGGGGTACCACCGAACACAATGCCGAGGGGATCCGTCATCTCGTGAACTATGCAAGAGAGCATGGTTACCGCACCGATGACCAGTTTCTGGAGCTTGTCTGGGTGGACATCCACCAGTCCTCCGACCCGAATGAATTCATCACGGAACTTCAGGTTCACATCCTGGAAGAGCCGGACCAATGTTCTGATCCGCAGTAAATCCGCTTTAGCTTTGTCGGCATCCAAAAAGGACATCCTCATGGGATTGTATCCCTATGCACGGATGTCCTTTTTGATTTCTGTCTATGTCTCTGCTTTACAGATTTTTGATGCGCTCTACCGCTGCCGCTGTATTTTCGTAAGTACCAAATGCAGTCAGGCGGAAATAGCCTTCTCCGCTTGGTCCGAATCCGGATCCCGGAGTTCCCACAACCCCTGCCTTGTCGAGAAGATAATCAAAGAATTCCCAGGACGTCATGTGATCCGGCGTCTTCAGCCAGATATACGGAGAATTCACTCCTCCTGATACGGTGTATCCTGCTTCTTTGAGTCCATCGTAAATGGTCTTTGCATTTCTCATATAATAGGCGATCTGTTCTTTCAGCTGTGCTTTTCCCGCTTCGGAATACACGGCCTCTCCTGCTCTCTGAATGATGTACGGTGCTCCATTGTATTTGGTTCCGTGGCGTCTTGCCCAGAGGGAGTGCAGCATGACATCGCCGCATTTGAGATCCTTTGGAATGACGGTTGCTCCAAGGCGCACTCCGGTAAATCCTGCGTTCTTGGAGAAGCTGCGAAGCTCGATGGCACAGGTGCGCGCGCCTTCACACTCATAGATAGTGTGCGGCACATTGTCTTCGGAAATATATGCTTCATATGCAGCATCGTAAATGATGACCGAACCGTTCTTATTGGCATAGTCTACCCATTCCTGGAGCTGATCCTTTGTGATGGCGGATCCGGTCGGGTTGTTTGGGAAGCACAGGTAAATGAGATCCGGCACTTCTTTTGGAAGCTCCGGAACGAACTGGTTTTCTGCCGTGCAAGGCATATAGATCACGTCGCTCCATACTTCCGACTTCGGATCGTATGTGCCGGTGCGGCCTGCCATAACGTTTGTATCCACATAGACCGGGTAAACCGGGTCGCATACTGCAATCTTATTGTTCTGGTCGAAGATCTCCTGAATATTTCCGGAATCCCCTTTTGCTCCATCGGAGATGAAGATCTCATCTGCATGGATCTCGCATCCTCTTGCCTCATAATCATTTTTCGCCATGGCACTTCTCAGGAATTCATATCCGAGATCCGGGGCATACCCATGGAATGTCTCGGCGTGAGCCATCTCGTCCACTGCCTTATGGAGCGCATCAATGATGGCCGGCGCCAGCGGCTGTGTCACGTCGCCGATTCCAAGACGAATGATGGATTTGTCCGGATTTGCTTCGGTATATGCCGCTACCTTTTTTGCGATATTGGAAAAGAGATAGCTTCCTGGAAGTTTCAGATAATTTTCATTAATTTTAAACATACCTTGTCTCCTTCTCTTTATTTCTTTACTGTGTTAAATTCATT
>ERZ1643246.3940-NODE-3940-length-12223-cov-5.433514_pt1 | contig 12223 bp, 8 predicted proteins | sample MGYA00579265_ERZ1643246 | MGnify/ENA primary metagenome ERZ1643246 (study PRJEB29033, sample SAMEA4952261) | chicken gut metagenome | biome: Broiler Chicken; feature: Gastrointestinal Tract; material: Caecum | place: Ireland | collected 2018 | study: Broiler...
GGAATAAGCCAGGCGCTTGGCAATGAAGGTTTTCCCCACACCGGGAGGTCCTTGAAGAATGACATTTTTCTTTTCCTTCAGAATCCTGACGGCCATTTCATAAGAATCTTCATCCATGTATACCTCTTCCAGAAAATCCTCCGCCGTATACGGCTCGCAGAATACGGTTTTCTCTTCTTCCGCCTGTTCCTCCTCGTTTTCCACCAGCTCCCGCAGCTGATTCAGCTGGCCTGTATAAGAGGTGATGTCCGTCAGTGTTTTCATCAAAGGCAGCCCCGAAAATTCCCAGTTTCCCTTGCCGGTCCAGCGAACCCGCCGGATATGATTGAAACCGTCCTCCCGGTTTTCATCATACTGGTATTCCGACTCCACCACACCCCGGCCCACCACCGTCCGCATTCCTTTTTTTACAAATATCACATCCTGCGACTTCATCTCATTGGCAAACTGCCAGAGGGCGTAAGCGGCATTTTTATAGCTGTAAGTTTCTCCGAAAACCTCCTGAAGCCTTTCCCTGATTTCCTCTTTACTGGAAAAAGCCCGTAAATCCCCCACTTCCCCCCAACCGATGGCCATGATGCCTTCCCGGTAGAAATTCTCCCAATAGGAAGCGTCCTTACCCGGCGCATAAAACCAGTAATGGACAGAATGGTCCTCTCCATCCGCAAGAATGTCCCGCTTCTTCCGGTTATTTCTGCTGATGGAGGCGGTGATCCGAAACAAATCCGCCGCCACCTGAGCGGTGATTTCCGCTTCTTTTCCGGCATCCGTCAAGGTCCATATCCCGTGTACACTGTTGTCCAGATACCCGCCGTTCACCAGATCCTGACGGGCAAAAGCCACCTCATTTTCAAATTTGTTTACCTGCGTTTTTCCACGCCGGGCGCTGATTTCCTCCTGTGTCAGATGCTCATTTTCAATGATTCGCTCCCTCACCTGAGCAGGTGTGCCGGAACCGCCCAGCTCCTTCAGCGCCTGTACAATCGGAGCCGTCCATCGGGTGTGGGCGGCGCCTGACAGCTGTGCTGGTTTCTCCGGATTTTCCGTCGGCTGATCCAAAGAGGGTGTCTCCCGAATCCGGGAACTGTCGGAATGATCTTTTTGCCGCTGGTTCTCCCGTTCTGATTCGATCCAGGCGGCACGGGACAGTTCGGGGAAGGAATGGTATGTATACTGCTCATTCTCCAAAATTTCCCGGCAGAAATCACAGATTTCCAGATACCGTTCTGCGTCTGGTACTGTGGTCGGCCAGGGAAGTACCCGGTGGATAAATTCTTCCGGCATATTCTTCGGATTCTCCATATACCAGCGGCTTCGGGAATCCAGGCTGATAAAACGGTACGGCCGGATCCAGTAAAGCCCCATGGTGATATTCCACTGGATTCCCTTCTGGGTGATGACCGTATCGAAACACTGACAGAAACGGCTCCTGTTTTCCGGAAAATCCTCCTTTGCAAAAAGAAGTGCCGCATCAAAAAGCTGCCACAGATGTTCGATATCCTGTGATCCCCGATCTTCCTCAAAATAATAAAATGTGGCGCCCCAGTTGTTTAAAACCGGAATACCGTCAAAATTCCGGGGGATTTCTGAGGTAATTCCAAACACCTCTGCAATCCCTTTAAGAAGTGCAATCCGTGTGGCATTGCTGATTCCTTTATTGAACAGGCCGAAAACAGTGAAGGGATCGATATCCCGCGGTTCGCCGCCCTTTTCCAGTGTGGGGAAGCGGATTCCTGTTTTGCGGTAGATTTCACGGATTCTTCCGATCAGGGCGGGGCGGTTTTCCTTATATGGTTGAAGGACATTGGCCAGTTCCTCATAGAAACCAATCCATGTGAATGAGGAATTGGAAGTGGTGGGTGTCTGCATATGGGCAACCTCCTGTATGTAAAATTTCTCTGCAACAAATCTTTATTTATTTGTTGTCCATTTATTTTTTCAGCTGCGTGTACTTTTCTTTACTTCCACAGGACTGTTCAATGGGATATTTTTGCGCATTCTTTTTTAATTTTTCCTGTATGATTTCATCCATATCCAATCCATAGGCATAGGCCATCTGAATACAGTAAATCAGTACGTCAGCCAGTTCCTCACGGACATTATTGATTTTATCCCTACACTGCGTATCCTCTCCACTCCACTGATATATTTCCAACAGCTCCGCAGCTTCCAGGCAGATAGATATAGCCAAATCTTTAGGATTGTGAAATTGGTCCCAGTTGCGGTCCTCGACGAATTGAAGTACCTGGGCGATTGTTTCTTTTTGCATCTGAAATTCTCCCTTTTAATTGTTCTTTTAAATATTTTCGTTGTTTTTTTATTATGATTTTTAATATAACACAGTACATGTTATAAATCCAGCAAACAAGATCATCTATGATTTTGATACAAACCTTTTATACTCCACTTTCCCAAATATCGAGGAGAAATACGATATATTACATTTAATCTACACCTTTCGTACGAAAGATGAGAGATAAAAGAATGGCCGCTACCGTCCGATGGATATATTTCAATCCACACCTCCCCTCCGGTATGCAACATATAATTGCACTTTTAATCCACACCTCCCATGCGGGAGGTGACGTTACTTTCCGGTTGGCGTTAAAGGGTTCATACTCATTTCAATCCACACCTTCCTCGCGGAAGGTGACGGAACGCAGCGTAAATATAGGGGGCGTCCTGGTTATTTCAATCCACACCTTCCTCGCGGAAGGTGACAGCAAAAATAAACAATTTTACATCTCTTCCATTGTTAAATAACTACAAATCCTTGCTATTTTTCTTTCCTGTCCTCCTGCTCCCATCCATTTCTGTTAACATTTTCTCTTACTTTTAAGGTGCGAATCTCCCCGAAAAGTCATGACCACTATTGATTCGCACCCTCTCTGTCCTCAATAAGCATAATTTGTACGCTTCCCAGACCAATCGCACTTCAATTTCAGATCATTATATCGCATATCCTATACTATTGGAAGACATACCCATTTTTTTCTGACTTTTTATATACAATTCATCCCACCCTTACAGCAGAACCGTAACGGGATACCACCACAGAAACAGGATCTCCCATGTTCATCTCTCCCGGCATGATTCAATGCACAATTCACCCGGCATATGACTTCTTAGCAGAACTTCGAATAAAATGGGAATATATATAAATCGTACAACAGAAAAGTGTCATGAATTACGGCAGGATATCAAGAAATCTCAAATCTGCACTAGATTATGGTGCCACTGACTACGGCAGAAATAAAAGCATCACATCTCCCCGTAGATAAGGGCGGAAATCTACGGCGGAAATCAAAAAAGCTCAAATCTGCAGTAGGCGGTCGCTAAATTCTACGGCAGATCTCATAAAACTCGCAGATCTACCGCAGAATCTCCCCTAAACCTTCGGCCGAAGCCAATTAAATGGCCCTATTAGTTATTAGTCATCCGCTGATTTTCCCCTCCACTTTTCTTCCTCCAATCCTCTCATCAAAAAAGAGCCGTCCCCCGCCTGAAGCATATCGCTCCCGCAAAGTCCGGCTCTTTTCCCTCTTGCCTTCCCGCCCGCACTCTCAATTTTTCAAATTCAAATCATCTACAGAGACGCAGAGATACAGAAACACAAAGACACAGAAACCAGCAGTGACCATCAAAAGTCTTCAAATCCTATCAAGCCACCGCCAATTCTCTCCCCCACATCTTAAGTCTCACGGCAGCTGCTTCCCCGCCGCCATATACAGCGCATACCATTCTTCCCTGGTAAGTCTCACATCCGATGCCTTGCAGATATCCGCTACTCTCTTCTTGTTGGTACTTCCCACAATCGTCTGAATCCGCGCCGGATGCCGCAGAATCCATGCCACCGCGATGGCATTGTCCGTCACCTGATATTTCTTGGCCAGTTCCCCGATCAGCTTATTCAGTTCCGGGAATTTCTCACTTCCCAGGAACACACCCTCAAACATTCCATACTGGAACGGCGACCACGCCTGGATCGTAATATTCTTCAGCCGGCAATATTCCAGCACCCCTCCATCCCGGTTGGTGCCCGCGTCATTATGTACGTTCACATTCAGTCCAGAATCGATGATATCGCAGTGGGCAATGGAGAACTGCAGCTGATCCGCCACGATCCTGCCGCCACAGTAATGATTCAGCAGTTCCATCTGCATGGCGTTCTCATTGCTGACGCCGAAATACCGCACTTTTCCCTGTTTTTCCAGTGTCTCGAAAGCTTCCGCCACCTCTTCCGGCTCCATCAGTGTATCCGGGCGGTGCAGCAGAAGCACATCCACATAATCGGTCTTCAGCCGCTTCAGGCTTCCTTCCACGGATTTCAGAATATGCTCTTTGGAAAAATCATAGCTGGTACCCGGATGGATGGCGCATTTTGTCTGAATGATCATCTTCTCCCGGGGTATGTCTGCCGCCGCTTCGCCGAAAATTGCCTCTGCTTCACCGTCGGCGTAAATATCCGCATGGTCAAAGAAGTTGATTCCCTGATCCATCGCCGTATCGATCAGGCTGCGCACCTCCGCCTTCGAGCCCAGACCCGTGATTCGCATACACCCCAGACCGATCTCGGGTACTTCCAGATTCGTTTTTCCAAGCTTCATTGTCTTCATCATAAAAACTCCCTTCTTTACATTTCTTCGCGCAGCCACCGGCTTACCTCTATGATGGCTGCCGCGTAAATTTCCACCGCGCGTTTCAGATTTTTCAGGCTCTGGGCCTCATCGGCACTGTGGCAGCCGCCGTGACCTTCCGGAAGGCCCAGAATCCTCATATCCGCCTCCATGCCGGGGCCAAATCCAACAGCATTGGGGATTTTCCGGGCATAGGTACCTCCGCCCATGATATAGGCGCCGCGGCCATCCATGGTGATCTGGCGGTAAGCTTTCATCAGGGTCTGGACAAATCCGCTCTCCGGCGGAAACAGATTGGGTTTACTGTCTTCATACCGCAGAATCTGAAATCCATTTTCTCTGACAAAGGCCCGCAGCTTTTCCAGTATCCGCTCTCCCTTTTCATCAACAGGATATCGGATATCCAGTTCCAGCTGAAGTTGCTGTCCCTGCATCCGGGCACAGCCCACATTGCAGGTGGAACCCTCCGGCAAACCCAGCGCCCTTCCGTAGCCGTCACCGCACAACTCCAGCAAGGCTTTCAGCACCTGCGCATCCTCCCGGTCCGGTGCAGCCGTCAAAAGGACGCCGCACAGCACAGCCAGCGCATTTTTCGTTCCTTCCGGAAATGCCGCATGGCCGGCAATTCCGTCTCCATCATACCATATTCCATCCATCCTTGCACGGGCTTTCGCGGGAACGGCATTTCTCACCATCCCCCCGGAAAACTCAGAAAGCCGGCGGGACAAAGAAGGGGTAAGCAGCGTGGCCGTAAAAATACCCTTTTCCCCGTAGCACACCGGAAACGAGCAGTCCGAAACGAAAGAATAATCCGGTGCCGGACGGACACTCAGATAGTAATCCACATCGTTCATGCCTGCCTCTTCCTGACAGCCCAGAATCTGCCGGATCCGGATTCCCGGCATGAAGCCCTTCTCTTTCAGGTATTTCAATGCATAAAGCACCGCCACCACCGGTCCTTTGTTATCCTGAACACCTCTTCCTATGAGAAATCCATCCTTAAAGGTGCAGGCATAAGGCGGATACACCCAGCCTTTTCCCTCCGGCACCACATCCAGATGCCCCCAGATGCCCAGTTCCTTCTCCCCTTCGCCCCAGCAAATCTCAAGACAACGGTTCTCCAGGATTTTTCCGGAAAATCCATTGTCCCCGGCCAGCTGCCGCATCACCTCCAGCACACAGCTGCATTCTTTCCCATACGGATCCGCCTCATCTCCCGCCACAGAGACACTGGGGATTTCCACCAGACGGCGAATATCACTGATGAAATTTTCTTCCTGCTCTTCCATCCAGTCATGAATCCCCTGCAGTAATTCCCGCATATATACACCTCCCGCTTTTTCCTTCTGACCAGCCGGCAGGTTTATCCCGCCGCCTCTTCTTCCGGTTTTTCCTGCTTTTTCAGCATCATCGACAGAATCAATCCATTGGCCTTCTGCATTCCCTGATTCCCCAGTGCGCCCAGGTTGGCCAGACTGTCCTCCACATTACCGCATACAATCCCGTCCCGGCAGCCGGCGCCGCTGCCATGAAGCGCCATGTTGGCAGCCCGTACCGCTGATTCCACCGCTGTAGCAATCTTCAGCGCACATCCCGGCTTTGCCCCGTCACATACCACGCCGGAAATATCCGCCACCATGGTAGAAATGGCACTGGCAATCTGCGCGTCCGATCCCCCCTGCATATACACCAGACCGCTTCCCACTCCCATGGCTGCGGAAATGGAGCAGCCGCACAGTACGGAAAGTTTCCCCAGGTAATGTTTCGTATGAATGGTAAACAGCAGGCTGATGGCCAATGCCCGCAGCAGTGTTTCCCCGTCCGCATCCAGCAGTTCTCCCAGCGCAATCAGAGGTACGGTTGCAGTCAATCCCTGATTTCCGCTCCCCGCGGCACTCATTACCGGTTTTTCGCAGCCGGACATTCTGGCGTCCGCCGCTGCGGCAGCCATGGCTGCTGCATAATGGGCCGGATCTGTTTTTCCAAACTGCTTCTGACTCTCCAGCAACAGTTTTCCTACTTTCAAGCCATAATCCTTCTCCAGTCCCTCATCGGCGATTTCCTTATTGCAGCGAATGACTTCCCGCAAAAAATCCAGTTTTTCCACGGAAACCGTTTTGGCAAACTCCAGAATAGCCGATGTGGTCACCGGATATTCTTCAGCATTCCCCTGCCCTGCTTCTTCCCGGGGTTCCTTTCCTTTTTCCATAACAGTTCCGTTATTTTCCAGATACACCAGATTTTTATGACCGCCGGCAATTACGGCTACCGCCGTATCTGCTCCGGCCTGAACAGTCACATGAATATATATTTTTTGGCCGCTCTCATCTGCCTGAATCCGAATACGTCCTTCCTGCTCCATCCGAATGGCCTGCTGTTTCTGTTCCTCGGATAAATGACTGAGCACCATCAATTCTCTGGAAGGATCTGCGCTGACACATCCCAGCGCCGCCGCGATAGGGAGTCCGGTCATCCCGGTTCCGGGGATTCCCACATTCATCCCGTTTTTCAAAATGTAGCTGCTGGCCCGGATTTCCACCTTTTCCGGCATCCTGCCAAGAACTCTGGCCGCGTAAGCACAGGCCAAAGCCACTGCAGCAGGCTCCGTACAGCCCATGGCCAGAACTACCTCTCTGTGAAGCAGATCCAGAAAATATGTTTCTCTTTGCCATCTCATCTTTCGTCTATTCCTCCTGCTATTCCTTTTTCTTACGAAGCTCATCCCGATACCGCTTCGGCGTCATTCCGGTGGCCTGCTTGAAATTCCGGATAAACAGCGACACATCGTTATAGCCCGTCATGGAAGCGACCTCCGTGATAGAAAAATCCTTCTCCTCCATCAGCTCCGCCGCCTTCTCCATCCGGATTTTCTTCACATAGGAAGACCAGCTCTCCCCTGTTTTCTCCGCGAACAGATGGCTCAGATATGCGGGATTCATGAAAAACACCTCTTCCGCCAACTGCTTCACCGTAAAATCCCCGGCGTAATGCCTGCGGGCATATTCTTTCATCCTCTCCACCACATCACCGGACTGACCGGTTGCCTGCTTTGCCGGAAGCCTGCACAGCTTCTGCGCATCATCGGTCAGTTCCTGTTCCATCTGATCCAGGCTGGAAAACTGCACCAGCTCATAGCGGAACATGGTCCGCCTCAGCGAATCTCCGGTCTTTTTCTCTTCTAACGCCTTCTGGTAAATCAACGTAATCTGCGTCAGAAAGAATTCCAGGCTCCAGCTGTTGATTGCCGGATTTGCTTTCATCTGCGCAAATTCCTCCTTTAAAACCTTTCCCGCGGCTTTCCAGTCTCCTTTCTTCAGAGCCAGCGCCAGACGATCCTTCTGAGGATCTCCCATGAAAAAGCTGACCGTGCGGCTTTCGCAGATCTCCTGATACAGAACCAGATGCTCCCGGGTAAAAATTTTATTCTCCAGAGCTGTCACCGCCTGCTGATAAGAAGCGGCCAGATGCCCTACCGCTTCCTGTTTCTCGCTGAGTCCCGCGTATACCACACACCCCTGATCCCGCAGCCGCGCCATCAGGCGTTTCACCAGAAAGGTGGTATCTCCATCGAAATGAAGTACCAGCACATACCGGTTGTTGGCCACATTCAGCAGCCGGAAACCGGTGAAAATCTCATCTTTTCCACAGCTCTGTGTCAGACGGATCATACTCTCCCGTCCCGGCGCCTGTCCCTCTGGAAAGTACAACAGCAGCACCTGATAGCTTCCGAAAACTTTCTGAAACATCCGGGATGCCAGCATATCCTCTCCCGCAGCAGCGCCGGAAAATATATGGGCCATAATGAACCGGGTCACCATGTCCTCTCCTGTGTCCGTCTCCCGATGCTGCTCATAACTTTTCAGACTCAGGCACTGACGCAGCTCTGTCTCCGAAATCGGCTTCAGCAGATATTCTTCCGCCCCCAGTTTCATGGCCGCTTTCGCATACTCAAAATCCGCGTAGGCGGAAATCATCACCACCCGGCATTCCGGCCGCAGCGCTTTGATTTCCCGAAGCAGCTCCAGGCCATCCATCACCGGCATCCGGATATCCGTAAATACCAGGCCGATATCTTCCTGCCGGAAAATCTCCAGTCCCTTCCTGCCGTTTTCCGCCTCAAAAACCTGAAAATTCCGGTTGGGGTTGCATTCCTGAATCTGCTTTTTCACAGACTGACGGGCATAAACTTCGTCTTCCACGATTAAGATATTTCTCATGATGTCCTCTCCTTTTGCGGCAGTTTGGCCTTCCGGCCGCGCTGCGCCTACTCTTCTGCAAGTTTATCTTCTGTTGAACCGTTTTTTTGTCGCTGAATGTCCGTGTGTCGTTTTAAGTCTGCAAACTTTCTTCCGGAATATGGGGCTGTTTCTATCTTAGCCTTTGACGGATCCTGCAGTCAGGCCTTTGATGATATTCTTCTGTCCCAAACAGTATACAATCAGCATGGGAAGCATGGACATCAGATAGGCGGTGAAAGCCATCGTATAGTCAAAGGAATATTCCGTCTTGAAATTATACTGGAACAGAGGGAGTGTCCAGATATCCCTGGACCGGTTCAGAATCAGCAACGGAAGCATGAAGTCGTTCCAGATCCACAGAAGATCCATAATCAGGATAGTGGCAATCATGGGCTTCACCAGAGGAAGCACGATTTTCACATAGGACTGGAACACATTGCAGCCGTCAATATAAGCCGATTCCTCCACCTCAAAGGGAAGTCCCCGGATATAATTGACGAACAGAAATACTCCCTGCGTCAGACTGAAAGCCGCGTACAGCATAATCAGTCCCTGCCGGTTCAGAAGATTCAGGTTCGTCATCAATTTTGTCACCGGCAGCATGATTACCTGTGAAGGAATAAAAAGCCCCATCAGCAGATAAAAATAAACGCCTTTATAATATTTTCTGTTGTAATTCCTGGCAATGGCGTAAGATACCGAAGGAACCAGCAACAGAATCAGGCAGATGGAAACCACGGAAATAATAAAGGAATTTTTCACATACCCCCAATAGTTATTTCCGGTAAACAGGTTCTTAAAATTCTCCAGATAGAAAGAAGAGGGCAGCGCGAAAAAATTTTTTCCTGCTTCCTCCAGGCTCTTGAAGGAATTGATCACCACCAGATACAGGGGACAGAGGATCAGGATCAGGCCGGCGATCAACAGCAGATCCCGCAGGATCCTCCATCCAAGACCAGCTTTTTTTATTTTCATTCCCGAACACCTCCTTTACTGGTAAGCTTCAGCTGCGTCAGCGAAAAAATCGCCACAATTACAAACAGCACACAGGCTTCCGCATTGGCCATAGAAAACCTCATATTTTCAAAAGCGTCATTGTAAATCAGGATTCCGATCACCTCCGTGGCACGCACGGGACCTCCGCCGGTAAGGGCAAAGGGGAAATCAAAGGAGGTAAATCCCTGTTTGATGGTGAGCACCAGATTGACCGTGATGGTTGGCACCAGATAGGGAAAGGTGATGTAGCGGAAACGCTGAAAGGTGGTGGCGCCGTCCATCATGGCGGACTCATACTGTTCATCCGGAATCTGCTGAAGACCCGCGATAAAGATCACCGTGGGCATGGCCACGGCCTGCCAGACATTGACAAATACCACGGCCGGAAGCGCCGTCACGCCCCGCATCAGCACGCTCTGGGAAAGCCACTCGATATTCAGCGCCTGCCCGATCAGCGGCACCACCCGGTAAAACAGCTGATTCCAGATCAGCGCGATGGTGATTCCTCCGATCATTGCCGGCACGAAGAAAATGGATTTTACAAAGGTTTTAAACCGTTTCAGAGAATTCAAAGACAGAGCCAGAAGCAAAGACAGCACCACGACGCTGGTCACCAGCATGATACTGTACAGTACCGTAGTTTTCAGTGAATTCCAGAAATTTGGATTTTTAAACAGTGAGATATAATTTTTCAGTCCGATCAGATGGTAGTCTCTGGAAAGTCCGTCCCAGTCCGTGAAGCTGTAACCTACTCCCCGTATCACGGAAAATACATAAAAAAACGTATACAGCGCCACCGGAATGATCGTGAAGCCCAGATAAATCAGCCTGTTATTAAGCTTTCTGTTGTTCATACGCACTCCTCCCTTCTTTCTGTAAAAGGGGCTGCTGACCGCAGCCCCTTTCCCATTCCCCGCCTTCTGTCAGGCGAAGCGCTTATTCAGCCGAAGTAATGGCAATGGATTCATCCATCTGCTGCAGATAGGTATCCACATCCCGCTCACTCCAGAAGCCCTGTGTTACATTATACAGATCCGTCACGATATTATTGTCAATAGTGGATGCCATCCAGTCATGAACCTGTCCGGCGTTGATCATATCCATCATGGGTTCAATTCCCTCGTAGTTGGGCGTCACGCCTGTGATACAGGAAGGCGCGCCATCGTTGTCACAGAAGATCTGCGCGTTCTCAGGCTCTGCCAGATAGGCCAGGAAGCGATAAGCCGCCTCCTTCTCCTCGTCGGTGGCCTGAGCGGACACACAGATTGCCGCGTCAATTCCCGACAGGGTATTGGTGGTCTCTTTTGTATCATTGGGAAGCGGGAATACGCCCATCTTCAGATCCGGATTGGCAATCAGCAGCGTTCCTCTGGCGTAGGAACCGGTAATGCACATGGCGTACTGTCCATTGGCGAAATTCTCCCAGCAGGTGGTGTCGGCCAGTCCCAGGATATCGGTGTTGCAGTATTCCAGCAGCTGCACGGTTTTCTCCGCCACGCTGCGGAATCCTTCGTCTTCTTCCAGCTTGTTCTCACCGGCAACGGTTTTTTCGATGGCCTCCACACCTTCCGGATCCCAGGCCACCGTCATACACTGGAAGCCGTGGCCCACACGGCCGGGATCCTGGCCCATCAGTCCGATGGGTGTGATACCCGCATCCTGCAGCGTCTGGCATACTTCGATAAACTCCTCCCAGGTCTCCGGTACTTCCAGATTGTTTTCCTCGAAAATTTCCTGATTGTAGTAAACGCCCATATAGTTTCTGCTGTAGGGCAGCGCATAATATTTTCCGTCATCCTGTTTGGTCATCTCCAGAGCGGATTCTTCCACGTTATTCAGGAATTCCTGATCGGAGAGATCCTGCACATAACCGTTGGCCACCTTCTGCGCAAACTGCACCTGGGTGGGATAGTCGGAAAACAGCACCGGGATATCGCCGGAGGCAATCCGGGAGGTCAGCACCGTGCCTGCATCCGGCACCGTATTCATTTCGATCTGCACGTCGGAATTCTCCGCGTTGAATTTGTCGATGATCTCCTGATAACCCTTCTGGGGACCTTCTTCCATTTTCTGCTGGAAAAACTCCAGGGTCAGCACATCTCCGTCAGAGGAGGACTCCCCCGTATCTTCCGCGCCGTCAGATTCCGTTTCCGCCCCATCGTCCGTGGCTGTTGTGCTGGCGCTCTCCTGCGCACCGTCCTCTCCTCCGCCGCAGGCTGTCATCCCCATTACCATTGCCGCCGCGCAAAGACACGCAATCCATCTTCTCTTCATACCTTCTTCCTCCTTTATTTTTTATAATTGTGAGCGGTTTCCACTGCCTTTCGGATATAATCCAGACGGATTTCCTCT
>ERZ1643246.3945-NODE-3945-length-12207-cov-7.712804_pt1 | contig 12207 bp, 12 predicted proteins | sample MGYA00579265_ERZ1643246 | MGnify/ENA primary metagenome ERZ1643246 (study PRJEB29033, sample SAMEA4952261) | chicken gut metagenome | biome: Broiler Chicken; feature: Gastrointestinal Tract; material: Caecum | place: Ireland | collected 2018 | study: Broiler...
AGACTGAAAACGCCTAAAATCGATTTGGCATCCACGGTGAATCGATTGTAAAATACATCGATATCGAAATCGCACTGTTCTGCGGATGTGACAAACTCATGGACATCGGCAGGGGTTAATCTGATTTCTCGTTTATGTTCCATTTGAATACACTCCCTTCTGTGTTCCAATGTATTATGCCATCATCTTTTTTGAAAATCAATCTATAAAAATGCCAGTATTTTCCTGTCATTTGCATTTTCTTTGTCAAAACCGCTCAAAAATCCCCCTGTCATGGCTGTCGGTTTCTAGGATTTTCCGCGCACATCCTGGTATTCCGACATGCCGCTTCGGTACCTCAGCGGCATATTCATCTGCTGTAATTTCCGATTCTTCCGCTCCTGAATCGTCACACTTTTCTTAAATCCTTTCCACAGCCGCTGCCACTCCTCCTCCTGGCTGGAGCAGGACGCTTCGATCTCCCATTTTCTCTCTTCATCCCGGAAAATAATCCAGGACTTTTGTTTTGGATGGAGCAGATAGGCACAATGCGTCTCATCACAGATCACAAAATTCTCCAGAGGGAACCGGTTGGAAAAATGATCCGCAATACTTGGCAGGACAAAATTACGGGGAGTAATACCGGCATATAAAATTCCTCCCGAAAGCTCACGGAAACGCAGAAACTCCGTCCATGCATGGGACTCCCTGCTGACATTCCGGCTCAGCTCAAACACTTTCTGCACTGCCGGATGTGATAAATGTCCCATAATCCGCTTTCCCTCCGGAAGATTCTGTGCCTCTATCATCGTGCGCAGTACCGCCGTCCCCTTTCCAGGGTCTTCGGACAGCAGCGCATACCCAATCGCCGTCTCAGCCTCCTCACCCAGATGATTCCGGATCAGTCTGTGGACCGCCGCGGCCTTTTTCTCTTCTTCCTTCACTTCACAGTATTCGCAGAACATCTCCTGCTGTACGCTGCCCCAGAAAACGATCCCCGCTTCCGTATCTTTTCTGTCATAGAGCCAGGCATCATAGATGGCTGACAACACTCCTGTCACAGTATCTGTACAAATGTATCTTCGCTTCACCTTTTCACCTCTTCTATCTGCTTATCGTCAAACAGCGACAGCTGTCTGTAACTGATCTCTCCCAGTCCTTTTGGAAGCTTTTCCCGCGGGTCCAGAAGATTCCGAAGGATAAAATCCTCATTCATCCGGACCGGATACATCATCTTTCCCCGGCAGGTTAGAAAATAAAGCGCCCGCTTCAACACCACTCCCATCTTCTTCAGATCCGGAAAATCCAGTATCCCCGTCCTGCGTGCCCGGACAATCCTTCTGGCGGATGTGTATCCGATCCCCGGCACCCGGAGCAGTGTCTCATAATCCGCCTGGTTTACCTCCACCGGGAAACACTCCAGATGCCTCAGTGCCCAGTCACATTTCGGGTCCAGCACCAGATTAAAATTCGGGCGTTCCTCTGACAGAAGCTCATCCGCCGAAAAATGATAGTACCTGAGAAGCCAGTCGGCCTGATAGAGGCGGTGTTCCCGCAAAAGCGGAGGACCATAATCCGACCTTGCCGGAAGGGCGGAGTCATCATTGACATGGACAAACGCGGAGTAAAATACTCTCTTCAGGTCAAACTTCCGATAAAGCGACTCCGCTACACGGACAATCTGATAATCACTCTCCGGCGTCGCTCCGATAATCATCTGGGTACTCTGTCCTGCCGGAACAAACTGCGGCGCATGATGGTACAAAGAAAGTTCCCGGCTGTTCTCTTTTCGCTGCTCCTGGACATAGCGCATGGGAGATAAAATGCTCTTCCGGCTTTTATGCGGCGCCAGGCGGTGCAGACTCTCCGCCGTCGGGAGCTCCAGATTGATGCTCATACGGTCCGCAAGAAATCCCGTCATCCGGATCAGATCCTGGGAGGCTCCTGGGATGGCCTTTACATGAATATATCCCTGGAAACGGTACCTGGTCCGAAGACGGCAGAGCGTCTCATAAATCAGGCGCATCGTATAGTCCGGACTCTTCAGAACACCGGAGCTTAAAAACAACCCTTCGATATAATTTCTTCGGTAAAACTCAATGGTCAGGCGGCAGACCTCATCCGGAGTAAACGCGGTCCGCTCTACATCATTGGACGCCCGGTTGATACAGTATTTACAGTCAAAGATGCATTCATTGGTAAACAGAATCTTCAACAGAGATACACACCTTCCATCCGGCGTAAAACTGTGGCAGATCCCGGCCTGCTCACAGTTTCCGATCCCGGTCCCGTCTCCCCTCCTCCGGGTACCGCTGGATGTGCAGGCCACATCATATTTGGCCGCATCCGCAAGAATCGCAAGCTTCTCATACAGCGTTTTCTCCTTCTGAATCCGAAACGCATCCATCCCGTCACCCCTTTTCTTTTATCGAACATATGTTCTTTTTCTTATGATAGCACATATGTTCGAAATACGCAAGACAGAAAAAAGCTCTGCGTAAACAGATGATCCTGTCTATGCAGAGCTTTTGCTGTCTTAATCCCATATGCAGTTTTTCTCAAGCACCTTTACGATTTCTTTCAATCCTTCTTCATCCTCGGCAGAAAACCGTCCTACAAGCGGGCTGTCAATATCCAGGACCGCAACGACCTTCTCTCCATCGTGGATCGGAAGTACAATCTCGGAATTCGAGGCACTGTCACAGGCAATATGCCCTTCAAATTCATGCACATCATGTACCCGAAGGACCCGATCCTGCTGTGCTGCAGTCCCGCACACGCCCCGGCCAAGAGGGATCCGGATGCAGGCGGTCTTTCCCTGGAATGGTCCAAGGTAGAGCGCATCCTCCTCCATCGTATAGAATCCCGCCCAGTTCAGATCCGACATTGTCTGCCAGATCAGCGCCGATGCATTGGCCAGGTTCGGGACCGGACGGCTCTGGGTTCCGGTCAGTGCTTCCATCTGCTCTTTGAAAAGGCGATAATCTATCATGATTCCAACACCTTCGCTGCCTCCTGCAAGTATGCAGGATTCACCTGATCAAAGGCCTCATCCTCCACGGCCTTTGTCAGCTTCGGATCGATCGGAATCCTTCCAAGGACCGGAATCTCAAGCTCTTTTGCGATGTCCTCGATATGGCTCTTTCCAAATACCTCGATTTTCTTGCCGCAATCCGGGCATTCCAGATAGCTGAAGTTCTCCACGATTCCAAGAACCGGGATATTCATATCCTTTGCCATATGGTAAGCTTTCTTTACAATCATGCTGACAAGGTCCTGCGGAGATGTCACAATCACCACGCCGTCTACCGGAAGAGACTGAAATACCGTAAGCGGCACATCCCCCGTTCCCGGAGGCATGTCTACAAAAAGATAGTCCACATCTCCCCACATTACATCTGTCCAGAACTGAGTGACCACTCCGGCAATGATCGGCCCCCGCCAGATCACAGGGGTATCTTCCTTTTCCAGAAGGAGATTGACCGACATGATCTTCGTCCCGTCTTTTGCCACACACGGAAGCATCCCGTCTTCATTGCCAAGGGCCTGCTCGTGAATGCCGTACATCTTCGGAATCGAAGGTCCGGTAATGTCTGCGTCAAGAATTCCCGCCGTATATCCTTTCTCGATCATCATCCTTGCAAGAGACGCTGTGACCATGGATTTGCCTACGCCGCCTTTTCCACTGATGACTCCAATCACTTTTCTGACCGCCGAATACGGATTCGCCGGTTTTCTAAAATCCTTCATCTGACTGGTGCATGTTGATGCGTGGGAACATCCTGCACAGCCTTCGGAAGGGCATCCTTCCTGTTTCTTTTCTTCTGCCATGTTTCTGAGCTCCTATTCCTCTACTGCTGCGATAACTTCGATCTCGCAGAGTACATTCTTCGGCAGTGCTTTTACTGCCACACAGCTTCTTGCTGGTTTGGATGTAAAATATTTTGCGTATACTTCATTAAATGCTGCAAAATCACCCATATCACTTAAGAAGCAGGTTGTCTTAACTACATGGTCAAAATCGGTACCTGCTGCTTTTAATACTTCTCCGACATTCTTGCATGCCTGCTCTGTCTGGCCTTCGATCGTATCGGACTCTACTGTATCTGTGGCCGGATTTACCGGGATCTGTCCTGCGGAATAAAATACTCCTCCGGAAACATATCCCTGGGAATATGGTCCTAATGCTTTCGGTGCTTTTTCTGTTGCTACTACTTTCATTTCTGTCACTCCTCTTATCGATATTTGCAGGTTTCCTGCATCTTGTTATAGTATAACACCTTTCTTCCTGCTTTGGCAATTCCTAGCCATTGGCTTTCCGGAAAATTTCCAGCACATCACCCGCGTCAAGAGGCCGGATGACGGAAAGACGGATGGTGTCATTCATGGTGGCGTCCATGGCCAGTTCCTTTAAGGTCTCTTCGTCCTGTACGCCGATTCCCAGCCCGTCCAGGCTGATCGGCATGCCGATGCTTTCAAAATACTCTGTCGTCTTTTCAATCCCCTGCACAGCGGCTTCCTTTTCTTCTCCGTCAATTCCCCATACCTGTCTGGCATAGTGGGCAAACCGTCCTGGATCTTGTTCCCATACATAACGAGCCCAGGCTCCCCAGACTGCGGTGAGCGTAGCTCCGTGGGCGCAGTCAAATCTTGCACTTAGAGCATGTCCCAGCTTGTGTACGGAAAAATCTTTTGCTCTTCCAAGCCCTGTCAGATTATTATGGGAAAGGCTTCCGCACCACATCAGCTCGCTCATGGCATCATAGTCCGACGGATTTTGGATCGCCGTTCTTCCGCTGTCAATGACAGTCCGCAACAGCCCCTCCGCAATCTCATCCGTCATCCGATTGTTCTGATTCGGGATAAAGTACCGTTCCAGCGTGTGCATCATGATATCCGCAATCCCGCATCCGATCTGATATTTCGGAAGCGTGAAGGTCAACTCCGGATTCATGATAGCAAAGGCCGGGCGGTTCCACTCGGTGCCAAGGCCCGATTTCTTACCAATCGCCTCATTTGTAAGAACTGCCGAGTCGCTTGTCTCACTCCCTGCTGCCGGAATCGTCAGCACAGCTCCCACCCTGGTCGTCCTTTTCAGAGGCACCTTCTTCGTCCAGATATCCCAAAGTGGAATCCCAGGATTTGCCACTCCATGGGCAATAGCCTTGGCCGTATCGATAGCACTTCCTCCTCCCACTCCCAGGATAAAGTCCACATTCTCACGGATCCCTTTTTGCACGCCCTTTTCCGCAAAGGCAAGCCTCGGATTAGGCTTGACACCCCCAAACTCTGTGTAGGAGATGCCTTCTTCTTCCAGAGACTTTTCGATCCGTTCCAAAAGTCCCGACCTTCTGGCGCTTCCTCCTCCGTACACAATCAGCACTTTTGTGCCTCCATGCTTTTTTACTTCTCTGCCACAGGAGAGTTCCGTATCTTTTCCGAACACAATCTCCGTCGGCACACAAAATGTAAAATTCTGCATCCATTTTCCTCCTTCCCTGACCGTTTCTTTGCCTATTGTACCACAATCTTCTGGCATCCGCTATTTTCCCTTCCATTTTTCAGAAGTATTTGATCTATCACAACAAATATGTTATTCTAAACTATAAAGCTACTATATATGGAAGGAGGCACTCTATTGAAAATACAGGAATCCGCTGAAAATTATCTGGAAACGATCCTGATGCTGGGAAAGGAAAAGGGGAATGTCCGTTCCATCGATATTGCGACCGCGCTTTCTTTTTCCAAACCAAGCGTCAGTGTCGCCATGAAAAACCTGCGGGAGAATGGTTATATTTTAATGGACAAGGATGGCTATATCGCACTGACCGAGAAAGGCCATGAGATCGCTGAGACCATTTACGAGCGTCACACCCTGCTTTCCAGCTTCCTGATGTATCTGGGCGTTTCCAGGGAAACTGCCACTCAGGACGCCTGCCGGATTGAGCATGTCATCAGCCCGGAAAGTTTTGAGGCCTTAAAGCAGCATGTATACAGCCATAAGGAAATGATGGATTTCAATGATGTGAAAATGTAGATAAAACAGGGAGTCTGACGACTCCCTGTTTTTCTTCTCTGTTCTGCTTCGATTTAATTGAGGAAATTTTCGATGATAACGCCTTCTGCTTCCTCCTCGTTCAGTCCGAATGTCTGAAGCTTCAGAAGCTGTTCGTTGTTGATCCTTCCGATTGCAGCCTCATGAATGATCTGAGCGTCTACATTTCTGGCGTCAATTTCCGGAATGGAGCGTACCTGCGCGTCATTCATGATGATGGAATCACACTGGATATGGGCATGACAGGCGGCTTTTCCGATTGCCCGCGGGTGGAAAGTCTGGATGGACTCCCCTTTTGCCACAGATCTGGAAATAATCTGAGCAGAGCTTCCGTCTCCATTCATAATGACCTTCATGTTGGACACAGCCTCCTGCCTGTCATGGGTCATCAGTTTTTCCGTGACCGTAATGCGGCTTCCCGCCTCCATTGTAATATCGGTCTCTCTCTTGGTGGAGTCTACGCCTTCAATCTGTACGGTATCCATCGTAAAAACAGAATTTTCTCCTACATAGATGTCTGTCACCGGATTTAAAATCCTGGCTCCGGTTCCTTCCCCTTCTCCGTAATGCTTTTCTTCATAATGGACCGATGCATTTTTTCCGATATGGAACGTATGAATTCCATCATGTCTTGCATCGTTGCATCCAGAATTGTGAATGCCGCAGCCGGCAATGATGTTCACCCTGGCCCCGTCCTCGATATAAAAATCATTATATACAATATCTGTCATTCCGGATGCTGAGACAACAACCGGGATGTGTACGGTTTCCCCGTTCGTATCTTTATCAATATAAATGTCAATTCCCTGACGGTCTTCTTTTTTACGGATCTTCACATGCTCGCTGTCCCCGTGGCAGACGGCAATCCCGTTTTCACGAAGATTAAAGGCGCCTTCCTGCCTGAATCCCTCGCTGTCAATCACATGAAGTACTTTTTCTGTAATTTTATCCAGTATCATATACTCACACCTTCCTTCTTCCTATGCCATAGCGTCCTGATGTTTCAGACATTCCGGATGACTGATCGCATCTCCCGTCAGCTCCGGAAGAACTTCCTCGGTGGGTCCGCACTTTGTCACCCGTCCGCCGTCAATAATCATTACCCGGTCCGCCATACGGATAATCCGCTCCTGATGTGAAATCAAAAGCAGGCTCTCCTTTTTCTCTGTGTGAAGCTTTTTAAACTCTTCCACCAGCATGGCAAAACTCCAAAGATCGATTCCTGCCTCCGGCTCGTCAAAAATGCAGAGCTTGTGCTTTTTCACCAGAACGGTTGCAATCTCAATTCGCTTCATCTCACCGCCGGAAAGAGTGGCATCCACTTCCCGGTCCAGATACTCCTCCGCACAAAGTCCTACCCGGCTTAAAAGTCCACAGCAGATATGCTTCGGAAGATCCGTGCCTGCAGCCAGACACAACAGCCTTCTGACAGTCATTCCCTTAAACCGCGGCGGCTGCTGGAAGGCAAACCCGATCCCGGCCTTTGCTCTTTCATAAATCGGAAGCTCTGTGATATCCTGACCGTCCAGCCAGATCTTTCCCTCTGATGCCTTGTAAAGCCCCATCATAAGATTGGCAATCGTGGACTTTCCACCTCCATTTGGCCCTGTCACGACAAGCATCTCGCCATCTTTTACTTCAAAGCTGACATCTTTTAATATTTCCTGCTTTTTTCCATCTTCTTCTATTTCATAAGAAAGGTGTTCTACTTTCAGCATGTTCCCCATCTCCTTTTGTCTGTTCCTGATTTATCTTCTAAAAAATCATACAAAGCAAATGCAAGAACATATGAATACTTATTCATATGTTCTTTTTTACTATACCTTCTATTCCAGCCTCTGTCAATAGCTTTTGACAGAAATCCCCAAAGTCTGCATCAAAAAAACTGCGGGGATCTTCCCCGCAGCTATATGATTTCTTAATCGTCCTTCTCCTCGAAGGTTTCTTTTAATTTATCCATAAAGCCTTTTTTCTTCGGTTTTTCCGGCTTTTCCTTTTCCGGTTCCGGCTGATTCAGGGAATTGCCTGAAAGTGCATCAAACCGCTTCAGCGCCTCTTTTGCCTCCGGACTTAATTTCTCCGGCGTCTGGATCACGAGGGTAACATACTGGTCTCCCCGTACCTTCGGATTGCGCACAGACGGTACTCCTTTTCCTTTCAGTCGCACTTTTGTGTCTGTCTTTGTACCAGGTTTTACAGTATAGATCACTTCTCCGTCTACCGTTTTAATACGCACATCTCCTCCGAGGGCCGCCTGTGCAAAAGAAATCGGTGCGGTAGAAAAAATGTTCATATCCTGTCTCTGGAAAATCGGATGTCTGGAAACCGTAACTTCTACAAGCAGATCACCTCTTGGTCCGCCGTTTGTTCCCGGTTCTCCCTTATCCCGGATTCTGACACTCTGGCCATTATCGATTCCGGCCGGAATCGATACCTGAATCGTCTTCTTACTGGAAACATAGCCTGTTCCTGCACAGTCCGGACACTTCTCCCGGATAATCTTTCCGGATCCGTGACAGTCCGGACAGGTCTGTACATTCTGTACTGTACCAAAGAAGGACTGGGATGTATAGACAACCTGGCCCTTTCCTCCGCATCTTGGACAGGTCTCCGGAGTGGTTCCCGGTTTTGCTCCTGTTCCATGGCACTTCTCACATGGATCCTTCAAAACGATCTCAATCTCTTTTTCGCATCCGAACACAGCCTCTTCAAAGGTAATCCGGATTCCTTTCCGGATATTCATTCCCTTCATCGGGCCATTGCTGGTACGGCCACCTCTTCTGCCGCCGCCGAAAAAGTCTCCGAAAATATCTCCAAAAATATCACTGAAATCCGCGCCGCTGAAATCAAAGCCGCCGAATCCGCCTGCACCGCCTGCTCCGCCGCCTTCAAATGCCGCATGACCGAACTGATCATACTGACGGCGTTTTTCCGGATCACTTAATACAGCATACGCTTCAGAAGCCTCCTTGAATTTTCTCTCTGCTTCCGCATCTCCTGGATTCATATCCGGATGATATTTTTTCGCAAGCTGACGGTATGCTTTTTTCAGTGTTGCGTCATCGGCATCTCTGGATACTCCCAGGACTTCATAGTAGTCTCTCTTTGCCTCTGCCATAATCGTTACCTTCCCTTTCTATACAGTAGGTGCTGCCGCGTATCCTACGTTTCGGTATCAGGGACCCCGAAATCGCCGGGATCCACACACGCACAGAGATTGCGCCAGGCGCAATCTCTGTTTTCTGCCTGTCATCGGGCAGGATTATACTTCTTTATAGTCTCCGTCTACGACATCATCGTATCCTTCCGGTGCTGGTCCTCCCTGAGTGCTGCCACCCTGCGGACCTGCTCCTCCCTGAGCGCCGCCCTGCGGATTTGCCTGCTCATACATCTTTGTAAAGAGTTCCTGAGAGCTTGTCATCAGTTTCTCTTTTGCAGCTTTGATCTCTGCAATCTGAGCATCTGTCATCTCTTCCGCATTCGGATATTTTGCAAGGATGTCCTTGAGTGCCTGAATATCTGCTTCTACTGCAGATTTTCCTGCTGCGTCAATCTTGTCTCCCACATCTTTGAGTGCTTTTTCTGTCTGGAATACGATTGCGTCCGCCTCATTCTTTGTATCAACAGCTTCTTTTCTCTTCTTGTCTGCTGCTTCGAACTCTGCTGCTTCTTTTACAGCTCTGTCGATATCTTCATCAGACATATTGGAACCTGCTGTAATCGTAATGTGCTGCTCTTTTCCTGTTCCCAGATCTTTTGCAGATACGTTTACAATACCGTTGGCATCGATATCGAAGGTTACTTCGATCTGCGGGATTCCACGTGGTGCCGGCGGGATTCCATCCAGTCTGAACTGTCCAAGGGACTTGTTGTCCCGTGCGAACTGTCTTTCACCCTGTACGACATTGATATCTACCGCTGTCTGGTTATCTGCAGCTGTGGAGAAGATCTGGCTCTTCTTTGTCGGAATTGTTGTATTTCTTTCAATCAGTCTTGTTGCAACGCCGCCCATTGTCTCGATAGAAAGGGACAGTGGTGTGACATCAAGAAGAAGGATGTCGCCTGCGCCTGCTTCTCCGGCAAGTTTACCACCCTGGATGGAAGCACCAAGTGCAACACACTCATCCGGGTTCAGAGATTTGCTAGGTTCTTTTCCGGTCAGCTGTCTTACCTTTTCCTGTACAGCCGGGATACGTGTTGATCCACCTACCAGCAGTACCTGACCCAGATCTGACGGACGAAGTCCTGCATCGGAGAGTGCTCTCTGTACAGGCTCTGCTGTCTTCTCAACCAGATCGCTTGTCAATTCATCGAATTTTGCTCTTGTCAGATCCATATCAAAGTGTTTCGGTCCTTCCGATGTTGCTGTGATGAATGGAAGGTTGATATTGGTTGTTGTTGCGGAAGAAAGTTCTTTCTTCGCTTTCTCTGCTGCTTCTTTCAGTCTCTGAAGAGCCATCTTATCATTGGAGAGGTCTACGCCTTCTTTTGCCTTGAAATCTGCCAGCATGTAGTCTGTGATCTTCTGGTCGAAGTCATCACCGCCCAGACGGTTGTTTCCGGCTGTGGAAAGTACTTCGATGACACCATCGCCGATATCGATGATGGAAACATCAAAGGTACCGCCGCCAAGGTCGTATACCATGATTTTCTGTTCTTTTTCGTTATCCAGTCCGTAAGCAAGGGCTGCCGCTGTAGGCTCGTTGATGATACGTTTTACATCCAGACCCGCGATCTTGCCGGCATCCTTTGTTGCCTGACGCTGTGCGTCATTGAAGTAAGCCGGAACTGTGATAACCGCTTCTGTTACTTTTTCTCCCAGATATCCTTCTGCGTCTGCTTTCAGCTTCTGAAGAATCATCGCAGAAATTTCCTGTGGAGAATACTGTTTTCCATCGATGTTTACTTTTTCGTTTGTACCCATTTTTCTCTTGATGGAAGAGATCGTCTTATCTGCGTTTGTAACTGCCTGACGTTTTGCCGGTTCTCCTACCAAACGCTCGCCTGTCTTTGTAAATGCGACTACAGACGGAGTCGTTCTTGCGCCTTCTGTATTTGCGATAACGGTCGGCTGTCCACCTTCCATTACGGCTACACAACTGTTTGTTGTACCTAAGTCAATACCAATAATTTTGCCCATAATGCATTCCTCCTGATTTATTTCATATTTGTTAGTTGGCTACTTTCACCATGCTGTGTCTTACCACACTGTCACGGTACATATACCCTTTCTGGAATTCCTCCACGATGATATTCTCACCGGCATCCTCGTCCTCCACATGCATGACTGCGTTGTGGAAGTCCGGATTGAATTCCTGTCCCAAGGCCTCGATCTGCTTGACGCCGGCATCTTCCAGCGTCTTCATAAGCTGCTTATATACTTTATCCATGCCGTCTACAAACGGATCATCTTTCTTTCCGTCCTCAACGCTTTGGAACCCTCTCTCGAAATTATCGATCACAGGAAGGATCTTTTCAATAATATCCTTTGCTCCAATTTCATACATGGCTGATTTCTCTTTTTCTGTACGCTTTCGGTAATTGTCAAACTCGGCCATCTGGCGAGTCAGCTTATCGGTCAGATCTTCAATCTTCTCATCTTTCGGATCCTTTTTATTCTTTCTCTTGAAGAATCCCTTTTTCTCTTTGCCGTCCTCGGAAGCTTCCTGTTCTTCCTGGCTGTCTGTATTTTCCTGGCTGCTTTCCTTTTCTGGTTCAGCCGGTTCGGTTTCTCCCTCTACCGGGATTTCGCCGTCCTGTTCAGCCTGTTTTTTCGCTTCTTCTACGGCTTCTTTTACCATTTCTTCCTGATTCTTACTTTCTCCCACCAGGATACCACCTTTCTGCTTTAAGCTCTATTCTTTTTTGTGAAATATCGTATCCAGCTCAGTCTGCAGCGTCTTTAATGTATCCATGACATGCTCATAATCCATTCTCTTCGGTCCGATAATTCCTATCGTTCCCTGCATGCCTTCTCCTAATTCATAGGTGGCTGTCACAACACTGCAGTCTTTCATGTTCTGCACCGGAGCTTCATTTCCGATGTAGACCTGTATACCTTTATTATCGCTGGAAAGCGTCTTGGTCACAAGTTCTGAAAGCTGCTGCTTTTCCTCAAAGGCACTGATGATTTCCTGTGCGCTTTGCTTATCGGATAATTCCGGATAACGGAA
>ERZ1643246.3946-NODE-3946-length-12203-cov-8.589974_pt1 | contig 12203 bp, 8 predicted proteins | sample MGYA00579265_ERZ1643246 | MGnify/ENA primary metagenome ERZ1643246 (study PRJEB29033, sample SAMEA4952261) | chicken gut metagenome | biome: Broiler Chicken; feature: Gastrointestinal Tract; material: Caecum | place: Ireland | collected 2018 | study: Broiler...
TGGAATTGTCACAAGAAGACAGATCATCAGTGAGATGATACGCAAAAAGAATCAATGTGGAGAAAATCAATGACGAAATTGCAGTTACCGGAAAGCTTCCAGAACATGATGCAGCAGCTTCTCGGGGAAGAATACGAAGCATTTTTAAGAGGCTTTGACGGAAAAAGACAATTTGGTCTGCGGGTAAATACTTCAAAGATAGAATTGGAGGAATTCGAAAGAATTGCTCCTTTTCATTTGAGAAAAATCCCGTGGATACCAGAGGGATATTTTTACGAGGAAGAAGACGCTCCGGCCAGACATCCATTTTATGCGGCGGGGCTTTACTATCTGCAGGAACCAAGCGCCATGACTCCGGCCTCCCGGTTGCCGGTGCAGCCCGGCGAACGGGTACTGGATCTGTGCGCGGCTCCCGGCGGCAAGGCGACCACCCTGGGAGCAAAACTCCGGGGAAAAGGGCTTTTAGTGGCCAATGATATCAACAACGCCCGGGCGAAGGCCCTTCTGCGCAATCTGGAGCTGTTCGGGATATCCAACGCCTTTGTCACCAATGAGCCGCCCTATGTTCTGGCGGAGAAATATCCGGAGTACTTTGACAAAATCATGGTGGACGCACCCTGCTCCGGAGAGGGCATGTTCCGGAAGAATCCGGCGGTCATCGACGCCTGGCAGGAGAAGGGGCCGGAATATTTTTCCCGGCTTCAGAAGGAGATTATTCTGCATGGAGCGGATATGCTGCGGCCCGGCGGCAAGATGCTCTATTCTACCTGTACATTTTCACCGGCGGAAAACGAGAAGGTCATCACCCATCTGCTCCGGGAACGCCCGGAGATGGAAGTGATTCCCATGGAGGATTACGAAGGATTCTCCTGGGGACTTACTGCCTTTGCCGGTGAAGAATTCCATGAAAGCTGTCATCTCTGCCGGCGTATTTTTCCTCACAAGATGCCGGGAGAAGGACATTTCATGGCGCTGCTCCATAAAAAAGAAGAAGGCGCCGGTCAGCGTGGAGAGACAGAACGAGAGCAGATGGAAAACACACCGGCAGAACAAATTCTGCCAGAAAACATCCAGCCAGAACGAATCCGGATGACATACGCGCCGGCGGGCGATATAAAAGCCGGAAAACGTAAAAAAGATAAGAAAAAAAGAAGAAAAGATTCCGGGCAGGGCCGGCAGAATGGCCGGAACAAGCACTGGTGGGAAGTGTGCAAAGACCTCGGCAAAGAGCAGCAGCAGGCAGCCGCCGAGTTCTTTTCCCATGTACTGCTGGATCTGGAACCGGAACGCATGGATGTCCGGGGAGAGAAGCTCTACTACGTACCGGAAGAGACAAGGGAAGCAAAGGGCATTCATTTCCTTCGCAATGGCATTTACATGGGAGATTTCAAGAAAAAGCGTTTTGAGCCGTCTCAGCCGTTTGCGCTGATTCTCTCAAAAGATACGTTTGATCGCTGTTTGAATTTCTCGGGCCGGGACCCACGTCTGGAGAACTATCTTCGGGGAGAAAGTCTGTCCCTGGACTGGTCAGGAGAACAGGATGACAGCCTGGCAGCAGCGGGAGACGAAAGTGAAATGCGGGCAGAAGATATGCTGTCGAAAAGAGGAATGCGGGCAGAAGATGCGCAGTCGGAAAGCAGAATGCAGGCAGAAGATATGCGATTGAAAAGCAGAATGCAGGCGGGGGATTCACAGTCGAAAAGCAGAAAAAAACAGTCGGGCAGAAATGGCTGGTATCTGGTTCTTGCCGACGGTTTCCCGCTGGGATTTGGCAAAGTGGCCGGCGATACCTTAAAAAATAAATATCCGGCGGGGTGGAGAAAATGATAAATCTATAGCACAGGAAAGCTATTTATAATATTATGGCTGCTTTTTTGAAAACTTATTTTTATAAATGGAAAAAATAAGTTCGCTCAGGAATGCCAGAACCTGCCGGGGCAGAACAGGGCTGTATGTCTGCCCCGGCAGATTTCCTATTTCATATCTTTTAACATCCGCTGTACGGTATCACGAATCTGCTTTTTCAGGAAAATTTCCTGGAAGGATTCTCCGTACGGCGGATAAGCAACGCCGAATTCTGTGACAATGCCTGTGATCAGATCATGGTCGGTCACATCAAAAGCTGGATTATAAACGTTTACGCCGGGAGCAGTCATTGGTTTTTCGTACCACATATCAGTGACTTCTTCCGGTTTTCTCTGTTCAATGACAATATCGTCGCCGGTGGCGGTGTTCATGTCAATGGTGGATGTCGGCGCGCACACATAAAATGGCACATTGTAGCGTTTGGCGGCGAGAGCGGCCATGGAGGTGCCAATCTTGTTGGCGGTGTCCCCATTTCTGGCCACCCGGTCACAGCCCACAAATACAGCCTGGATCTTACCCTCGCGCATGAGGGAAGCAGACATGTTATCGCACAGCAGAGTGACGTCCAGACCGGCGCTCTTTAATTCAAAACTGGTCAGTCTGGCGCCCTGCAGGAGCGGACGGGTCTCATCACAGTATACTTTAAAATGATATCCCTTCTCCTGACCCAGATACATCGGAGCTGTGGCGGTGCCGTATTTGACTGTGGCAAGCTGACCGGCATTGCAGTGGGTCAGCAGGCCGTCGCCCGGTTTCACCAGGGAGAGGCCGTACTTTCCGATGGAGCGGCATACCAGAATATCTTCCTCGCGGATGGTAAGGGCCTCATCGTGAAGGGCAGTTACAATCTGCGGCACAGAATCCCCCTTGTGGTCCTGCACCACATTTTCCATGCGGCGCAGAGCCCAGGAAAGGTTCACAGCCGTCGGCCGGGAAGAATTCAGATAGGCAGAAGCTTCCCGGAAACGGCGAAGAAATTCATCATAATCCGAAGACGCCTGTCCGGCGGAATTGCCGTTCTGAGACGCCATGGAAAGAGCGATTTCTCTGGCGGCCAGATAAATACCGATGGCAGCGGTCACGCCGATGGCCGGAGCGCCCCGCACCTTGAGAAGGTAGATGGCGTCCCAGATATCTTCCTGCGCGGTAAGAGAAAGAATCTCAATGCGGGAAGGAAGCTTTGTCTGGTCAATGATCACCAGGGCGTGGTTCTCATCATCCAGGGCCACGGTATCGTAGTCAAGGATAGTTTTCTCCGGCCCGAGCAGAGGATTCTCCGGCTCTATGGCCCGGACAGCCTTTTCCATGGCCTGGAGGTAATCTCCGGAGGTCTGAAAGTCTTCCCGGTGAAGAATCAGATCTTTGGCAAACGTCAGAAGAATCTTCTCAGCGCAGGCGCGCTTTTCCATATCTTCGATGACGGTGATATCTTTATTATGAGCCATGCCCACGATCCGGCGGATGCATTCGGTTCCGGCATACCCTGCCGTGTCAGCGAGAATATCCCGCAGGTAAGACTCCTTAAATCCGGCGGATTTTGCCAGCGGTTCCGTCACCTGTTCATCGTAGAGACGAACAAACTTCTCTTTAAACAAATCCACCACTTCCAGAATGGCGCCCATGCACCAGCCGCAGAAATGCGCCTTTTCTTCCGGGTCTTTTATGGTGGCGTTGCCGTTGGCCCAGGCAAAGAAAAGATTGGCGATGACATTTCCGATGTCATAGCCCATAGGGCCGAAGAAGGCAAACTCCGGATCAAAGACAAAAGTGTGCTCCTGGTTGATAAATACCGAACCGGTGTGTAGATCACCGTGAATCAGGGATTGGGCGTAATTCATGAAACGAAACTTAAGTTTAGCCACTTCCGTCTTCAATTTTTCGTCCTGATAGATCTCCGTTTCCACAAAATCTTTCACCGGAGGAAACACGTCGTTTCTTCCGTTATAATTAAGGATCGGTTCTCCGAATACAAGATTTTCCGTGATATCACAGAGCTCCGGGTTGGAAAACTCCCGCACCAGTGCTTTCCTTTTCTGATGATCCATAACAATATCGGTGGTCATCAAAAGGCAGTTCACAAGAAATGTGGTGATCTGATCCGGAAACTTCGGATAAACTTCATGGTGAATGAGGCCGGTACGCATCATGGTGTGCCCCACCATGTCCTCCATGATCATGGCGCACATGACGCCGTCATAGAGGTATACCTCCGGCACCAGTCCCGGGCTCAGGATTCCCTGCAGTTTTAAGATACTGGCCTCGATGCGGCCACGGTCCGTGGTCAGTGTCATTTTATCGGAGATGCGCAGGTGCGTTCCGGCCTGTTTTACGATGACAGAACGGCCGGTTTTTTCATCTTTTACCCGGAAAACGTAATTTAGGTTGCCGTCTCCGATTTCCTTGCAGGAAAGAGCGGCTGCGTCGTTAAAATAATGCAGCTTAGCCTGAACGTAAGCGATCACATCGGATTCTTTCATCAAAAAATATGTATTGAAATCTGACAAAGTATATCCCCCCCTGGAATCAAATTTCCGTTGTCTCTATTAGTATTCATTATAGAATAGCGATAACGGAAAAACAATGAAAAAACCGGGAAATTATAGTATAATTACTTGCATATTCAGCCGTGACCGTCCGGTTTTTCAGAAATGTAAAGCGATTTATCCGGAAAAGAAACGGCGCGGCGGACAGAAGAAAGGAAAGGGACAATGAGAGTATTTGACATCATGACAGGGATATTGGCAGCATTGGTCATCGGCGCTTACGGCAGGGGATATATGATGTACACAGAAGCTAAGGGAGAAGAATGCGTTTTTTATACAATTCTCTGCGCGGTGGGACTGCTGCTTCTGTTTCGCCGCCTGATCAGCCGCCGATATCTTGGTATGTCCATGCGAAAAGTAGATAAATTAAGCGGCAGAGCATTCGAGAAATATCTGCGGGCACAGTTTAAACATCTGGGCTACCGGGTGACGCTGACAGATTTCAGTCATGATTACGGGGCAGATCTCATTGTCCGGAAACATGGGGAAAAAATAGTGGTGCAGGCCAAACGTTATGAGAAAAATGTTGGTATTTCCGCGGTGCAGGAGGCTGTGGGCTCTGTGGCTTACTATGATGCCGACCGGGCCATGGTGGTGACCAACAGCGGTTTCACAAAAAGCGCCCGCAATCTGGCCAGACAGAATGATGTGGAACTGTGGGGGCGTTATGACATTCAGAAGAAGTTTAAAATAAGGAAATAGACGTCAGAATCTTGTGACGGACCGTTGTTTCTGTGCTGATTGTGTCAAAAGAATAAATTATCAGAAAAATATTTAATTATAGATATAAAAAATAATATTTATCAGAATATTTAATCATTTTGAAAAAACAAAAATTTTTTTGAAAAATAGTATTGACAAAATCGGGCATTGGAATTATAATACAGATACAAACAAAGACAGGACGGACAAAGTCCTTTATATAGATCTTGTAATTGTTAATTTTCAGTTTTTTGTAAAAGAAAAAGAGGTGAGACCACCAAGAAGGTTAATTTAATTTCAAGATTTAAATAAGTAACAGGAGGTACAGACCGCCAGAAAGAGTAATTTCAGACTCAAAACTATACTAAGCAAAGGAGGTACAGACCACCAAAAACTTTAATCTGACACTCAAACGATACTAAGGCAGGAGGTACAGACCACCGGAAGTAGTAAGATTGGAATTCAGGAGAAGCTGAAGGAAGAGGTACAAGAGGTAAGGGGTTGTCAGTGATTGAGCCCGATGAGTTGAGAAGCAGAAGATGTACAGGTCACCGTGCAGTTTATCTTAGGATTCATAGGATTGGCACTTTGAAATTGTGATCATAAGAAAGTTCGCTCGAGATTTTAAGGAAGCTTGAAGGTGGATGAAGATAACCGGTTATAGTGCAAGGGATAGGAAAAGAATTGGTGATATGAGATTCCCGGAAAGTTCTTCTTAAGGTTAAGAGGAAAAGTATTTGAGGTACGGTCCGACAAAAACATAAGTAATTAACCGAAACTATATTATGAACAGGAGGTATAGACCGTTGGACATAATAAGTGAACAGTGAAAGGGAGCATTTGAATTGGTAGTCAGATGCTCTCTTTTACTATGTCCGGAAAAGTTTGTATAGTAAGAGGAAAACTGTGACATGCCGTAAATTTGCTGTTAATGCAGGCAAACGGTTATGTCATTTTTTTTGAAAAAAATCCGTTGTTGACGATTTTCCACTTTTCATGTAAATTATTAATAGAATGTTACGATTCTTTTACAAAACAAAGAAGGAGAGACAACGGATGAAAAGTATTGTAAAAAGGCGGAAGATATGGCTGCTTTTGTTTCTGTTCGTGGGACTGGGACTATGGGCTGCCCATGGACAGAAAGCGGAGGCGGCCATTGTATCAACAAATCACCAGAAATATACATATGCGGAGTATCGGAAAGATTTAAAACAGCTGGAAAAGAAATATCCGGATCGCTGCCAGGTCAATGTCATCGGACGGTCAGCGGATGACCGGAATCTTTACGAGGTGGTTTTGGGCAATACCCAGGCGAAAAAACATCTGGTGGTCATTGCGAATCTTCATGCGAGGGAATATATGACAACGCAGCTTTGTATGCGCCAGATTGAGTATTATCTGAAGAAATATAATAAGAAGATCAGCGGCGCGAAAGTGGCGGACGTTCTTGACAAAGTTGCCATTCATTATGTGCCGTCCGCCAATCCTGACGGAACGGCCATCAGTCAGTTTGGATTTGGGGCCATACGGGATAAGAGTCTGCGGGCAGCCCTTCGTAAGATGCCGGGAAGTGCTCTGAGATGGAAGGCCAACGCCCGGGGCGTGGATCTGAACCGGAACTGGGCCGTGACGTTCCGAAAGGGCGGTGTCCGCGGATATGCCGGTTTCCATGGCAGCAAGGCGGCCAGTGAGCCGGAAGTAAAAGCTCTGGTCAAAATGGTCAACCGGATTGAGAAAAATGGTCAGATTGCGGGTGTGGTCAGCTATCATTCCACCGGATCCATTTTATATGGAAGATGTGCCAGCAACGCGGAAACAAAGGTGGAGCAGGTGACTGACCGCATGTATAGGACGGCACAGAGTCTGACAGGCTATCGCCTGATGCCGACAGAAAGTCTCAGCTCAGCAGCAGGATGTTCCAGGGAATATTTCCTTTATAAGAGAGATATCCCGTGTATCACCCTGGAAGTGGGACGAGGCACCTGCCCGCTGGGTATCCGCGAATTCCCCTCTATCTGGAGAAAAAATAAAAATGTGGTCATCCGGGAAGCCATGCTGTTTGACTGAAAGAATAAAAAAGTGAATGAAAAATAAAAAGAGAGACGCAGCTCAAAGTCATTGAATAAAGACATGAGTGCGGTCTCTCTTTTTTTGTAAGATCATTTTCCTCTCAGCCGGTATACAGACAGCTCTCGCAGAGAAATCTGCCTGTATACCAGGAGGTATCCTGTGCAGAAAGATTTTTAGATATCATTGAACAAACAGCAGCGGTCTGCCTGTCCGGCGCCGGACAGGCAGGAGGCACCATCTGTTTAATAGCTCTTATAAGGCTTCTCCATTAACTTTACAAACTCGTATAAAGTCATGGCAGAAACACCGGTGCCGCCCTTGGAGTAGATCTCGGTGTCCGCGTCGGAGTCTGAAGTTCCGGCGATATCCATATGAATCCATGGCTTTCTCTCCACAAATTCATTGAGGAATCTTGCGGCTGCGATGGCACCGCACTGTGTGCCGCAGTTGGCGATATCCGCCACAGAGGAAGCGTTCAGGTCTTTATATTCCTCATCGCCCATTGGCATGCGCCAGATATTTTCTCCGGCAAGAATGGAAGCCTGCACCAGTTTTGCGACCAGATCGTCGCTGTTGCTGAATACGCCGGTGTAACGGCTGCCCAGGGCAACTTCACATGCGCCGGTCAGGGTAGCCACATCGATGATGGCGGTGGCGCCGCATTCCCGGATGGCGTAGGTGATGGCGTCTGCCAGAGCCATGCGGCCTTCCGCGTCAGTATTGACAACTTCGATATATTTACCGTTCATGGAAGCGATGATATCTCCCGGTTTCATGGCTTTGCCGGAGATCATATTTTCACAGGCCGGAATCACGGCAGTTACATTGATGCCCAGCTTCGCCTGAGCGATGGCTCCCATGGCGGCGATGACAGCGGCAGCCCCGCCCATATCTCCGTGCATTCCTTTCATGGAGACGGAAGGTTTCAGATTATATCCGCCGGCATCAAAACAGATGCCCTTGCCGATCAGAGCAATCTTTTCCTCGTCGGTGACCCGTCCGTTGTACTCCATCACAATGAGCTTCGGAGCCTGTTTGGAACCTCTGGCCACAGCCAGGAAAGCGTTCATGCCCAGAGCTTCGCAGTCTTCCCGCTCGAGAATGGTACATTTGATGTTCTGCTTCTCGCAGACTTCCTTTGCTGCGTCGGCGAGGGCAGAAGGCGTCATTACATTTGCCGGCTCGTTGACAAGATCTCTGGCCAGAGCAACGGCAGATGCCATCATATGGGAATATTGTTCTTCTTTTTTGAAAGAAGCGGAATCCACGCCGGTGAGAATGCCCAGATTCAGTTCCGGGGAATCCTTTTTATCGGAATGGTATTTATCAAAAGAGTAATCTGCGAGAAGAATGCCTCTCATGGCGGAATTCAGCCAGTAAGCCACGTCGTCGCCGATGGCGGTCATCAGCAGATTATGTCCCTTTAACTTCTTTGCCTCTTTCAGAGCGGCGCCGAACTGAAGCTGATATCTTCTCGGTGAGGCGTGCTCCGGAATACCGATAAAGATCAGGTTATAATAAGGCTGTCCCTGGTAAGAGAAATCTTTGCCCCGAAGTCCATACACCTTGCTTCCGCCAACCAGGTCATCGTCCTGGAGAGCTTTAAAAATCTCGCTGACCTTGCCAAGTTCAATGCTCAGACGGTTTTTGTGGTTATATGTAACGAGCAATGTATCAAATTCGTAATCCTCCAGATCTACGAGACGTTGTATTTGCATTTTGATACGCTCCTTTCTTAAAAATGACATCTGTTTTTCAATGACAGGGGAATCACGGCGGGCAGGTTCGTCTTCGGAAAATAAATATGCCGCCGCAGGCGCATACTATCCCCTTTATAAAAGATAGCTATAGTATAGCACAATTGGAATTTGAAAAACAGAAAAAACTTGTACATAATACATAAATTTTTAGTGATAAGAAAACTGTTTTTGCATAAACTTTTTATAAACAGGGTAATTTTTTGGCGGTTTTATCTAAGATTGACAAGAAGAATTTTTTTCAGTATAATAATTAACATAGTTAATTAACAAGAGCAACTATTTTTGTGAAAGATTGGCGGGTGATGATTTCTTACTGCCCGCAGATCAGACAGGGAAAACTGTTTATGTATGATTTGGTTTATAGAAAGGGGACTGACAGACATGAATGAATATTCTGCAATGACACCGGAGATTCAGAAGCTGGCCGCTATTTGCATGGAGCATGGTCAGATACCAGCGGGTTTATATGATACCTATCATGTTCTCCGGGGACTCAGAGATGTGAATGGAAAAGGCGTTCTGGCGGGACTGACAGACATTTCCACCATTACCGCTTCTAAGATCGTGGACGGAAAAAGCGTTCCCTGCGAAGGTGAGCTGAGATACCGTGGTTACGATATCAAGGATCTGGTTTCCGGATTTGCCAGGGAAGAGCGATTCGGTTTCGAGGAAACCGCATTCCTGATCCTGTTCGGCCGCCTGCCGGCTGCGGAAGAGCTTGCTGATTTCCAGAAACTGCTGGGAAGTTACCGAACCCTTCCGACCAACTTTGTCCGGGACGTTATCATGAAGGCACCGAGCAAAGACATGATGAATACCCTGCAGAGAAGTATTCTGACTCTCTACAGCTACGATGACATGGCGGACAATATTCAGATTGACAATGTACTGCGCCAGTGCCTGCAGCTGATCAGCACCATGCCGATGCTGGCAGTGTACGGCTATCAGGCGTATAACCACTATGTGGAAGGCAAGAGTTTTTATCTGCATTCCGCAAAGCCGGAGCTGTCCACAGCGGAAAATATTCTCCGCCTGCTGCGTCCGAATAAGAAATATACGAATCTGGAAGCGAGAATTCTTGACATCGCCCTTGTGCTTCATATGGATCACGGCGGCGGCAATAACTCCACATTTACAGATCACGTGGTAACCTCTTCGGGAACCGATACGTATTCCGCCATCGCCGCGTCCCTGGCATCTCTGAAAGGACCGAAGCACGGCGGCGCGAACCTGAAGGTGGTCCGTATGTTTGATGAGATGAAAGAAGAGGTCAAAGACTGGAAGGATGAGGACGAGATTAAGAATTATCTGCTTCGCCTTCTCAATAAAGAAGCCTTTGACCACAGCGGCCTCATCTACGGTATGGGACATGCCGTTTACTCCATTTCTGACCCGAGAGCGCAGATATTTAAAGGATATCTGGGTAAACTGGCTATTGAGGAAGGCTACGAAGACGAGTTCCATTTCTATGAGACCGTGGAACGTCTGGCCACAGAACTTATCACCAGCCGCCGGAAGATTTACAAAGGCGTCAGCGCCAATATTGACTTTTACAGTGGATTCATGTATCGTATGCTCGGTCTGCCGGATCAGCTTTTCACACCGATGTTCGCTGTAGCCCGTGTGGTCGGCTGGAGCGCACACCGTATCGAGGAGCTTATGAACTGCGATAAGATCATTCGTCCGGCATACCAGAGCATTGCCGCAGAGAAAACATACGTGCCTATGTCTGAGAGAAAGGCAGAAGAGTAGAGAGCAGATCTGGGAGGAAATATGGAATTCGAAGAAGCAGGGCCATCGGAACAAAACGTACAGCAAATGCAGAGTGAAGAAGATTATCACGAACAAGAACGTTGTCAGAGGAATTGTCAGGCAGAAGACAGCGACAGCCAGACTGAACATCAGACGATCTGTACCGACGATTATAAAGAGCTGATCGTGCAGATGCGTAAATCCAGCCTTCTGTTCCAGCAGATCAGCAGTGTCCCTCTGGGGGAGCTGACCATGCTGCTGGCCATCAGCCGACAGTCGGAAAGAGTTGGCTCCGTCCGGGTCTCCGGCCTCGGAACCGCCATGAAGCTGTCCCGTCCGGCCGTCTCGCGGATGCTCCATGTCCTCGAGAAAAAGGGATACATTCAGATGAAGAACGGCGAGGAAGACCAGAGATATGTCTTTGTCTCCCTCACTGAAAAAGGACAGGAGCTTCTGCACCAGGAACTGGCCTACGGTTATCAGGTGCTCGAAAAGGTAAGAGATCGTATGGGTGACCGGTGCCTGACTGACTATCTGCATTATTGTGGAAAGTTCCATGAGATTCTGTCAGAGGAAATAACAAAGTTGAATAAGAAATAAGGAAATGCAGATTTTCCGGTGTGAAAGATATTGTCAGCAAACGGCAGGATGAAATATCGGAAAATAATAAAAAGCAGCCGCAGAAACCAGTGAAATTCCGGTCTCTGCGGCTTTCCTTGTCTGAAAATGTCTTGATCTGAAAACAAGTTATCTGGAAACCATTACTCTCCAAATACCGCGATATAGTCTTTCTTAAACTTCTCAATGCCGGCGTCGGTCAGCGGATGTTTCGTCATGGTTTCGAGAACGCTGTAAGGAACTGTCGCGATATCAGCTCCTGCAAGAGCGCAGTCTGTCACATGGATCGGGTTGCGGACGCTGGCAGCGATGATTTCTGTATCAATGTCAGAAACGGCAAAAATCTCTGCGATTTCCCGGATCAAATCCACGCCGCGCACGTTGATGTCATCCAGACGTCCCAGGAACGGAGATACATAAGTAGCGCCTGCTCTGGCAGCCAGAAGCGCCTGGTTAGCGCTGAAAATCAGAGTCACATTTGTCTTGATGCCCTCTGCGCTTAATACTTTGACAGCCTTCAGTCCTTCCACAGTCATCGGAATCTTCACAACCATATTCGGGTGAATGGCAGCGATCTCCCGGCCTTCCTTGATCATGCCTTCAGCGTCTGTGGTGGTCGCCTTTACCTCACCGCTGATCGGGCCGTCCACGATGGTGGTGATCTCTTTGATAACCTCGTTGAAATCCCGGCCTTCTTTCGCGATCAAAGACGGATTGGTGGTAACGCCGCAGATAACGCCCATATCATTAGCCTTGCGGATATCCTCTACTTTTGCCGTGTCAATAAAAAACTTCATAATACAGTCCTCCTCACACATGTATTGCCCTGATGTCTGCTAAATGGCAGGCATCGTATGTAAAAGTATCTATTGCAACATTTTCTTAGAAAAGA
>ERZ1643246.3949-NODE-3949-length-12196-cov-9.848530_pt1 | contig 12196 bp, 10 predicted proteins | sample MGYA00579265_ERZ1643246 | MGnify/ENA primary metagenome ERZ1643246 (study PRJEB29033, sample SAMEA4952261) | chicken gut metagenome | biome: Broiler Chicken; feature: Gastrointestinal Tract; material: Caecum | place: Ireland | collected 2018 | study: Broiler...
AGCACTTGACTTTTAATCAAGTTGTCCGGGGTTCGAATCCCCGATGCTTCATTAAAAAAGCCTCACATGAGTAAATACTCATGTGAGGCTTTTTTACAGAATTTTCTGAAATTCTTAGTTTCTCACTTCATTCTATAGAAAATATGTAATATTTTCATGAAAAAACTGAAATAAGTTTGACAGGAGACGTCTGGGACGATAAACTGAGATTAAGGAAAGAAGGAGAGAGGACTATGAGGAGAGCTTACGGAAAGATAAAGGCTGCGATTCTGGCTGCCTGTTTTTTTTCTATTGCAGCGGCGGTCGGATGCTCCGCAGAAGAAGAGACGGGGCAGGGCAGAATTTCAGAAGAAATATATCAGATGGGAAGTCAAAATGTAGAAGTGCAGATTGACCTGTCGGATGATTTTCAATGTACGGAACAAAGTGCGGATGAAGTTGTGCTGGATGGGGATGCAGGCGAGATCCGGATTGAATATATAGAAGGAGAAGGAATCTCCTCAGACAGATTTCCTGAATCAGAAACGGATTTCATTTTGATGTATGAGGATATCATAGGAAGCTCTTCTTATCAGGTTGAAGAGTTTCAATCCTATGAAAATGAGGGGCTTTATTATGCCACAATCCGATATGACTTTGAGAATGAGGTCAAGTACCTGATTGCTTCCGGAAAATTCGGAGCAAGTTATGGTTGCACGATTTCAGCGGTTCTGAATACAGGAAATCGGGAAACTGCGGAAGAAATAAAGGATGCGGTTTATAATGTAAAGGTATTTACAGAATAAGAACAGAAACATTGAAGTGAGTCGGCTGCCCTTTCCGGAAGGGCAGCATTTTTTAGGAGGAAAAATGACATTATATCAAAAACTGAAGCAGTATGGAGAATCGGATTATTATGGGTTTCATATGCCGGGACATAAGCGAAATACGCATTTTATGGAGGAGGACCTGCCTTATGGAATTGATATTACAGAAATTGAAGGCTTTGATGATCTTCATCACTGCCATGGCATTCTGAGAAAGGCACAGGAGAGAGCTGCCGCAGTCTATGGAGCTGGAGAAAGCCACTTCCTTGTAAATGGGAGTACAGTGGGAATTTTAAGTGCTCTGGCCGGGTGCGCCAGGAGAGGGGATATGGTACTGATTGCGCGAAACTGCCATAAGTCCGTGTATCATGCGGTAGAAATGTTTGGTCTAAAACCACGCTATCTTTACCCAAGAAAGGCAGAAGAGGAGGATTCGGTGCTGAGCGGACGGATCGATCCGCACGATGTGGAATCTATTCTGAAACAATATCCGGATATCCGGGCTGTGATGATTGTCTCTCCGTCTTATGATGGGGTTGTTTCGGACGTTAAGGGGATTGCGAAAGCAGCTCACCGGTTCGGAATTCCGCTGATTGTGGATGAGGCGCATGGAGCACATTTTGGATTTCACGACTATTTCCCGGAAAATGCGAATAGACTAGGAGCAGATATTGTAATACACAGTGTGCACAAGACACTGCCCTCATTGACCCAGACAGCGTTGCTCCATATGAATGGAACGCTGGTAAAGAGAACGAGGGTGCGGAGGTATCTTCATATGCTTCAGTCCAGCAGTCCTTCCTATGTGTTGATGGCTTCGATTGATGCCTGCATTCATATGCTGGAAACACGGAAAGAGGAAGTGTTTGATCACTATGTACAAAATCTGGAAACATTGAGGAGCAGGCTTCACGGACTGACACATGTAAGGATTTGTGAGTCGGCATCCTATGACAGGTCCAAAGTCGTGATTGCCTCGGATGGGACCATGCTTTCCAGCCAAGAGCTTTCCAGGATACTTCTGGATCAGTATCATCTTCAGATGGAAATGACAGCGGGAAACTATATTCTTGCCATGACGTCTGTAGCGGATACGAAAGAGGGGATGGAACGCCTGGCAAAGGCCCTTCTTGAGATTGACAAACAGACGAAAACCTGTCAGGATAGTAAAAAGATACGGACTGAAATCCCGGAAGCGGAGCAGGTACAGTTTCCATGCTGGCGGGACGATATCGCAGAAGATGAAAGAAGATCGGTGGCCTTTGAAGACTGCGCCGGTGGAATTTCTCTTGATTATGCGTACTTATATCCGCCGGGAAGTCCGATCATTGTTCCAGGGGAAAGAATTTCCGAAGAAGCGTCAGAGATGCTCTGCCAGTATCGGGACGCAGGATTTTCTATTGAAGGAACAGAGGAGGAAAACAGGATAGGAGTGTGGATAAATGGGTAAGATTTTCTGCCTGATGGGGAAAAGTTCCTCCGGGAAGGATACCATTTTTAAGGAAATAAAAAAGAAAATGCCATTTCTTCAGACGGTGACGATCTATACGACGAGACCGATGCGGGAACATGAGCGGGATGGAGAAGAGTATTTCTTTGTAGGAGAAGAAGCACTGGATGCCTTTCAGAGGGACAACCGCGTGATTGAGCTTCGGGAGTACCATACAGTACACGGCATCTGGAAATACTTTACAGCCGATGATGGGAAAATCTGTCTGGATGAGCACGATTATCTGATGATTGGAACGCTGGAATCCTATAAAAAAATTTCCGCTTATTTTGGGGAAAACAAAGTCATCCCGGTTTATGTGGAGGTGGAGGACGGAGAACGGCTTTTCCGGGCACTTTCCAGAGAACGGATGCAGGAACACCCAAAATACGCAGAGATGTGCAGAAGATTCCTTGCGGATACGGAAGATTTCAGTGAGAAGAATCTGCAAAGATGTGGGATAGAGAAACGGTTTCAAAACATAGTGCTGGAAGAATGTCTGAATGAAATTATGCTATATATTCAGAGCTGTTTGTGATATAATTACATTGGATTAGATTTACCATAATCGGGGATTGACATAGAAAAAGAAGGTGAAAAGAATGACGGGATTTAAAGATGTTGTTGGACGCAAGGATTTAGTATCCTATATACAAAAGGCCGTTACGCAGAATCAGATTTCCCATGCCTACATTTTAAATGGAGAGCGCGGATCGGGAAAAAAGATGTTTGCGCAGTTGTTTGCAATGACACTTCAGTGCGAACGGGGCGGTCCGGAACCATGCAATGAATGTCATTCCTGCCGGCAGGCGCTGTCAGGAAATCATCCGGATATTATCCGTGTTGTTCATGAGAAGCCGAATACAATCAGTGTTGAGGAAGTGCGTACACAGATCAACAACGATATTATGATCCGGCCGTACAATGGAAAATACAAAATCTATATTGTTCCGGATGCGGATATGATGACCACACAGGCACAGAATGCTCTGCTGAAAACGATCGAGGAGCCGCCGGAGTACGCGGTGATTTTCCTTCTTACAGAAAATGCGGACAGCCTTCTTCCGACGATTTTGTCTCGGTGTGTGATGCTGAAGATTAAGAATGTAAAGGATGCGCTGATCAAGAAATACCTGATGGAGCAGATGCAGATACCGGACTATCAGGCGGATGTCTGCACCGCATTTGCCCAGGGCAATATGGGAAAGGCGATCATGCTTGCCACATCAGAGCATTTTAACGAGATCAAGGAAGAGACGCTCCAGATGATGAAATACATCAAGGACATGGAGCTGCCGGAGCTTTTGAAGACACTCAAAAGCCTGACCTCTTACAAGATGGAGATCAATGACATTCTGGATCTGATCAGCGTATGGTACCGGGATGTCCTGTTGTATAAGGCGACAAAGGACATCAACGGCGTAATCTTTTCCGATCAGATGAAATATATCAAAGAGCAGGCAAATACGAGCTCCTATGAGGGAATCGAGACGATTCTCAAGGCTCTTGAGACAGCCAAGGTACGTCTGAAGGCGAATGTAAACTTTGAGCTTGTCATGGAGCTGCTGCTACTGACTATAAAGGAGAACTAAGATATGACAAGAATTATTGGAGTCCGGTTTCGGCCGGCCGGAAAGATTTATTACTTTGCGCCCGGAAAATTCCACATCAAAAAGGGACAGCAGGTAATTGTCGAGACGGCAAGAGGAGTCGAATTTGGAAATGTTGTAATTGGACCCAAGGAAGTGGAGGACAATCAGATTACACAGCCGTTAAAGTCCGTCATCCGGCTTGCGACAAATGAGGACAGGCGGATCGAAGAACGAAACAGGGAAAAGGAAAAAGAGGCTTTTCAGATTTGTCTGGAAAAGATCCGGAAGCATAAGCTGGAGATGAAACTGATCGATGTGGAGTATACATTTGACAACAATAAAGTGCTCTTCTATTTTACAGCGGACGGACGGATCGATTTCAGGGAACTGGTAAAGGATCTGGCGGCAGTATTCCGGACAAGGATCGAGTTGAGACAGATCGGTGTCCGGGATGAGACAAAGATCCGGGGCGGCATCGGAATCTGCGGAAGAGAGCTCTGTTGCCATACGTACCTGTCGGAGTTTGCCCCGGTATCCATCAAGATGGCAAAAGAGCAGAACCTCTCTCTGAATCCGACCAAGATTTCCGGAGTGTGCGGAAGACTGATGTGCTGCCTGACAAATGAGCAGGAAACATACGAGAAGCTCAACAGCCGGCTTCCGTCTACAGGGGATACGGTGACGACACCGGAAGGGCTCAAAGGCGAGGTGCAGAGCCTAAGCGTCCTGCGTCAGCTTGTCAAAGTGGTTGTGACACTGGAGAATGATGAGAAAGAGATCCGGGAGTACAAGGCTTCGGAGCTGAAATTCAGACCGAGAAGAAAGAAAAGCGATATGAAACTCTCAAAAGAAGAGATGAAGGAACTTGCGGCACTGGAAAAAAATGAAGGAGCGTCGAAGCTGGACAATGTGTAAGTTGAAAGAAGGAGAACGGCTGGATGATCTGCAGACTCATGGTTATGAGATCATTCAGCATCCTGGGAAATTCTGCTTCGGAATGGATGCGGTCCTGCTGGCCAGTTTTGCGAAGATGAAAAAGGGAGAGCGTGCCCTTGATATCGGAACCGGGACAGGAATTATCCCGATTCTGATGACCGTAAAGACGGACGGGGAGGATTTCACCGGTCTGGAGATCCAGGAGGAGAGTGCGGACATGGCAAGGCGAAGTGTTCTGCACAATCATCTGGAAGATAAAATTACCATAAAAACAGGCGATATCAAAGAAGCGGCAGACTATTTTCCGGCTGCTTCTTTTGACGTCATTACAACCAATCCGCCTTATATGATCGGGCAGCACGGAATTACGAATACAAGCAGCGCAAAGACGATCGCCAGGCACGAAGTCTTGTGTACCCTGGATGATATCCTGAGAGAAAGCGCAAGGCTTCTGAAATTTCACGGCAGATTTTACATGGTACACCGCCCGTTCCGCCTGGCGGAAATCTTTACGAAGATGGCGGAGTATGGGATCGAACCGAAAAGAATGCGGCTGGTGCATCCGTATGTGGACAAGGAGCCGAACATGGTTCTGATCGAAGGGAGTAATAAAGGCAGATCGAGGATTCAGATTGAGCCGCCGCTGATTGTCTATGAAAAAGATGGAAGCTATACGAAGGAGCTGCTTCTCAACTACGGGATGGGAAGAGCCGGGGAAGAGTAAAGGAGAAATCATGTCAGGAACATTATACTTGTGCGCCACTCCGATCGGAAATCTGGAGGATATGACATTCCGGGTCATACGGACACTCAAAGAGGTGGATCTGATCGCGGCAGAGGATACGAGAAACAGTATCAAACTGCTGAATCACTTTGAGATCCATACTCCGATGACCAGTTATCATGAGTACAATAAAATGGAAAAAGGAAGAAAACTGGTGGAAAAGCTGCAGGAGGGGATGAATATCGCCCTGATTACCGATGCGGGAACGCCGGGGATCTCGGATCCGGGGGAGGAGCTTGTGAAGATGTGCCGGGAGGCAGGAGTCGAAGTCACTTCTCTTCCGGGAGCATGTGCGTGTATCACAGCACTTACGATATCCGGTATGCCTACCAGACGATTTGCTTTTGAAGCGTTTCTTCCTCCGGATAAAAAGGAGCGCCAGCAGATTCTTGCGGAAATGAAAGAGGAGATGAGGACGATTATTCTCTACGAGGCGCCCCACAGACTGGTAAAGACGCTGAAGGAGCTTGCGGGGATTCTCGGCGGGGAGCGGAGAATTACCGTATGCAGAGAGCTGACCAAGAAGCATGAGACAGCCTACACAGATACGCTGGAGGGGGCGGTGCAGTTTTACGAAGAACATCCGCCAAAGGGTGAGTGTGTGCTCGTCCTGGAAGGAAAGAGCAAAGAAGCGGCGGAAGAGGAAAAAAAGGCCCGATGGATGAGCCTTTCAGTGGAAGAACATGTGCAGATGTACCTGGATCAGGGGCTGGAGAAGAAAGAAGCCATGAAGCGGGCGGCCAAAGACCGGGGCGTCAGTAAACGCGATATCTACCAGGAGATTGTCGGGAAAAACTGACAAAATTTGCGGAAAATGTGTTCAGCACCTTGTACAAAATCCTAAAAAATGTTTGTGCAATCATGCCCTAGCGTTTTTTGGGATTTTTTTTTATACTATTTACATCGAGAAAAACGGTATAAGATTTAGGAGGAAACACCAATGGCAAGTTTATCATTGAAACATATCAATAAAGTTTATCCTAACGGTTTTGAGGCTGTAAAAGACTTCAACCTTGAAATTGAAGATAAAGAATTCATCATCTTTGTAGGACCTTCAGGATGTGGTAAATCTACAACACTTCGTATGATTGCCGGACTGGAAGAGATCTCTTCCGGAGAACTGAAGATCGGTGACAAAGTAGTAAACGACGTAGAGCCAAAAGACAGAGATATTGCGATGGTATTCCAGAACTACGCTCTGTATCCGCATATGACAGTTTACGATAACATGGCATTCGGACTGAAGTTAAGAAAGGTTCCGAAACCGGAGATCGACAAAATGGTTCGTGAAGCAGCTAAGATCCTTGACCTTGAGAAACTGCTTGACCGTAAACCGAAGGCTCTTTCCGGTGGACAGAGACAGCGTGTTGCTATGGGACGTGCGATCGTTCGTAACCCGAAGGTATTCCTTATGGACGAGCCTCTTTCCAACCTGGATGCAAAGTTAAGAGGACAGATGCGTATCGAGATCTCCAAACTTCATCAGAGACTTGGTACAACGATCATCTACGTAACACATGACCAGACAGAGGCTATGACACTTGGTACAAGAATCGTAGTTATGAACGCTGGTGTTGTTCAGCAGGTAGATACTCCAAGAAAACTGTATGATGAGCCATGCAACCTCTTCGTTGCCGGATTCATCGGATCTCCTCAGATGAACTTCTTGGATGCAACATGCGTTGTAGAAGGTGACAAAGTTCACTTAGACGTAGGACCGGCTAAGATCGAACTTCCGCCTGCAAAAGCGAAGAAACTCATCGACGGAGGATACGCTGGAAAGACAGTTGTACTTGGTATCCGTCCGGAAGACGTACATGATGAGCCGATGTTCATCGCATCTTCTCCGAACACAGTAATCGAAGCTACTATCCGTGTATACGAAATGCTCGGTGCAGAAGTTTACTTACACTTCGATTACGAAGGAGCAAACATGACAGCTCGTGTTGATCCTAGAACAACAGCAAGAAACGGAGATACAGTGAAATTCGCATTCGATGCGGAAAAGATCCACGTATTCGACAAAGAAACAGAAATGACAATTACAAACTAATCTGTTTTTGAACATAGGATTTATGGAAGCTGCCGTACAGAACTGTACGGCAGCTTTTTTCTATGTTTGGTGATTTTTGGAAAATTCAGAAGGAATAGACCTTGACATTTCAAGAAAAAGTAGGTATAGTAGTACCTGATAAAAGGGAGTAACTGGCGCTTGCAAATAAGCGTTACAGGTTCGTCAGTACGGCAGGATTCCTGCCCGGATCGAGTATGAAACAGTGAGACTTTTATTGCATGAGCGTGGTGCAGTAAAAGTCTCTTTTTTTATACTTTATTTTTCTGCATGAATCGCGAGAGAAAAAATGGTGAACCCTATAAGAAAGTAAGGAGGAAGAAAATGAAACAGTATTATCAGATGGGATCTGATGAGGCCCAGATGGAGATCAACGGATCGCTGGAGCCGCTTTCCAGTGCGGAAGTCCGGGAACATCAGAAGAAGTACGGCCCAAATGAACTTCAGGAAGAGAAAAAGAAAAGTATTGGGATGATCTTTCTGGAGCAGTACAAGGATTTCCTTGTTATTATTCTGATCATTTCCGCAATTATCTCAGGATTTCTTGGAGATGCGGAGAGTGCAGCTGTTATTTTGATCGTAATTACAATCAATGCGATCCTTGGTACCGTGCAGACTGTCAAAGCGGAGAAATCTCTGAACAGTCTGAAAAAGCTTTCCGGACCGGAAGCAAAGGTAGAGCGTGACGGCACGGTGACACAGATTCCTTCCAGAGAGGTAACGGTAGGAGATATCGTTATTCTGGAAGCGGGAGACCAGGTTCCGGCCGATGGAAGAATCATCGAGCAGGCAAGCCTCAAGGTGGATGAAAGCGCGCTGACAGGAGAAAGTATTCCGGTGGAGAAAAGCACAGAAGTTATCGAGGGAGAGGTGCCGCTTGGTGACAGAGTCAACATGGTATTCTCCGGAAGCTTTGTCACATACGGAAGAGGAAAATATGTAGTTACCGGAATCGGTATGGAGACAGAGGTTGGTAAGATTGCCTCTCTGTTAAAGACCACATCCGAGAAGAGAACTCCGCTTCAGGTTAACCTGGACCAGTTCGGACAGAAGCTTTCTATTCTGATCCTGATCCTCTGCGCGATCCTGATGGGAATCAACGTGTGGAGAGGAGAATCTTTCGGAGACGCCTTTATGTTTGCGGTAGCCCTTGCAGTAGCGGCGATTCCGGAAGCCTTAAGTTCCATCGTAACGATTGTTCTTTCCTTTGGTACCCAGAAGATGGCAAGAGAACACGCCATCATCCGGAAGCTGCAGGCAGTGGAAGGACTCGGAAGTGTCTCTGTCATCTGTTCCGATAAGACAGGGACACTGACCCAGAATAAGATGACAGTAGAAGACTACTATGTATCCGGAAAATGTCTCGCAAAGAATGACGTGACAACGGAAAATGCAGATACGAAAAAGCTGATGCTTGCAAGTATTCTCTGTAATGATGCCAAAAATGTAAACGGTGAGGAGATCGGAGACCCAACAGAGACGGCTCTTGTCACATTTGCAGGAAACTGTGGCATGGATGTAGAGAAGACCCGTGAAGAGTACGGCAGAATTTCCGAAGTGCCGTTTGACAGTGACCGAAAACTCATGTCCACAGTGCATGAGACTGAAGAAGGCACGATCATGGTCGTAAAAGGAGCGGTGGACGTCCTCTCCGACAGAATGGAGCAGATCCGCAGAAACGGCGTGGAAGAGCCGATGACGGACAAAGACCGCGATGAGATTGCCGAGATGAATCAGGAATTTTCCAGACAAGGACTTCGTGTTCTTGGATTTGCATATAAGAAACTCGTAGGACAGGCCGAGGTTACGGCCGAGGACGAGGATCATCTGACATTCCTTGGACTGATCTCCATGATGGATCCGCCGCGTGAAGAATCCAAGGCTGCGGTTGCAGAATGTATCCGCGCCGGAATCAAACCGGTTATGATCACAGGAGACCACAAAGTAACCGCAGCAGCCATCGCAAAGAGAATCGGAATCCTCAAAGATGAATCCGAGGCGTGCGAAGGCGCTGACATCGAAAACATGTCGGATGAAGAGCTGAAGAACTTTGTAGAACATATTTCTGTATATGCCCGTGTGTCACCGGAACACAAGATCCGGATCGTAAAGGCATGGCAGGAAAAAGGAAATATCGTATCCATGACAGGTGACGGAGTCAACGATGCACCGGCTCTGAAGCAGGCGGACGTTGGAGTCGCTATGGGAATCACCGGAACCGAGGTGGCAAAGGATGCGGCATCTATGGTTCTGACGGACGATAACTTTGCAACCATTGTCAAAGCAGTAGAAAACGGAAGAAACGTATACCGGAACATCAAGAGCTCCATCCAGTTCCTGCTTTCCGGAAACTTCGGCGCCATCCTTGCGGTACTCTACGCGTCCATCGCAGGACTTCCGGTTCCATTCGCACCGGTACATCTGCTGTTTATCAACCTTCTGACAGACAGCCTTCCGGCCATCGCTCTTGGACTGGAACCGCACAGAAGTGATGTTATGGATGAAAAACCGAGAAGAAAAGACGAGTCGATTCTGACCAGGGATTTCCTGATCAAGATTGTGACAGAAGGTCTTTCCATCGGAGTGATGACCATGATTGCATTCATGATCGGATATACAAGCGAAGGAACGCTTCTGGGAAGTACCATGGCATTCGGAACACTGTGTCTGTCCAGACTGTTCCACGGATATAACTGTAAATCTGACAAACCGGTTCTGTTTAAGAAAGGATTTTTCAATAATGTCAGCCTCCAGGGTGCATTCCTGATCGGCTTTGTTCTGATCACGGCAGTTCTGACGATTCCGGCGCTGCAGGGCGTATTCAGCGTTTCAACCTTGAGCCTGAAACAGCTGTTCACGGTCTACGGACTCGCTATTTTAAACATTCCGGTGATCCAGCTGATGAAGTGGATCCGCTTCAGATTTAAATAAAGGGGACTTTATATGGAATTAAATAACGAGAATATCAAAAAGATAAGGCATCTGATTGTGTTCACTGCACTGATTATTCTCTGTTTCTGGAAATACACGATTGTGTTTCAGGCAGTGAAATTTGTGATCGGGGTACTGTTTCCTTTTATTCTCGGAGGTGCAATCGCATTTGTATTCAATGTACCGATGCATTTCATCGAAACCAGACTCATCCAGGAAAAATGGAAAAAGAAATATAAGGCCGTGCGGAAAATGGCAAGGCCGTTGAGTCTGATTCTTACGATTATCTTTGTGATCGGCATTGTGGGAGGCGTTCTTTTCGGCGTACTCCCACAGTTGACCGGGACAATCGCAAAGTTGGGATCCAGTATCCAGGCATTCATCCCGAAAGTACAGGAATGGGCAGATGACTGGTTCCATAATAATAAAGAAGTGATGGCCTATGTCAACCAGTTGGAGTTCAACTGGGAAAAGGTCATAGAAGTGGCGGTGGACTGGGTATCCAACGGCGCGGGCAACATCGTGGAATCCAGTGTGACGGCAGCCATGAATATCGTAAGCGGATTTACCACCTTTTTCATTGCATTTGTATTTGCATGCTACATTTTGCTGCAGAAGGAAAAACTGTCGATCCAGGCCAAAAAAGTGTTGTTTGCGTTTGTGGAGAAGGGAAAGGCAGAGGCGGTCATTGAAGTATGTTCTCTGACCTACAAAACGTTTTCCAGCTTCCTGACGGGACAGTGCGTGGAAGCGGTTATTCTGGGAAGCATGTTTGTCATTACCATGAGCATTTTCAAGATGCCGTATGCATGGCTGATCGGAATCCTGATTGCATTTACAGCGCTGATCCCGATCTTTGGGGCATTTATCGGCTGTGTGATCGGAGCCTTTCTGATCTTTATGATCAACCCGATCCAGGCACTGTGGTTTATCGTTCTCTTCCTTGTGCTGCAGCAGATCGAGGGAAATCTGATCTATCCTCATGTGGTAGGAAACTCGGTAGGTCTTCCTTCCATCTGGGTGCTGGCGGCGGTCAGCATCGGCGGAAGCCTGATGGGAATTGTCGGAATGCTGATATTCATTCCGATTGTTTCCGTACTGTACGCATTGTTTCGGGAGTTTGTCTATCTGAAACTGAAAAAGAACAATATAAAAATGAAAGATATTCTGCAAAGCGGAAAATAATCCGGAGGATTCCCACATATACTGTGGAAAAAAGAAGTGTGAGAATCAGAGCGATGTTGAATTTCTTATGGGCGGGGATGATTCTGACAGGAATCATCTTCGCTGCGTTTACGGGGAAAATACCGGATATTACGGATGCGGCGCTGGACTCTGCCGGGGAGGCTGTGACACTTTGCATTACCATGATGGGGGTGATGGCCTTCTGGATGGGGATGATGGAGATTGCCACCAGGGCCGGGATGATTGAGAAAGGGGCAAAGATGCTGAAACCTTTCGTCCGGTTTCTGTTTCCGGAAGTGCCGGAAGGGCATAAGGCAGGGGAACATATCACCACCAACATCATTGCGAAGGAAAGAACTATAATAGGACTAAATAAAGAACTTCTAAATTATGAAGGCTTTA
>ERZ1643246.3950-NODE-3950-length-12192-cov-5.753152_pt1 | contig 12192 bp, 8 predicted proteins | sample MGYA00579265_ERZ1643246 | MGnify/ENA primary metagenome ERZ1643246 (study PRJEB29033, sample SAMEA4952261) | chicken gut metagenome | biome: Broiler Chicken; feature: Gastrointestinal Tract; material: Caecum | place: Ireland | collected 2018 | study: Broiler...
ACGCATTCATCACTAATTACGTGTGCCATAGTATGTACCCTCCTTTTTTGATTTTCGAAAAAAGTTTTATCCCTTTTCGCTATCCCCATTTTAATACAATGAAAGGGAATATACAAGTGATTTGCGTGTTCTAAATTTAGTACTTATTAGAAAATTTAGAAAAAAATCACTTTATTTTTCAGAATTTTGGTGTATGATAAAACAATGGCATGAAGTGTTAAGACACGACGGTCAGATAAGAGAATATCGGGGAGGGCCAAAGGGTATTCATCCACTTATGAGCAAGCTCATGTGGGCTCAGACCTTTTGAACCTGGTGTCGTAAGATGTTTGTATATATGGAGGCATGTTATGAGAAAGAGATCAGTTATGGCGGCTTTTCTTGCGCTGTGTCTGGCAGCGGGAACCTGCGGCTGCAGTTCTTCGGATAATGAGGAGATTTTTACAGGAGACACACCGGAAGTCCCGGAATGGCAGGCATGTCTGGATGCTGTTTCACCATCGGTATACACTGATATTGACGATCTCGACCTGGAACCGGGCACGTATATCTCGGTGATTGGTAAGACAGAGAATTCGTCTTATTGGAAGCGGGTAGCGGCGGGAGTGCAGCAGGCTGCCGATGATATAAATGAAAGGCTGGGATACAGCGGATCGGATGCGGTAAAAGTATTGTTCAATGCTCCTGCTGACAATGAAGATATTGATGAACAGGTCAATATCCTGGATGAGGAAATGGCAAGATATCCTGACGTGATCGCTATCGCCAGTATAGATGAAAACGCTTCGGAAGTGCAGTTTGACCTTGCGATAGAAAACGGGATCCCGATTGTGGCGTTTGATTCCGGAAACAGTTATCAGGGGATTCAGTGTACCTGTATGACGGATAATTCTGAAGCGGCGTCCACGGGGGCTGATAAGCTCTGTGAAGCTATCGGAGAGAACGGCGAGGTTATCCTGATCGTGCCGGATTCTGTCTCGGGTAATGCAAAGGACAGAGTGTCTGCATTCCAGACGGAAATATCAGAAAATCATCCCGGAGTATCGGTGGTTGAAACTCTCTATATGGATCAGATCGATCAGTTGAAGCGGACGGCTGCTGCTGAACAGCTCGGCGTGACTGCTGATGAGCTTGAGACTTGGACTGCAGAAGCTGCGGGCGGAGAAGAAGACAGTGCAGATGCGGACAGTGAAGCGGAGGAAGAAGAGGAAAATATCTCTGAAGAAGCAAAAACCCGTCTGGAGGATATCGATTCTATCGCCAACGGAATGAGCGATGAGGATGCAGTTGTATATTATCTTGAGAAACACCCGGATCTGAAAGGGTGCTTTGGTACGAATGATGAAACAGTATTGTTGGGAGCTCGTGCGATTGATCGGATGGAAAAGACAGATGAGATTGTTATGATGGGATTTGATGCCGGGAAAGACCAGCTTGATGCTTTGAAAAATGGAAGTATTGATGGTCTGGTAGTTCAGAATCCGTTTGGAATGGGGTATGCAGCGGTCGTAGCAGCGGCGAGAACCGTGCTGGAAATTGGAAATGAAGCACAGGTAGATACCGGTTTTATATGGGTAGATACAGAAAATATGGAAAATGAAAACATACAGGCTATGCTGTATGAATAGTTAAAAAACACAGCAGTTCAGCTCCATGATCTGAACTGCTGTGTTTTACATGACTCTGCTGAGTGAAAAGATGAATTCGGTTCCTACACCTTCGGTACTGATGACATTTATGTGTTCATCATGTGCCTGAATGACTTCTTTTACAATGGACAGGCCAAGGCCTGTTCCTTTTTTGTCTTTTCCACGGGAAAGATCGGATTTGTAAAAGCGTTCCCAGATCTTATTCAGGTCTTTGCGGGGAATACCGATTCCGTGGTCTTTTACCGAGATAAATACCTTCTCGCTCTTCTCGCTGACTTCTATCGTAATAGAAGATTCATTTTCGCTGAATTTGATGGCATTGTCTATCAGATTATAAAGAACCTGCTGGATTTTTCGTTTATCTGCATAGACGATAACAGATCCTGGCATAAGGAGAAGTTCGATCGATATATGTTTCGGCGTACATACGGCTTCAAAAGATTCGGCGGTGCCCTTGATAACGTCCTGGATATCGAATTCCGTTTTATTGAGCATAAGTTCTTTTGTATCGAATTCGTTCAGTGTCAGCAGATCTCCGGTCAGATCTGTAAGACGTTCCGTCTCGAACAGAATTATATTCAGATATTTCCCATAGAGTTCGGGAGGGATTGTTCCGTCTGCCATGGCTTCTACATATCCTTTTATGGAAGTAAGAGGGGAGCGGAAATCATGAGAAACATTTGCCACAATCTTTTTCTGGTAGTCGTCCATGTCTTTGAGCTGGGCTGCCATATAGTTGAGAGATGCGGAAAGATATCCCATCTCATCGTGGGTGTGAACGGGAATCTCATATTCCAGATTTCCCATGGCGTACTGCCGGGCTGCTTCTGATATCTGTCTGAGAGGACGGTATACAAAGAACTGAAATCCCAGCAGAAAGATAAAGGAGAGGAGAAAAATCACGCCCAGCGATATATATACAGGAACCATAATAAGCTGACATCTCTCATCGATATTGGAGACAGGACTGTGGATCAGAAGATACCCTTTTGTGGAAAATCCTTCTGTTACAGGAGCCATGACAGTGATGACTTCCTCGTCAAAATATCCGTGATAAGTTCCGGAAATATACTGATTTCCCCCAATCTCCGCGGGGTTAAAGTTTTCGATGGCTTCATCCGGCGAAGAGGTCCCTTCCAGGTTGGAGGAAGTGATCAGATTACCGGACGCATCTACGAACCACAGTGAGGATTCCAGATACAGCCTCATTGCGGCCAGCTGTGACTGGACCGCATATATGGAGGAGTCCTCAGAGAAGTACGAAGGAAGATAGTCATTGGCGATCAGAGTAGCCTCTCTGTAAAGTGTCTGTGACGTATCCTCCATAAGCCGGTTTGTCACGAGCTGGGTGGTGAGCGTAGCGGTGGTGAACAGACACAGGAAACCGAATATGATATATAGTGCGATAAATTTCAGGTGTAGTATGCTTTTCATAGTATTTCGTCCATTATTTTGTCTCAAATTTATATCCGATGCCCCATACTGTGCTCAGGCTCCAGTGTGGATGATCTTTGATCTTTTCACGAAGCCGTTTGATATGTACGTCAACCGTTCGGGTATCTCCTACATATTCATATCCCCAGATCTGATCGAGAAGCTGTTCTCTTGTGAAGACCTGATTCGGGGACGCCGCGAGACAATAGAGAAGTTCCAGTTCCTTTGGCGGCATCTCAACATGCTTTCCGTCACATATGACAGAATAATTTGTAAGATTGATCTCCAGACCTTCATATTCCACGCATTTTGCCCTATCCTTGGGAGCGGGATCGGTTTTTATCGGCTGATAGCGTCTCAGCACCGCACGTACTCTTGCCACCATCTCCTTTGAATCGAATGGTTTCATGATATAATCGTCGGCGCCGAGCTCCAGTCCCAGTACTTTGTCGAAGACTTCGCCTTTGGCCGACAGCATGATGATCGGAGTGGAAGACCGCGCGCGGATCTCCCGGCAGACTTGATAGCCATCGATACCCGGAAGCATAAGATCGAGGAGGATCAGATTCGGCTGATATGTGTCAAATGCCGCCAGGGCATCCTCTCCGTTATAAACGATCTTTGTATCAAAGCATTCTTTGCTGAGATAAAGCGAGATCAGTTCTGCTATATTTTCGTCGTCATCTACAATAAGTATCTTCTGTTTACCTATCATTTTTATATGCCTCCTTTATTTCAGTTCTACGATCGTCACTCCTGCGTCACCTTCACCGTATTCTGCAAGGTGATATGATTTGACGTGCTTTTGCCGTCTCAAATATTCATGTATGCCTTTTCTCAGCGCGCCTGTTCCTTTTCCGTGTACTACCCGCACTGTATTCAAATGTGAGAGAATAGCGTCGTCGAGATATTTGTCCAGTTCGGCTACCGCCTCGTCTACAGTCTTTCCGAGAAGGTTAATTTCAGGACTGACGGAAAGAGACTTGCTCATGCCGATTCTGCCTTTTGAAGTGCGGTTCAGCTTTTTGGGTGTATATGGAGAAGGCTCCTCTATGATCTCAAGGTCAGAGATATTTACCTGCGACCGGAGGATTCCCATCTGTACTGTAACATTGCCTCTTGAGTCGGGCAGTGACTGGATAGTTCCGGTAAGGTTCATGCTCAGGACCTTTACGGATTCGCCCAGTTTGAAATCTTCCGGTTTATACTGCTTTTTCGCTTTGCGGGTATTCGCCGGCGATGAAGGCGAGGTGTCTTTTATCTTTTTTCTGAGTCGTTCCCGTTCTTTTTCCATTTCTGCGGCGGAAATGTTTTCTTTGCCGAACTTATGGAAGTTGCGGATCGTTTCGTCTGCAACCTCTTTCGCCTCCCGCAGGATGGCGTTTGCCTTTTCGTTGGCTTCCCGCAGGATGCGGTCGCGCTGTTCCTCCAGTTTTTCCCGGCGTTTTTCGGCCTGCTGTTTCAGCGCCTCTGTTTCCCGCCGGTAGGTTTCGATCTCCTGGCGCTCTTTCTCAATTGTCCGGCGGCTTGTTTCCAGATCTGTGAGCAGGTCTTCAAATGAGACGTCCTGTTCGCTCAGGAGTTTTCTGGCATCTTCGATAATGAAATCCGGAAGACCAAGTTTGCTTGAAATGGCAAATGCGTTGCTCTTTCCGGGAATGCCGATGAGAAGCCGGTAAGTCGGGCGCAGGCTCTCCACATCGAATTCACAGCAGGCATTCTCCACTCCAGGGGTAGAGAGAGCATAGACTTTTAGTTCACTGTAATGGGTAGTGGCCATGGCGCGTATGTTTCTCTTGTGTAGATATGAGAGAATGGCCGTGGCCAGAGCGGCGCCCTCGGTGGGATCTGTGCCTGCTCCCAGCTCGTCGAAGAGGACGAGAGAATGTTCGTCTACCCTCTTCAGGAAGGAGACGATATTCGTCATATGGGATGAAAAAGTACTGAGGCTCTGTTCAATACTCTGTTCGTCTCCGATATCGGCGTATACCTGTCGGAATACAGCCAGTTCTGAACGGTCTCCGGCAGGAATGTGCAGGCCGGCCTGCCCCATCAGCGTGAACAGGCCTACTGTTTTCAGAGAGACAGTCTTGCCGCCTGTATTAGGTCCGGTAATGATGAGCAGGGTAAAATCTTCACCCAGAGATACAGTGATAGGAACAACGGTCTTTTCGTCCAGCAGCGGATGCCGTCCTTCTCTGATATGGATCCGCCCTTCTTCGTTCAGGATCGGACGGCTGCCCCGCATGGAAAGCGCCAGCGCACCCCGGGCGAATATGAAGTCAAGATCGGTCATCGCCCGGTAGTTTCCCCGGATTTCCTCAATATATTGTGCAGCATCTTCGCTCAGCCGTGCCAGGATCGCCTGGATCTCTTCCTGTTCTTTGGCATAAAGTTCCTTCAGATCATTGTTCAGTTTTACGACAGCCATCGGCTCGATGAACAGGGTTGAACCGGTGGATGACTGGTCGTGGATCAGTCCCTGTACCTGCGAGCGGTATTCCGCTTTGACAGGAATACAGTATCTGTCACCCCTCATGGTGATTATGGGATCCTGCAGGTAGGTTCTGAGGGAACCGTTGACAAGTCCGTTAAGCGTCGTGTGGATCCGGTCGTTGATGGAGCCCATGCTGCGGCGGATATGTTTCAGCGTACTGCTGGCGTCATCGCTGATCTCGTCCTCGGAAATGATGCATCTTTCGATTTCGTTTGAAAGAATTGTGAGAGGCTCCAGCTGATCAAAGTATGCGTCCAGACAGTCGGCCGCGTCTTCCTGTGTATCGTGCCGCCCGTAGGATTTCGCCCGCGCAGCGTTAGCCAGCAGCCGGCAGATACGGAGCAGCTCAGAGATACTTAAAGCGCCCCCGATCTCCAGTCTCTTCATGGATTCCTCCACAGGAGCTGCATCGGAGAATGAAATCCTCCCTTTTCTGACGATGCGGGTGAAGGCGGCGGCCGTCTGCTCCTGATAAGTATTGATCTTATCCAGATCTGTCATAGGCTTCAGTCGTCGGCAGAGCTGACGGCCCCGGAAAGAGCCGGCCTCCTCTTCCAGACGTGATATGATTTTATCAAATTCAAGTTTTACAAGTGTTTTCTGATTCATAAATTCCCCTTAAAAATATATGTGGACTGTAAATATCATTCTACCCCATTCTTGGAATAAAGAAAAGTCTTTTCCAAATGATTGAACTATACAACTGAATCGGTTATACTAGAATCTGGAGGAATAAAGTCCATGCCGAATGATAGAGATCAGAATCTGAATCCGGAGGAGGAACCGGAGGAAAAGAAGTATTCTTTCTTACAAGAGACGATCAAACCAAAACCAGTCAGCAGGCAGCAGCTCGCACAGCAGCTTGTCAGGATCGCCATATACGGAGTGATCCTCGGAGCCTTTGCCTGCCTTGGTTTTTTTGCGCTTAAACCGTGGATGCAGGATATATTTCGAGGTAATCTGGAGACTGTGTCTATCCCTGAGGATGAAGATCCCGAAGAAACAGGAGAAGATGTCTCGGAAGACGAATCCCAGTCAGATGAAGATACAACGACAAATGAGGACAGCTATGAAAAGATCATGGCATCTATGAATGAGCGGGCTGCGGAGGCTCAAAAAGGAATCGTGTCTGTTAAGGCTGTGACAGGAGAGATGGATTGGGATGCCCAGATGACCGGGATCAACAGAAGCGTGACAGGTGTGATCGCGGCGGACAACGGCCAGGAGCTTTTGATTCTGGCTGACAGTTCGATCTGTGAAAAGGTGAAAAAATGGTCGGTTACATTCGAGGACGGCGCAAGTTATGACGCAGCTTTAAAGAAGAGAGATTTAAATACAGGGCTTGCTATGTTCAGCGTAAACAGGGGAAACATAACAGATGCGACATGGTCGGCCATAAAGGTATCTGTTCTTGGAAATTCAAATCTGGTCAAACAGGGCGACGTAGTCATGTCTCTGGGAAATATGTTCGGCTATCCGGACGGGATGGGCTACGGTATAGTGAGTTCAACCGATTACAGAGCAGCATTTTATGACGGAGAGTGTGATGTGCTCTCTACGGATATAGCATATGAGGCAGGGGGTACGGGAGTACTGTTTAATATGGCGGGTGAGGTCGTCGGAATCGTTTCCTCGTCAGTGTGGAAAACAGAGGAGCAAACCAGCCTGAATGCATACGCTATTTCCGATCTGAAAGCGGTTATAGAGATCATGGCCAACGGAGAAAGCGTACCATATATCGGAATACACGGAACTACAGTGACTCAGGCGCTTAAAGACGATCAGGGGATGCCGTCCGGAGTCTACGTTGTAGATGTGGATCCTGATTCGCCTGCAATGGAGGCGGGGATTCAGAGCGGCGACGTCATCTGTCAGGTGGACGGAAAAGACGTAGGAAGTATTTCTACTTATCAGAGTGCTGTGCTGGAGACGGCGGCAGGACGGATTATTCGTCTTCAGGGCAGACGTCTGGGAGCTGACGGATATGTAGAAGTGGATTTCTCCGTGACAGTGGGAAGTAAAGAGTAGCCTTCGGGTGAAACAAAAATGAAATATAGAGAAAGAGGAAGGATATGAGATATATAAACGGATTACATGAAGGTGAGACAATAAGGAACGTTTACCTCTGCAAAGGAAAACGCTCTGCAGAGACAAGGAACGGAAAACCTTATGACAATCTGCTCCTTCAGGATAAGACAGGAATACTTGACGGAAAAGTCTGGGATCCAAACTCTCAGGGGATAGCCGAATATGACGAGAAAGATTTTATCGAGGTCTACGGCGATGTGATCAGCTATAACGGCAATCTGCAGATCAATATCAAACAGATCAGAAAGGCGGCAGAAGGAGAATATGATCCTGCTGATTATATGCCGACCACCGACAAGAATGTTGAGAAAATGTACGCCGGTCTGACGTCATATATCGGGAAAGTATCCAATCCGTGGCTGAAACAGATATTGGAGTATTATTTCGTAAAAGACGAAGATTTTATCAGGAAATTCAAAGGACATTCAGCGGCCAAGACCGTACACCACAGTTTTTCGGGAGGACTTCTGGAACATACGCTGAGTGTTCTTCATATGTGCGATTATTTTTCCGGGGCATATCCGATCCTGAACCGGGATCTGCTTTTTACGGCGGCAATCTGCCATGATATCGGAAAGACCCGGGAATTATCTTCTTTCCCGGATAATGACTATACGGATGAAGGACAGCTCATCGGTCATATCGTGATCGGTGTGGAGATGGTGGACGAGGCAATCCGCTCCATCCCGGATTTCCCGGAGTGTCTGGCAAATGAACTGAAGCACTGCATTATCGCCCATCACGGGGAACTTGAGTACGGTTCGCCGAAGAAACCGGCACTGGCCGAGGCGCTGGCGCTCAATCTGGCGGATAATGCAGACGCAAAGATGCAGACGCTGACAGAAATCTTCAAAGGGAAGACGGGAACAGAGTGGCTGGGATATAACAGGTTATTTGAATCCAATCTGAGGAGAACGTCGGAGAGAAATGCAGAAAAATGATACTGCGGTCATAGAGATCACGGATATAGGAACAGACGGGGCCGGTATCGGGAAAGCGGACGGATACACGCTCTTTGTGAAAGATGCCGTGATCGGTGATATAGCGGAAGTAAAGGTTATAAAGGCAAAGAAAAATTATGGATACGCGAGGCTGATGAAAGTAGTCAGTCCGTCGAAATACCGTGTGGAGCCCCGGTGCGCATTTGCACGCCGGTGCGGCGGCTGCCAGATTCAGGAGATGTCCTATGACCGGCAGCTTACATTTAAAGAACAGAAGGTTCGTGGAAGTCTGGAACGGATTGGCGGGTTCACCCCGGAATTCATAGACAGCGTTATGGATCCCATTGCAGGCATGGAGCATCCTTTTGGATACCGCAATAAAGCACAGTTCCCCTTTGGAACGGATAAGGAGGGAAACCCGATCGCCGGATTCTACGCAGGCCGGACTCATGATATCATTGCAAACACAGACTGTGCCCTTGGCGTGCCGGTGAATCGGGAAATCCTGGAGATCATCCTGGAATTCATGAAGGAGAACAATGTACCGGCATATAATGAAAAGACAGGACAGGGCCTGATCCGTCATGTATTGATCCGATATGGATTTTCAACGAAAGAGATCATGGTATGCCTCGTCATAAACGGAACAAAGATCCCTCATACCGAAGCACTGATCGGAGCGCTCACGGAACTACCCGGGATGACGAGTATCACAATAAGTGAGAATACGCGCCGGGATAATGTGATCATGGGGAACACCTGCGATGTGCTCTGGGGGCAGGGATATATTACGGATTATATCGGAGATATTAAATACCGGATTTCACCGCTGTCGTTCTACCAGGTTAACCCGGTGCAGACAGAGACGCTGTACTCGCTGGCACTGGAATATGCAGGCCTTGGCGGCAGCGAAACTGTATGGGATCTTTACTGCGGGATCGGAACGATCTCGCTTTTCCTTGCGGAACAGGCAGAGAAAGTATACGGTGTGGAGATTGTTCCACAGGCAATTGAGGACGCCAGAACGAATGCGAAGATCAATGGCATCGGGAACACCGAGTTTTTTGTCGGGAAGGCAGAGGAAGTGCTTCCGGCTTATTATGAACGCTATGCTCAGGAGCATAACGGAGAGACGGCAAGGGCTGATGTGATCGTGGTGGATCCGCCCCGCAAAGGCTGCGATGCGGCGCTGTTGGATACGATCGTCAGGATGGAGCCGGAGAAAGTCGTCTATGTGAGCTGTGATCCGGCCACACTGGCAAGAGATCTTAAAATACTGTGTGAGAATGGGTATGAGCTGAAGAAAATAAGGGCGGTTGATATGTTTCCTATGACAGTGCATGTGGAGACAGTTGCTTTGATATCACGGGTTTAAGAATGGCTGCTGAAAAAGTTATGTAGTGTGAAAGCGAGGTAATGTACTATGATTCTGCCCAAAGTAGCTGAAAAGAAGTGGAAAGCTACATGGAGATATATTCCGATGAATTATAACACCGATATAGGCGTTGTGGAGAATGTTACACAGAGGACAGTATTTCGGAATAATCTGAATGGAGAAAAAATCAAGCTGAAGTTTTCAAACAGATATGGAAAGGTACCGCTGACGCTTGAAAAGACAGTCGTTGCAAAAGCCGGAAAAGAGGATGACGAAGTTTCGGAACAGATCACGGTGACAAAGAACGGAAAAGAGAAGATCGTTATAGATCCCGGAACAGAATTTTTCAGTGATGAGATCGACTGGTCCGTGAAAGCCGGTGAGGATATTCTGTTGTTTATTTACATAAAAGACTGTCAGCCTGTTCAGTGCGCGGCAGCGATGTGGTCTACACAATGCTGCCGGACTTTATATCGGACGGGCAGCGGGGAATGCTGCCTGGAAACCGGAGAGGAAGGATGGAAAGAAAGCCGGGAAATATTTCCGTATGTGGAAGCGGATGAGAATAAAGCTAATGTCGTAGTCGGGGTTACAGAAATTTGTCTGTATACAGAGCCTGATGTAAAGTCGATTGTTCTGTTTGGGGATTCTATTACTCATATGTCCTATTTTTCGGATGCGTTGTTAAAAAAGCTTATGGCAGAGAGACCGGGGCTCGCGGCTATAGAGAACTGCGGGATCGGCGGAAACCGGATTCTAAGAAATGCCAGTTATGTTCCGGAAATGGCAGGAAATGGCGTCTGCTTTGGCGCGGCCGGACAGGCGCGGTTTGAACAGGATGTGTTCGCGGAAGATATACCTGATCTGGTTCTTATCTTGGAAGGGATCAATGATATTATGCATCCGTATGTGTTTTCCCATTATGATGAGATTGTAAGCGCGGCTGATCTGGAAAAAGGAATGAGCGGTATCATAGAGACTGTTCATCGCTACAACAGGCCGATTTTTGTGGGAACAGTTATGCCTTTCTGGGATAAACAATACAGCTCCTGGTTTGAGAAAGGAGAAGAGGTAAGAAAGGAATTTAATGCCTGGATAAGAGAAGCGTCAGGTGCGGACGGAGTGATCGATTATGATAAGGCGGCGGCAGATAAAGCAAACCCTGGAAAGATGAAAAAAGGGATCCATCTTGGTGACGGACTTCATCCGAATACCAGAGGAGGAGAGCTCATGGCGGAAGTGGCTTTTGAGACTATCATGCATTGAAGAGCATTTTTGATTATGGTATACTTTACCTGTTGTTTTCTGTCGTATCTGCTTTGATTGTATACGACAAAACGAGATGTAAAAGTATATTTTGCAGATATATATGATATAACGGGAGGCTTAGAGAGATATGGAAAAAAGAATCAGCGGACATACACGTCTTTACGCTCTGATCGGATCTCCGGTTGGGCATTCGGGATCACCGGCGATGTATAATTACAGTTTTGAGAAACTCGGCATCGATGCAGCCTATCTTGCATTTGACGTACCTGTGGAGAAGACAGAAGATGCGGTAAACGCGCTGAGAACCCTTCATGCAGGCGGATTTAATGTGACTATGCCGTGCAAGACAGCGGTAGCTCAGCTTGTAGACAGGCTTTCTCCTGCAGCGGAGCTGGTCGGAGCATGTAATACGGTCGTGTTTGAAGAAGATGGAACAATGACCGGTCATATGACGGACGGCACAGGATTTGTGCGCAATCTCAGAGAGCATGGAGTAGAGATTAAAGATAAGAAGATCGTGCTCCTCGGTACCGGCGGGGCTGCTACGGCGATCGCAGTGCAGGCAGCTCTGGACGGTGTGGCTGAGATTGCAATCTTCAACCGGAAAGATGAGTTTTATGCCAATGGTGAGAAAACTGTGGAGAAGATCAGAAAAGCCGTTTCATCGATCCGCAAGGTTTCCATAGAGGATCTGGATGACACTGAGCTTCTTGGAAAGGTGATCGGAGAGAGCGATATACTGATCAATGCAACCCGTGCGGGGATGAGCCCGATGGAGGATGTGATCCCTGTACCGGCGGAGTTCCTCAGACCGGAACTGGCAGTTGCCGATGTGGTGTATAACCCGAAGGAGACGCTTCTGATCAAAAAGGCGAAAGAGGCAGGATGCCGCGCTGCCGTAGGAGGAAGCGGCATGCTTCTCTGGCAGGGAGTAGCGGC
>ERZ1643246.3952-NODE-3952-length-12190-cov-4.340338_pt1 | contig 12190 bp, 12 predicted proteins | sample MGYA00579265_ERZ1643246 | MGnify/ENA primary metagenome ERZ1643246 (study PRJEB29033, sample SAMEA4952261) | chicken gut metagenome | biome: Broiler Chicken; feature: Gastrointestinal Tract; material: Caecum | place: Ireland | collected 2018 | study: Broiler...
CGTTTTATGATGACAAAAGGCTGGAATCTGCGCTAAAATGGTTGAGCAGACAGGACAGACAGGTTATAATATTTACCTGTCAGAGACGAGAAGGAGAAATGTTACATGAAGATAGAACTGCCAAGAAAGGTATTGATGATCATCAATAATCTGCAGCTCCATGGCTACGAGGCTTTCGCGGTAGGCGGCTGTGTCCGGGATTCGATCCTGGCGAGACGGCCGGAGGACTGGGACATCACAACTTCGGCGAAGCCGGAGGAGATAAAAAAGCTGTTCCGGAAGACAGTGGATACGGGAATCGAGCACGGGACGGTCACGGTGCTCCTAGGGAAAGACAGTTATGAGGTGACCACGTACCGTGTGGATGGGGCGTATGAAGATAACCGGCACCCCAGCGAGGTGCGCTTTACGACCCGGCTTGAGGAGGACTTAAGGCGCAGGGATTTTACGATCAATGCCATGGCTTATAATGATGAGGTCCGTCTGGTGGATGTGTTTGGCGGAATGCAGGACCTGAATCATCATAGGATCCGGTGTGTGGGAGACCCGGAAGAGCGGTTTTCGGAGGACGCGCTCCGGATTCTCCGGGCGGTACGTTTTTCGGCCCAGCTCAACTTCCCCATTGAGGAGAACACGGCGGCTGCGGTGAAGAAACTGGCGCCTACGCTGAAAAATATCAGTGCAGAGCGGATCCGCACGGAACTGGTGAAACTCCTTATATCAGCTCATCCGGAGCGTATTCAGGACGCCTATCTGCTGGGAATCACCAGGGTGATCCTGCCGGAGTGGGACGCCATGGTGGGCGTCACTCAGAATACACCTCACCACAAATATGATGTGGCGGATCACACCCTCCATGCGCTGAAGAACATCAAACGGGATAAAGTCTTAAGGCTTACGATGCTATTCCATGACATGGGGAAACCGGCGGCGAAGACTACTGATGAGAACGGGAGAGACCACTTTAAGGGACATGCTCTTGTCAGTGAGGAGATGGCGAGGAAGATCATGCGCCGTCTGAAGTTTGACAATGAGACGATCAAGATGGTAACAAAACTGGTCTGCTATCATGACTACCGTGTGGAAGCCACGCCTCAGAATGTGCGGAGGGCAATGAACCGGATCGGGGTGGAACTGTTCCCGTATTATCTGGCGGTAAGGATGGCGGATGTGAAAGCCCAGAGCCCTTATAAAAGGAGAAAAAAGATCGAAAACATTGTGGAAATGAGGAGGATCTACAGAGAGGTTCTGCGAAACGGCGAGTGCGTGACTCTGCGCCAGCTTGCTGTCGGCGGCAGGGAACTGATGGCTCTCGGAATGAAGCCCGGCAGGGAACTGGGAAGTATGCTGAGTGAACTGCTGGAATACGTGATCGATGACCCTGCCCGCAATACGAAAGAAAATCTGTGTAAATATGTAAAAGAAAAGCTTGATTTATAGCATACTCGGGCTGTCTGAGTCATACATTAGAAAGAACTCAAACGCAGAACGGGCATTCTCCAGCTTCCGGATACGGAGCGCGGACCGGTGGTCGGGAGAATACCCGTTTTCTTTCAAAGAAACAGGGGGCAGCCATGAGAGACTATGAACTGGAAGTGTTGGAACAGTATGATATGGAGGTAAAAAGCACCCGAAAAATAAGGGGTGCGTTTTTTTGCGACACCTGTGAGGGAACCATGATCCTGAAGGAGACGAAGATCTCCGAGAGACGTGCTGCGCTCATGTATATCATTCTGAGCCGCCTGGAACTGGAGGCCGGCATGAACGTTGACACTCCGGTGTTCTCCAGGGACGGCGTGCTGGTCGTCACTTCCAGGGAGGGCAGAAAGTATATGCTGAAAAAATGGTTCTCTGGCAGAGAATGCGATCTGAAAAGAGAGTCTGAGCTTGTGGGAGCGGCGGAGACACTCGCGGGACTTCACCGGGAACTGCAGTGGGATGCTCCGCCCGGCTGTGACGGGGTAACCTGCCCTGCCGCGCAGAGAACTCCGGTTGAGGAGATGCGGCGGCACAACAGAGAGATGAAAAAGGTGCGGTCCTTTATCCGGAACAGAGTCGCCAAAAATGAGTTTGAGTATCTGTATCTGGAAAACTTTGAGAAGATGTACGGACTGGCAGAACGCGTGACAAGACAGATGGAAGAGTCCGGAGGGATGGAATTGTTCCGGAGAAGTTTACAGGAGAAGCATATGGTACATGGGGATTATAACTATCATAATCTGATGGTGATGCCGGATGGAGCTGCCGTGACCAATTTTGAACATGTAAGGATGGATATCCAGGTATCAGATCTATGCTATTTTCTGAGAAAAGTCATGGAAAAGTGTCATTGGAAACAAAAATTGGGCAGAGAGATCCTTGAAGCCTATGAAGAAGGACGGCATATAGATGAGCTGGAGCGGGATTATATCGGTCTCTGGCTTGCATATCCGGAGAAATTCTGGAAGACGGCGAGCAGCTATGCCAGATCGAACAAAGCGTGGCTGCCGGAGAAGAGCGTGGAGAAACTCCAGACGGCAGTGCAGCAGTCTGAGGAGAAGGAGGCGTTTCTTGAAAGTCTGTTTTCTATTAATCTGAGGAAGCAGATCTGAGGAAAAAGGATGATCCTGCATGCGGTTCCTCCGTCTTTCTGATGTGTGATCCGAAAGGACCTTCAGAAGGGCCTTTAAGTGCGCAAAAAAGGCGGAAACTGCTTGACAAACCCATATGAAACCGTTATAACAATACATAAGGGCGAAGCCATGGGACGCAGGAACTGGAAGCCTTTGAAAAACCAAGAAATAAATTGTATGCCGATACAATTAAGAGGAGGAAATTATCCATGAACAAAACAGAATTAGTAGCAGCAGTAGCTGAGAAGGCAGAAATCTCCAAGAAAGATTCTGAAAAAGCTCTGAAAGCTTTTGTTGACGTTGTTACAGAGCAGCTGAAAGCAGGAGATAAAGTTCAGCTTGTAGGATTTGGTACATTTGAGGTAAGCGAGAGAGCAGCAAGAGAGGGAAGAAATCCTCAGACAGGAAAGACAATGAAGATCGCTGCCTGCAAAGCTCCGAAGTTCAAAGCCGGAAAAGCTTTAAAGGATGCTATCAACTAGTTTGAGATTTCGTTCATAGACGGATAGATGTAAATATGTAAAACAGGCACTTGCAATGCACGATACATTGTAAGTGCCTGTTGTGATTAAGGAGGAAAGTCATGAGACTGGATAAATTTCTGAAAGTGTCCAGACTGATAAAAAGAAGAACAGTGGCCAACGAGGCCTGCGACGCAGGAAGAGTCATGGTCAACGGAAAACCGGCAAAAGCTTCGGTGAAAGTGAAACCGGGGGATATCATAGAGATTCAGTTTGGAACAAGAAACGTAAAAGTGGAAGTGCTTGCGCTTCAGGATACGACGAAGAAAGAAGAAGCGAAAGAACTGTTCAAATATTTATAGTCATAGATGCGTACAACCTTTCATAATATATAGAAGATGCCAGGGACAAAAGCAGAGAGAAGGGGGACGCATATGGAAGAGCAGCGGATCGCAAAAGCACACAAGCTTGTGGTCAATAACAGAAAAACGAGTATGGTGACGGGAGTTCTCGATGTCCTCTCGTTTGACCTGAATGAGATCCTTCTCGAGACAGAGCAGGGGATGCTCATGGTAAAAGGGACGGATCTTCACGTTAACCGGCTCAGCGTGGAAAAAGGAGAGGTGGATCTGTCAGGAAATATCGACAGCATTGCCTATTCCAGTACGCCGCAGACCGGGAAGCAGGGAGAAAATCTGTTCTCCAGGCTGTTCCGGTAGATGGAAGACGAAGATGGCTGGAATCGGAACAGAAGCGGCAATCTTTCTCTATGCAGGGCTCTCGGGGATCACTGTTTCCTTTGCTTACCGGATACTCGGCTGTATACGGAGGATCCTGCCCCACAGCAGCGCGGCGGTCGGGGCGGAAGATCTTATTTTCTGGACAGGAGCCAGCGGATATTTGTTTTACTGTATGTATGCCGCCACATATGGGAGTATCAGGTGGTTTTTTGTACTGGGGGCAGTATGCGGAGGAGTCGTGGCACATGCCTCAGTTCTGCTCGTGAAAAAAATGGAAGAAAAATTCTTTGTAAAATCCAAGAAAAAACTTGAAAACTCCGATGAAAGAAGATAGAATGTTTTTTAAACAGGGGACGTAAACAAGTAATTTATAAGACGGGTGGATTTGGATGAAAAACAGGAAAAGTGCAGGTGCGGTCCAGCGGCCGACAGGACGCAGAAGACGCCGGCAGAGCCACAAACGCAGTGTGATGATGATCAGTATGGTGCTTCTTCTGCTGTGCGGTGTGCTGACGGTGAATTCCGTTACGCTCCAGGCAAAGAATGACAGCTATAAGGAGCAGGAAAAAGAATTGACGGAGCAGATCGAGGAGCAGAAAACACGGTCGGAAGAAGTCAGGGACTACGAGGAATACGTGAAGACGGACGAATATGTTAAAGAGACGGCGGAGGATAAACTGGGTCTGGTAGATCCGGACGAGATCATCTTCAAGCCGGTAAAATAAAAGGGCTGTCATACGGGACAGGAATTTAACAGAATATGATACAAAAGAGACTCCGGGAGAAATTCTCCCGGAGTTTTATCTTTCCCCGGAAAGCGCGGGATGGGCCGGACCGTCAGGATGGATCTGCCGGCCGGGCAGTATCGGAAGAAGGGAGTATGAAAAGCAATGGATGAAGGACAGGCTCTGCACAGCAGCCCTTACGTAGAACAGATTGAGAAGTTTGCGCATTCGCTGAAACAGCTTTCCCATACATTTCTCGGACTGGAGGAAAAGAAACAGGCGTTTTCCAGTGACGAGATTGATGAGATGTTTGATCGGGTGAGAGAAAATGTGTGCGGAAAATGCGAGAAATGCGGGTGGTGCTGGGGAGAAAATTTTGTGCATACATATCAGATGGGGTATGAGGTGCTCTCGGCGGTGGATCACTACGGCAATGAACTGAACACAGAGACAAAGCGGAAACTGATGCAGCGGTGTATCATGGCGCCCCGTTTTCTGCGAGAAATGCTGGAAGGGTTCCACGATGCCCGGCGGAATATGATCTGGACGAACCGGATCGCCAGGAGCCGGGAAGGATGCGCGATCCAGATGGATACGTTTGCGGATATGATCCGAAGTACAGCCAGAGAACTGGAGGAGAGTATCTTTACAGACGAGCGTCTGGAGAAGAAGATCATCGCAGCGCTGCGGAAACGGGGCGTGCGGGTACTCTACACTCAGTTTTTCATGAACCGGGAGGGAAAGTATGAGGTCCATGTCACGGCCCGGTCCATGCAGAAGGAAAAGGTAAATATCAAGGATCTGGTGCGTGATATCTCAAATGCGGCGGGGCGGCGGCTTATTGCCCAGAGCGACAGTGCCCAGGTCCTGGGACAGCGGTATATGACCATCATCTGCCGGGAGGGGCCGGCCTATTATACAATGCAGGGAGCGGCCAGGATCGGAAAGGGGTGCAGCAAGATTTCCGGAGATAATTTTACCATGATGGAGATGCCCGGAGGAAGACGGGGGGTGGCCCTGTCAGACGGGATGGGATCCGGTGAGGAGGCGTGCCGTGAGAGCACCCTTGTCATTGAACTTCTGGAAGAACTCATCGATGCAGGATTCCCGGAAAAAACCGCGATCCAGATGATCAATACCACTCTGGTCATGGGGAGAGAAGAAATCCATTACTCCACGGTGGACATGAGCGTTTTCGACCTGTATTCCGGAGAATGTGAGTTTATCAAGGCGGGGGCCTCCTCCACCTTTATCCGCAGAAAAGATTCGGTGGAGCACTTGAGTTCGACCAGCCTTCCTATCGGCGTGATGAATTCCATTGAGATCGACTCTGTCAGGCGTAAACTCTGTGATGGAGATTTTGTCATCATGGTGACCGACGGTGTGCTGGACGCTCTTCCGGTGGGGGAGCAGGATATCCTGCTGGAGACGATCATCCAGGGGAGCGCTATCAGCAATCCGAAGGAGATGGCCCGCCATGTCCTTGAGCAGGTGCTCAACTGGACGGGAAAAGAGCCGGAGGACGATATGACAGTTCTGGCGATCGGAATATGGGAATGTTGAATTTATGGGTTAAATCAGGTATAGTTTACATATGATGAACAGAACAGAGAAAAAGGTAGAAGACTTTGTCAGAAAATATGATATGATCGGAGAAGACGACACGGTGGTTACAGGTGTATCGGGCGGGGCTGACTCGGTATGCCTGCTTTTTATGCTCTGCGCTCTCCGCAGGAGGAAAGGATTCCGAGTGCTGGCATGCCATGTGAACCATGGGCTGCGGGGGGAGGACGCAGACGCAGACGAGGCGTATGTACGGGAACTCTGTGAGAGACTGGGCGTTCCGCTGAGGATTTTCCGGGAGAATGTGGAATTAATTGCCAGAAAAAGGAAACAATCTACTGAGGAGGCGGGACGGCTGGTGCGCCGTGAGGCGTTTGAGAAGATGTGCCGGGAGGACGGAGGGACGAAGATCGCAACCGCCCATCACCGTGATGACAATGCGGAGACGGTGCTTCTGAATATAGCAAGAGGAACCGGACTCCGGGGGCTCTGCGGGATCCGGCCGGTGAGAGGAAGGTGGATCCGTCCGCTTCTGTGCCTCTCAAGAGATGAGATCGAAGAGTGGCTGAGGGAGAAAAAGATCAGTTTCTGCACGGATGCCACCAATGAGGAGGACATCTATACACGCAACCGGATCCGGCACAATATCCTTCCGGCGCTGAAGGAGCAGGTAAATGCGGGAGCTGCCCGGCATCTGAGCGACCTGGCACTGCAGGCTCAGGAGGTGTGGGATCACATCGAAAAGGAGACGGACCGGGCGGAATCGGGATGTGTGGCATTTTCCCCGGACGCCGAAGGCCGAAGGAGAGTAAGGATCGACGAAGCGGGATTTGAGCGGCTTGACCCGGTGATCGCGAAGACGCTCATCCATCGGTGTATCTGCAGGGCAGCCGGGGAGGAGAAGGACGTGGAGGCGGTCCATGTTGCGGATACCCTTGCTTTGTTCGGAAAGCAGGCGGGGAAAGCGGTGGATCTCCCCTATGGAGTGAAAGCGGAGCGGATCTACAATGGTGTGCTCCTTACAAAGCCTGTCCGGACAGAAAGGACGGCTGACGTCTCTGCGGAGGTACCGCTGAATATTCCGGGAGACACGTATTTCCCCGGAACAGGACAGATCATACAGTGCGTTCTTTTAGAGAAAACAGATGATTTTTCTCCGGAAGAGATCCCTCAAAAAAGCTACACGAAATGCTTTGACTATGATATAATAAAATACAGTCTTTCTGCGAGGAGGCGGCGCCCGGGCGATTATCTTGCGGTCGACGGGAAGGGCAGCAGGCAGAAGCTGAAGGCTTATTTCATCAATGAAAAGGTTCCGCGCGAAGAGCGGGACAGGAAGCTTCTGATCGCAGACGGAGACCATGTCGTATGGATTCCGGGAATGCGGATGAGCACAGCTTATCAGATCGGAAGCCGGACAAAAAGGATTCTTATGATAAAGATTACGGAGGACAGAGAATATGTCAGAAACGATCAGAGTATTGATCCCGGAAGAAGAAGTTGACAAGAGGATCAGGGAACTTGGGGAACAGATCAGCAAAGAGTATGCGGGAAAGCAGATCCATCTTATCTGCGTCCTGAAGGGTGGAGTTTTCTTCATGTGCGAACTCGCAAAGAGGATCACGGTGCCGGTATCCATGGACTTTATGTGTGTGGGAAGCTACGGAGACGGGACGAAATCCAGCGGAGTGGTCCGCATAGCCAAAGACCTTGACGAATCCATTGAAAATAAAGAAGTACTTATTGTAGAGGATATCATTGATTCAGGAAACACGCTGTATTATCTCATGGATGTGCTCCACCGCAGAAATCCGGCGAGCATCCGTCTCTGTACGCTGCTTGACAAGCCGGACCGGCGAGTGAAGGATGTGAAGGTGGATTATACAGGATTTGAGATACCCGACGAATTTGTGGTCGGATATGGGCTTGACTATGCCCAGAAATATAGAAACCTTCCCTATATCGGAATAGTGGAAGGCGTGGAATAGGAAGGAGTATACAGCTTTGGACAATAACAGAAAATACAGAGGCGTCAGCGGACCGACGATCCTGATGTTCATCGTGATCGTGGTGGCTGCTCTCTGGATGGCGAACCAGCTCCAGATCCATCAGCAGGAAATGAGCTATACCCGCTTTGTGACGGAAGTGGAAGAAGGTAACGTAAAGGATGCGTATATCAACCAGAACAGCGCAGTACCCACGGGAACTGTTACGGTGACGCTGGAGGGCGAGGATACGACGCGGACGGTCAATGTCTCGGATGTGGAGAAGGTGGAAACGCTCCTGCAGAAAAATGACATCGATTACGGGATGTCAGACGTTCCCCGGGAGTCCATGATCACGACGATCGCGATCCCGCTTCTGATCACGCTCTGCGGTGTAATGCTTCTTTTCTTCCTTATGAACCGCCAGAACGGCGGCGCCAATGCGAAGGCAATGAACTTCGGAAAGAGCCGGGCAAGGATGACGACGCAGAATGAAATTAAGGTCACGTTCGCGGATGTGGCAGGGCTGAAAGAAGAGAAAGAAGAGCTCGAGGAGATCGTCGATTTCCTTAAGGCGCCGAAGAAATATATCCAGGTCGGGGCAAGAATCCCCAAGGGAGTCCTGCTGGAGGGACCTCCGGGAACAGGTAAGACGCTGCTGGCGAAGGCAGTCGCGGGAGAGGCGGGAGTTCCGTTTTTCAGTATTTCCGGATCGGATTTTGTCGAGATGTTTGTAGGCGTGGGAGCGTCCCGTGTCAGGGATCTGTTCCAGGACGCCAAGAAGAATGCGCCCTGTATCGTGTTTATTGACGAGATAGATGCGGTGGCAAGGCGGCGCGGAAGCGGTCTTGGCGGCGGCCATGACGAGAGAGAGCAGACGCTGAACCAGCTTCTTGTGGAGATGGACGGATTCGGTGTGAATGAAGGCATCATCGTGATGGCGGCGACGAACAGGAAGGATATCCTTGACCCTGCGATCCTCAGACCGGGCCGGTTTGACCGCAATGTCGTCGTCGGCCGTCCGGACGTGGGCGGAAGAGAGGAAATCCTCCGGGTACATGCGAAAAACAAGCCGCTGGCGGACGATGTGGATCTCAGACAGATCGCTCAGACCACATCCGGATTCACAGGCGCGGACCTGGAAAACCTCCTGAATGAGGCGGCGATCATAGCGGCAAAAGATAACAGAGCGTTCCTGAAACAGTCTGATATCAGGCACGCATTTGTGAAAGTAGGAATCGGTCCGGAGAAGAAGAGCCGGATCGTCTCGGAGAAAGAACGCCGGATCACGGCTTACCACGAGGCAGGACATGCGATCCTGTTCCATGTGCTTCCTGATGTGGGACCGGTGTACAGCGTGTCCATCATCCCCACCGGAGGAGCGGGCGGATATACCATGCCGCTGCCGGAAAATGACGACATGTTCAATACCAAAGGGCATATGCTTCAGGAGATCACCGTATCCCTGGGAGGACGTGTCGCCGAGGAAGAGATTTTTGACGATATTACGACAGGAGCATCTCAGGATATCAAACAGGCGACGGCGATCGCAAGGTCCATGATCACCAAGTTCGGTATGTCTGAGAGACTGGGTCTGATCAACTATGACAATGACAGTGATGAAGTATTTATCGGACGTGACTTCGGGCACACATCGAGAGGCTACGGCGAGAAAGTCGCAGGTACTATCGATGAGGAAGTGAAGCGTATCATTGACGAGTGTTATCTGAAAGCGCGGGCGATCATCAAAGAGCATCATTCTGTGCTTGAAGCATGTGCACAGCTGCTGCTTGAGAAAGAAAAAATAACAAGAAGCGAATTCGAAGCACTGTTCGAGAGCAATGGAGCGGAGGCATAAAGTCATCCGCTCTTCATGCTTTTTGCGCGATAAGCCCGGAGGGCGACCGCCGTGCTTGCACAGGCAGATATTTGTCGGATTATGTTTCGACTGACAGAAGGAGGCTTGAATTTATGAACAGAGATGCGCTGTTCTGTGACGGTACGCAGGATTATGTAATTCCGGCAGAACCCGAAGTAAATGAAAAGATCACGTTACGGTTCCGGACAGCCCACAATGATGTGGAGGAAGTGAATGTCCTGACCAGAGGAAGGAGCTATTCCATGTGGAAGATGGATTCCCGTGGGGAGTTCGATTTTTATCAGATAGAATGTCAGCTCGGTACAGAGCCGTTCCGGTATTCTTTTGAGATCAAGAAGGGGGATCAGATCTGTTATTTTAACAGATGCGGGGTCTCGGATCATATTGAAGGATACTATGATTTTATCATTGTACCGGGCTTTTCCACGCCGGAGTGGGCAAAGGGAGCGGTCATGTATCAGATTTTTGTTGACCGGTTCTATAATGGAGATCCGACCAATGATGTGGAGGACGGAGAATATATCTATATCGGAGCCCCGAGCGCAAAGATCAAGGACTGGAATCAGCCGCCGGCAGCTCTGGACATCAGGAATTTTTATGGCGGAGACCTGCAGGGAGTGATGGATAAGCTGGATTATCTGCAGGATCTTGGAATAGAGGTAATCTATTTCAATCCTCTGTTTGTCTCGCCTTCAAACCATAAATATGATATTCAGGATTATGACTATATTGATCCGCACTACGGAAAGATCGTAGAGGACGGAGGAGAGACTCTGCCTGAGGGAGCTCAGGATAATATCCATGCGACAAAATACCAGAAGAGGACCGGGGACATTCGCAATCTGGAGGCCAGCAATGAGCTCTTTGCGCGTCTGGTGGAAGAGATGCATAAGAGAGGCATGAGGGTTATCCTTGACGGTGTATTTAACCACTGCGGTTCCTTCAATAAATGGATGGACCGGGAGCGGATCTATGAGAACCAGCCGGATTATCCGAAGGGGGCATTTGTCAGTGAAGACAGCCCGTATCATGATTTCTTCCACTTCCATGACAACCGTTCAGAGGCGTGGCCGTATAATACCAGCTACGACTCCTGGTGGGGGAATGACACACTTCCGAAACTGTCCTATGAGGATTCTCCGGAACTGGAGCAATATATCATGGATATTGGAAAGAAATGGGTTTCTCCGCCTTACAATGTAGACGGCTGGAGGCTTGATGTCGCTGCGGATCTGTGGTGCAGCAATGAATATAACCATATGTTCTGGAAGCGGTTCCGGAAAGAGGTCAAGAGCGCGAACCCGGATGCTCTGATCCTTGCTGAGCATTATGGAGACCCGGGGGACTGGCTCCAGGGAGACGAGTGGGACAGCGTCATGAATTACGATGCGTTTATGGAGCCTCTGACCTGGTTCCTGACAGGGATGGAGAAACACAGCGACGAGCGCAGAACAGATCTGTGGGGAAATGCGGACAATTTTGTCGGAGCCATGAGACACTTTATGGCAAGTATGCTCACGCCCTCCCTCCAGGTGGCCATGAATGAACTGTCCAATCATGATCATTCCAGGTTCCTTACCCGGACGAACCATATCGTGGGGCGGGCGGAGCACGTAGGAGCCAAGGCAGCGGAAGAAGGAATCAACCACGCGGTGATGAGAGAGGCTGTGGCGGTCCAGATGACATGGGTCGGCGCTCCGACGATCTACTATGGCGACGAGGTCGGGCTGTGCGGTTTTACAGACCCGGATAACAGAAGGACTTACCCGTGGGGGAAGGAAGATAAAGAACTCCTTGCGTTCCATAAAGAGATGATCCGGATACATAAGGAGGAGAAGCCGCTGAGGAAAGGTTCGATCAAACTGCTTGTCGGAGAGAGCAACCTGCTGGCATATGGCAGGTTCCAGGGAGACGAGCAGATCGTGGTCGTACTCAACAACAGCAAGGAACTTAAAGAAGTGACCATTCCGGTGTGGCTGGTGGGCGTTCCGAGATCAGGGAGGATGAAACGTCTGATCTATTCTTACGAGAAAGGGTATACGACTGACTACGACGAGTATATCGTTGAAAACGGAGAGCTTGTCCTGAATATGGGAAGACACTCCGTGATCGTGCTGAAACCTATCGATATTCCCTGGCTTCATCAGACGGAACTTTTGAAGTAAATCATCGGACAGAAGAGAAAAAATGTCTTTACAATGACGGGGGATCTGTGATAGCATTCA
>ERZ1643246.3954-NODE-3954-length-12185-cov-16.402721_pt1 | contig 12185 bp, 12 predicted proteins | sample MGYA00579265_ERZ1643246 | MGnify/ENA primary metagenome ERZ1643246 (study PRJEB29033, sample SAMEA4952261) | chicken gut metagenome | biome: Broiler Chicken; feature: Gastrointestinal Tract; material: Caecum | place: Ireland | collected 2018 | study: Broiler...
AAAACGGAAAGAGGATATTCGATCTGATCATGGTGACTAAATACCTTGAGCGTATCGGAGACCATGCGACAAATATCGCCGAGTGGGTTGAGTTTTCTATCACAGGCGTACACAAAGACAGCGCGGTCATTCACGAAGGCTGATGCGCTTTTAACTGCCGGGAGGACAGCGATGTCCATGCCGGCAGATAAAGATTTATCCCAAATAAGGATCTCATATTAAGATAGAAAAGAAGGAGAACTGAGAAGATGATATATTGCGTGGAAGACGACGATAACATCCGCGAACTTGTAATATATACACTGGAGACAACCGGGCTTAAGGCCAGAGGGTTTGCAGACGGTTCTGCTTTTATGGAGGCTCTGGCGTTTGATACGCCGGAGCTTATTTTGCTTGATATTATGCTCCCCGGGGACGACGGCCTCGAGCTGCTGAAGAAGCTGAAGTCTTCACCGAAGACAAAGAGTATCCCGGTGATCATGGTGACTGCAAAAGGTTCGGAGTACGACAAAGTAGTCGGTTTGGACTCCGGAGCAGATGACTATGTGACAAAACCCTTCGGTATGATGGAGCTTGTCTCACGTATCAAAGCGGTGCTCCGACGCACCGGAAAGGTAGAGGACCGGATGGATATGGAGACAGCCGGTGTTCATGTGGATGTAAAGAAACACGAAGTAACGGTAGACGGCAAACCGATTTCCCTTACGCTCAAAGAATTTGAGCTTCTGGAAAAGCTGATGCGCAACCAGGGAATTGTCCTCACCAGAGACCAGCTCCTGACAGAGATATGGGGATATGATTTCGACGGCGAGACAAGGACTGTCGATGTACATATCAGGACTCTGCGACAGAAGCTTGGCGAGAAAGGCGAGATCATTCAGACGGTCCGCGGTGTCGGGTACCGTGTCGGAGGAGCTGCATGAGAAAAAAGATTCAGAGAAGTATGGTGATGGTGCTTGCTGTCACCCTGCTTCTTTCTTATATCATATTAACCCTGCTCTTATATAACCAGAATCTGTCTATACTTGAGTCTGAGGTCAGACAGGAAGCCAAATATATCCGGGCTGCGATCAATATATCCGGCTCACAGTATCTTGAAGAGATGGACGATGTTGACTGGACGACCCGCGTGACACAGATCGACGAGAAAGGGGATGTCCTCTACGATACGCGGAGAGACGGAAGTACTCTGGAGAACCACAGTGGCAGGAAAGAAGTAAAAGAAGCTCTGGCGACAGGCGAGGGGGAAGATGTCAGGATGTCTGATACTGTCGGACAGGAAATGTATTATTATGCTCTCCTGCTGGATGACGGGACAGTGCTTCGCGCCTCAAAATCAATGGACGGCCTGATCCGGACTGCACTTGGCAATCTGCCGGTTATGGCAGGCCTAGCCGTTGTTATGCTTGTTCTGGCTTATTTTCTTGCAAAATGGCAGACAAAACGTCTGGTCAGACCAATCTATGAGCTGGATCTGGAGCATCCGCTGGAGAATAAGACTTATGACGAACTCACCCCGTTCCTTGAGGCCATGGACCGGCAGAATAAGGAAAAAGAAGCTGTGGCAAATATGCGGAAAGAGTTCTCTGCGAATGTCTCCCATGAGCTGAAGACGCCTCTTACTTCCATCTCCGGCTATGCAGAGATCATGAAAAACGGTATGGTCCGCCCGGAGGATATTCCGCTCTTCTCCGAGCGTATTTACAAAGAGGCGCGCCGCCTTATAACTCTGGTGGAAGATATCATCAAGCTTTCCAAGCTGGATGAGGAATCTGTAGAACTTGAGAAAGCAGAGGTGGATCTCTACGAACTTACCCGTGAGATCATCAGCCGTCTTTCGCCTCAGGCAGCCCAGAAAAATATCCGCATGGAGGTGACCGGCGAACCGGTGAAATATTTCGGTATACGCCAGATTCTGGATGAAATGATCTATAACGTGTGCGAAAACGCCGTGAAATATAATGTTGAGAACGGCCGGGTATCCGTCTGGGTCGGAAATACACTGGATGGTCCCAAAGTGACTGTGACCGATACCGGAATCGGCATCCCTAGAGAGCATCATGAGCGTATTTTCGAGCGCTTCTACCGTGTGGATAAGAGTCACTCAAAAGAACGTGGCGGCACAGGACTGGGACTTTCCATAGTCAAACACGGCGCACTCCTCCACGGGGCGAAAGTTACAGTGGACAGCATGCCGGGACGGGGAACAAAGATCGAGATGCAGTTCCCGAAGGGAGAGAAGTAATTCATGTTTATTGAACAAATACCGCTGTGACAGTAAAGTCATACTGATCGAACAGCGGACGCAGAAAAAGAAGATACTGCAACACTATGCCGACCCGCTTTACCTCATCCCCTCGAATCCATGTAACGCAATATCAAAATGCTCGTCCATTGGAACTCGCATTTTAATATCGCTAACATGGAGAACGAGGTGTATTCGGAACGCTCCATGTCGATGCATAGCTTATGCAGTATCTTCTTTTTCTGCTGGCGCATCCGATCAGTACATTTTTCAGCCGCAGCGTCATTCTTCAACAAACATTCATAGAAATCGGAAGAGAACGGAACTTCGTCGATAAAGTCCACCCTTGCGACCGATTTTCTATAAATTCCGTGATTATCGGGGAGACACTTCCGATTGAGAAAACGCAGAAAATCAAACGGATACAGCCCTTTTGATGAACATTTCGGGACGGGCGGGATTGTAATGCGTACGGTGACTGTGTAGGGATATTAGATATAGTTAAGGCCTGTGGTGCGGCGTTGATCAGGGAAAGGATGTTGTTTGAACGAAGTGAGTTCTTCCTTTCCCTGATCGCTTTTAGCCGTATCGCAGGCTTGTTACTATATCTTATGTCGTGTAACCGGAGCCGGAAGTATTCCATCCCCGCCCGTTCCGGATACGTGAGTTATTCCACTGTATCCGATTGATTTTCGGACGCTTTACCATAGGATGTCTCTCCGACAAACACGGATTTCTCTTGCCAGTGGGAAGCTGCTGTGCTATCATGTCTATAACACACCAGAGAAAGGAGCTTATTATGATCATTGAAGTTGATTTTAACAGTGACGAAGCGATCTATATCCAGCTCTGTAATCAGATTATTATGGGAATCGCGACATCGGTGATCCGTGAGGGTGACTCTCTTCCATCAGTGCGCCAGCTTGCAGATACGATCGGTGTAAACATGCACACGGTAAATAAGGCGTACAGTGTACTGAAGAGAGAGGGTTATATCAGTCTTGACAAGAGGCGCGGAGCAGTGATCGCGCTTGATATTGACAAGATGGAGCAGTTAGAAGAGATGAGGCGCGAACTTAGGATCGTGCTGGCTCGCGGCTGCTGTAAGAATATTTCCCGTCAGGAGGTACATGATCTGGTGGATGAAATATTTGACGATTATGAGTGAGCAAAAGCTCTATGTCATAATGTATTAAGAAAAGCAGGCAGGAGGAATCTATGCATATATCATATACGAAGCAGGCGGAGAACGCCATTAAATATGCGGCCAAAAAGGCAAAAGAGATGCAGCATCCCTATATCGGGACGGAACATCTTTTGCTGGGGCTCAGGCAGGAGTATTCCGGAGTGGCGGGTCAGATCCTTGCGCGAAATGGCGTTGAGGAGGAGAAAATCTATCAGCTCATGGACGAGTTGATCGTGCCGCAGACGGAGGCACCGGTGAAAAGTAAGCCGGCGGAGAGCCCGCGCTATAAAGATATTCTCGAGAACAGTGCAAAGGAAGCGCACCGGCTGCACACAACGGACGTAGGAACGGAACATTTGCTGCTGTCGATGATCCGGGATGTGGATTGCGTGGCTACCCGGATCCTGATCACACTTAATATCAATCTCCAGAAAATTTTTCAGGATATTATGACAGCAGTAGGTGTGGATCCGAAAGAGTATCAGGATGAACTTCAGGAGGACGGGAAGAGCTCCCATTCTATGATGGATCAGTTCTGTACGGATATGACGGCCAGAGCAGAGGAAGGAAAACTGGATCCTGTAGTGGGCAGAGACGAAGAAATGCATCGTCTCATGCAGGTGCTAAGCCGGAGAACGAAGAACAATCCGTGCCTGGTCGGAGAACCGGGTGTCGGAAAGACAGCGATCATCGAAGGACTTGCACAGCGGATCGCATCCGGCGTGGTTCCGGAGAAAATGAAAGACAAGAGAATCTATACGCTTGATCTGCCGGGGCTGATCGCAGGTTCTAAGTACCGCGGAGAGTTTGAAGAGCGTATGAAAGGGCTGATCGCCGAGGTTGAATCCAGTGGAAATGTGATCCTGTTCCTGGATGAGATCCATACAATGATCGGCGCAGGAGGCGCAGAAGGGGCAATCGATGCATCCAGTATTCTCAAGCCGTCTCTGGCAAGAGGCGAGCTGCAGCTCATTGGTGCGACGACGATTGCCGAGTACCGGAAATATATTGAGAAAGACGCTGCGCTGGAACGACGGTTCCAGCCGGTATCCGTGGAAGAGCCGACAAAGGAGCAGTGTCTGGCAATCCTTAAAGGATTAAAAGAAAAATATGAATCCCATCATAAAGTTGTGATCGAAGAGAAAGCTCTGGAAGCTGCGGTTCAGATGTCGGAGCGGTATATCACGGACAGGAATCTTCCGGACAAAGCGATCGACGTGCTGGACGAGGCGTGCTCAAAAGTGAGCCTCAAAGGTTATAAAGTGCCTGACAATCTGACCGCCATGGAAGATTCTCTGAAAGAACTTGTGCAGCAGAAAGAGGAGAGCATCCGGCGAGGGGATTTTGCGGAGGCTTCTCTTGTACAGAAGGAGCAGGAACAGGTAGAGAAAAAACTGGAAGAGGTAAAGAAACGTTTCCAGAAAAAGACTTCATCCAAACAGCCTTCTGTGACGGAGGAAGATATTGCAGAGGTAGTTTCCGCGTGGACAAAAGTGCCTGTGCAGAAACTTGCGGAGAGTGATGCAGACCGACTGAAGAAACTGGAAAGTGTCCTTCATAAAAGAGTAATCGGTCAGGATGAAGCGGTCAGTGCTGTGGCACGTGCAGTCAAGAGAGGCCGCGTGGGACTGAAAGATCCCCGCCGCCCGATCGGATCTTTTCTGTTCCTCGGTCCTACCGGTGTAGGAAAGACAGAATTGTCAAAAGCGCTGGCGGAAGCGCTGTTCGGAAATGAAGAGTCGATGATCCGTGTGGATATGTCGGAATATATGGAGAAACATTCTGTTGCAAAGATGATCGGATCTCCTCCGGGATATGTAGGACATGAGGAGGGCGGACAGCTCAGCGACCAGGTGAGGACGCACCCATATTCGGTGGTTCTGTTTGATGAGATCGAGAAAGCACATCCCGATGTGTTCAACATTTTGCTTCAGGTGCTGGATGACGGGCATATCACTGATTCGCAGGGAAGAAAAGTTGATTTCTCCAATACAGTCATTATTATGACTTCCAATGCCGGGGCGAAAGCGATCGTGGAACCGAAGAAACTGGGATTCGCCACAAAGGAAGATCCTGCCGGGGATTATAAACGGATGAAACAGAACGTGATGGACGAGGTAAAGATGATCTTCCGCCCGGAATTCTTGAACCGTATCGATGAGACGATCGTATTCCATGCCCTGGATCAGACGCATATGAAGAAGATCGTGACCCTGTTGTGCCGCGATTTCACAAAACGTCTGTCAGATCAGCTCGATATACATCTCACGCTGCGTGAGTCGGCGAAGAACCTGATCGTGGAGAAGGGAACCGATGCAAAATACGGCGCAAGGCCGCTGAGACGTGCACTTCAGACTGAGCTCGAAGATAAGCTCGCCGATGCGATATTGAACGGCGAGATAAAAGCGGGAGACCATGTAGAGGCCGGAGCGTCAAAGAAAGAGATCCGGTTTATTACAGGATAAATTTTCATAGAACTTCCGGTAGAAAAAAACACCGCTTTATATTATAATATCGGTATCGGTGATGCCGGATGCATCGTACAATAAATACTTATAATGAGATACTTAGGAGGAAACATAAGATGGCAGCGGTAAAAGAATTGTTGCGCGCAGAAAACGACGGAACACTCAGTTTTGGAGATTACACTCTTACTGCAAAGACAAAGAAAGACAACTACGAATTCGAGGGTGATATTTATAAGGTGAAGACATTTTCCGAGATCACAAAGCTCGAGAAAAACGGAATGTTCGTTTATGAGTCAGTGCCGGGAAGTGCTGTTGAGAACTTTAAAGAGACAGAGAATGAGATCACATTTTCGGTATCTGCTCAGGGAGATGTGCAGTTCACACTGGAGCTGGAGCCGGAGAGCGAATACGAAGTATTTATCGACGGAGTGTCGGCCGGCAAGATGAGCACGAATCTGAGCGGAAAACTCAGTGTCAGTGTGGAACTTTCTGCTGATCAGAATGTTCCGGTGAAAGTGGTAAAGTGCTGATTTTCTGAAGTACATGCCGGTCAGATGTAGAAATGCTGATGCAGCCGGACAAACCGGATGACATCTGTAATGGCGGGGTGGATGTTGTGTCCACCCTGTTTTGAGTTGTGCGATAAACCCGGCAAACGCCTGCTATGCCTGCGCAGGCGGACATTAACCGGGCGCACGGAGGCAATATTATAAAGAGTAACAAAAGGAACAAGTGATATGGCAAAAGGAAAAAAGACGATATTCTTCTGTCAGAACTGCGGACACGAAGAGTCGAAATGGCTCGGCCAGTGTCCGGCGTGCGGGGAGTGGAATACATTTGTAGAAGAAAAGATAGACAGCGGGATCACGAAAGGGACAACCGCATCGGCCCGTTCAGTGAGAAAATCGGTAAGAGATGCGAAGGTCGTTCCGCTCACAGAAGTTACTGCAGATGATGATGCAAGATGCAAGACCGGAATCCACGAGCTGGACCGCGTGCTGGGCGGCGGGATCGTGCCCGGGTCGCTTGTGCTGGTGGGAGGCGATCCGGGAATCGGAAAATCTACGCTGCTCCTTCAAGTCTGCCGTATGCTTTCGAAAGATAAAAAGGTGTTGTATATTTCCGGTGAGGAATCACAGGCACAGATCAAACTCAGGGCAAACCGGATGGGAGATTTTTCATCCAATCTGTATCTTCTGTGTGAGACGAATCTGGAAATCATCCGCGGGGTGATCGAAAAAGAGCGTCCGCAGCTTGTGGTCATCGATTCTATACAGACTATGTACAGCGAGGATGTCTCTTCAGCTCCGGGAAGTGTATCACAGGTCCGGGAGTCCACTAATATTTTCCTACAGCTGGCAAAGGGACTATGCATTCCGATTTTTATTGTGGGGCATGTGACGAAAGAGGGAACTGTTGCCGGCCCGAGAGTGCTGGAGCATATGGTGGATACTGTTTTGTATTTCGAGGGCGACAGGCACGCTTCCTACCGGATCCTGCGGGCGGTAAAGAACCGTTTCGGCTCTACTAATGAAATCGGCGTATTTGAGATGCAGCAGACGGGACTTGTGGAAGTTGAGAATCCCTCGGAATATATGCTGAGCGGACGCCCGGAAAATGCGTCAGGTTCCGTGGTGGCGTGTTCCATCGAGGGAACACGTCCGATCCTGATCGAGATCCAGGCGCTTGTCTGTCAGAGTAATTTTGGAATGCCGAGAAGGACGGCGGCGGGAACTGATTATAACCGTGTCAATCTGCTCATGGCGGTTCTGGAGAAAAGGCTGGGTATGGCTTTGGGCAATTCCGATGCATACGTAAATATCGCGGGAGGTATCCGCATGAATGAGCCGGCCATTGATCTTGGAATTGTGATGGCGATCGTGTCAAGTTTTCGGAACCGTCCTATTGACGAGAAGACCATCGTGTTCGGCGAAGTTGGCTTGAGCGGTGAGGTGCGCGCGGTCAATATGCCGGAACAGCGCGTGGCAGAGGCAAAAAAACTGGGATTCGAGACATGCATCCTGCCGGAAGTATCCCTTAAGATGGTAAAAGGAATAAAAGGCATCAAACTGGTGGGTGTGAAAAATATCGGTGACGCAGTAAAGGAGATTTAGAATTATGAAACCATATATGTTAAAAGCAAGATATTATGAGACAGACCAGATGGGGATCATCCATCATTCCAATTACATCCGCTGGATGGAAGAGGCGCGGATCGATGTGCTGAACCAGCTGGGATATCCTTACCGCAGGTTTGAGGAGATGGGCTATATGAGTCCGGTGCTCCACGCTGAATGTGAGTATAAGAAGAGTGTGAAGTTTGATGATGAGGTAAAAATTGTGGTGAGTCTTCAGGATTTCGGAAAAGTCAAGTTCACACTCAGATATGACATTTATAATATGTCAGAGGGCGGCTGCCTAAGCGCATGCGGCTTGACAAGACATTGCTTCCTGAATAAGGATGGAAGACCTGTAATGATGAATAAAGAAATGAAAGAGTTTTCTGGAACGATGCAAAACTTTCTCGGAGAGAAGACGGAAGAATAAAATGTCAGTCAGAGAATAAGAAGGCAGTCTGATAGCACAGAGAAGCTTCGGGACAGATGATAGAGAGACAGGGAGGACGATGAACATGGATTATGAGCAGCTGAGGGAGAGAAGAAATGAGAAGAATGCATTCGGCAATCTGGTCGGTGTAAAGATCGTGGAGATACGGGAAGGTTATGCGAGGACGGAGCTTGAGGTCCGGCCGGAGCTGATGAACCCGGTGAATTCTGTCCACGGAGGAGTATTATTTACCATGATCGATATCACAGGAGGTTCGGCTGCGGTATCCCATGGTGAAAATGTGACCACAGTCGATGCGGATATCCGTTACCTGAGGCCGGGAATCGGCGTTAATAAGCTGGTCTGTGAGGCAGAAGAGATCAAGAGGGGCAGGCAGCTCCTTGTCTACAGAGTGGATGTAAAGGATGAGAAAGGAAATATTCTGACAGCAGGAACGGTAACATATATGTCCCTGCGAGATAAAGTTGCGCTTTGATCTGTCGGTGAAATATAAGCGATAGATAGCAATTTTATATAGGAAATGAAGAAGGCAGTGTATGGAAGCTGGAAATAAGGCTATGGTATGCTGCCTGTTTTATTTTTAGAATAAACAGTATATAACAGTTGACAACAGTTCTATACTGTTATATACTGTTTATCAAGAGGAGGACACATATGAAGATTATAATCAACAATTCATCAATGGTACCTATATATGAACAGATCATGGATCAGATCAAAGCGCAGATTACTGCCGGCGGTCTGAAAGAAAATGATGTACTCCCCTCTGTCCGGACTCTTGCAAAAGAACTGAAGATCAGTGCCCTGACGGTCAAGAAAGCGTACGATAACCTTGAAGAGGAAGGATACACGGTCACGGTTCACGGCAAAGGCACCTATGTTGCCGCAGCGAACACAGAGAGGATGAGGGAAGAGCAGCGAAGGGAAGTTGAGACAGATCTTGACAACGCTGTTCAGAAAGGCCGCAGGTGTGGGCTTACGGACGAGGAGATCCGGGAGTTATTTGAGTTGATAATGGAGGACTAGATGATGCTGGAAATTAACGGGTTGGTAAAGAAATATAAAGATTTCACCCTGAACTGTTCTATGAAAGTGGAGCGTGGATGTATTACGGGACTTGTCGGAGAAAACGGGGCTGGAAAAAGTACCTGTTTTAAGGCCGTCATGGGGCTTATCAGCTATAACAGCGGCGATATTAAGCTGATGGGAAAGTCTCCGGCAGAGCTGGGAGAGGACGAAAAAGAGAGGATCGGAGTGACGCTGGCGGAATCCGGATTCAGCGGTTATCTGAAAGTAAAGGACATCGTGCCTGTGATGGCGGCAATGTATCCGGGATTTGACAGGGAAAGATTTCTGAATCTGTGCCGCAGATTCAATATACCTCAGGATAAATATATCAAAGAATTTTCAACAGGAATGAAGGCAAAACTGAAAGTTCTTGTGGCAGTTACTCATGACGCTGATTTTCTCCTGCTCGATGAACCGACAACGGGATTGGACGTAACAGCGCGGGAGAGCATCCTGGATCTGTTCCGCGAATATATGGAAGAGGACGAGAGCCGGAGCATTCTCATCAGTTCCCATATTTCATCGGATCTTGAAGGACTGTGTGATGATATTTACATTATTCATGAAGGGAAGATCGTCCTGCATGAGGACATGGATAACCTGTTAAGTGAGTACGGTCTTATCAAGGCGGACGACGAACAGTATGTAAGGCTGGACAAAGAACACATTCTGTCGGTCCGTAGAACGCCGTTCGGTTATGAATGCCTGACAGACCAGAAAGGGTATTATAGAGAAAATTACCCTGATATTGTAGTTGAGAACGGATCACTGGATGAAGCGATCACGATGATGACGGGAGGGGAGAGATTATGAAAGGATTGCTGATCAAAGATATAAGATTGATGAGGAGTCAGGGGGCGGTCCTGCTTGCCATGCTCATACTGGCCGCCTTATTTCTGGGGGTAGTCTCATCAGATGTAGAACCGTTTTTTGTAGTGGCATATATAACAATTTTTCTCTCTATCTTCGTGGCGTCTACCATCAGTTATGATGAGTACGACAACGGTTATCTGTTTCTTATGACTCTTCCGATCACAAGGAAGAAATATGTTAATGAGAAGTATATTTTTGGTATTCTTATCTCCATATTTGCATGGTGCGTAGGCATGGCGATAGGGACTGCCCTGATGATCGCACAGGGCGCGGAAACAGGTGCCGGAGAATGGATCGGGGGTAACCTGATGTACATTTGTATCGCGTGGGTGTTTATGAGCATTATGATGCCGCTTCGGCTTAGATTTGATTCTGAGAAAGCGAGATATGCCAATATCATCATGTTTGCTCTGATTGCGGCTGTTGCGTATGGGGTATCAAAGATTTCACAGTATGTGCCGGAAAATATACTCAGGAATGTATCTGCCTTTTTCAATACTCTGGGAAATAATGGAATTCTCGCGCTTTGCGCAGGCATAGCAGTTGCAGCTCTTTTGATTTCGTATATCTGCAGCCGCCACATTATGGAGAAGAAAGAATTCTGAGGTGGTGCATATGAAAAATTCAGGCAAATGCCCGAAGTGCGGTTCCAGACGAATCGCAAGGATTCCGGACAACGGCAGGTATGCCAACGGAAATAACATATATCTGAAATCAGCTGTGGTGCTTGCGGACAGGATTCCGCTGATCAAGTATATATGCTGTGAATGCGGATATGTGGAAGAGTGGGTGGAAAGCAGGGAAGATCTTGCGAAGGTAGAAGATAGATTCGGAAATTAGTTACCTTTTGTGGACTGCCATCAGATTTTCATTTCACGATATTTAGAAAGTAATCGAGCAGTTATAAAGCTGGAATAGAGGCGCTTTATAACTGCTTTTATGTTTGTATCAATCTGTGAAATTATCAACGGTGTGATGATAACTATTTACAAGTCATGTAAGTTTGTTGGTAAGTAAACTATTTTAATATTTGATATTGAAGCTGAATTTAAATTATGTTATCGTGACCGTACTCAAGTATCTCCTCAAATATCTGAAACGTCTGAATACAGTAGTTCTACAGGGCAGGATCGCCTGAAATTCAAACAGAAATTTTTCGAGTCAGCATTTAGCGGGAAACTTGTGAAAGTGGTGTTTCTTAAAGAAGAGCAACGTGGTAAAATAAGGAGGAAGAATGTATGAGGAATACGATACGTAAAGGATTTATCGCGGCTTTATTAGGGAAAGATCCGAGCCTAATCCGAAAAACTACGCTGATTCCGACAGAACTGCGGAAAGAAAGCGAAGATGATAAGCTGGGGATTCTTGATGTTTTGATTGAAATGGAAGACGGAACTAAAATGAATATGGAAATGCAGGTGGCTTACTTTGAGTACTGGATAAACAGGGTATTGTACTATATCAGTAAGGTTTATTCCGGACAGATTAAAACAGGTGATTCATATGACATATTAAAACCATGCATCCATGTCAGCATTTTAGATTTCATTCACTTTCCACATGATACAAAGTGCTGCCGTAAGATTGCGTTTTGTGACGTAGAGACTGGTAAACAGTATACAAATCTGATGGAGATTTATATTTTGGAACTCAAGAAACTGCCGGGGGAAGACCAGAATGAGGCAGGCATCATACGTTGGATGCGGTTCCTTGGTGGGAAGAGCCGAAAGGAGTTTGAAGATATGGCTAAGAAAGATGAATATATCGAGGAGGCCTA
>ERZ1643246.3956-NODE-3956-length-12183-cov-13.321735_pt1 | contig 12183 bp, 11 predicted proteins | sample MGYA00579265_ERZ1643246 | MGnify/ENA primary metagenome ERZ1643246 (study PRJEB29033, sample SAMEA4952261) | chicken gut metagenome | biome: Broiler Chicken; feature: Gastrointestinal Tract; material: Caecum | place: Ireland | collected 2018 | study: Broiler...
GGCACGGTATACCATCTTTTAGATGAATCTAAATTAATAACTCCTAATTCGCTAAGCCTCAATTGTTCTTTCCAGTTAATTCTTGCTTCTGTATCTTCTCCTTGTAAAATACAACCATTAAATTGAATACTACATAGTTTTTCAAACAAATAAAAATCCTTTGAAGTCATATTTTTTAGAACATCCAATGTCTTATAACTAAAACTATCTGGCTCGGACATTTCTTTTGCCAGTACCTTTGCCCATATACCTTGCATATATTCATCAGATGTATTTTTCGCCTTTTCAAAATATACATTTATCCAATCTATTTTTGTATAAGTACCTAAATTAATTTTATTTTCACGAATAATTCTACTCGTTTCATGTATGATATTGTATAAATTTTCATTTGTTTTTTGTTCAAATTGTTCATACGCTTTTTTCAAACTAACTTCAAAGTTAGATGCCGTAAGTGCTGCTAAAGCGGTCACATCACAACCATTATTAATAATATCTCTTCCCGCCTTCTGGGACCAATCCTGTCCGTTATCATCAAACATTTTTGTATCGCTAAAAGAATTTTTATTCTTTTGGCATTGGCTATATGCAGAACCCCCAAGAAATAAAGCAACAACACTAGCTATACAACTAATTAATGCTAATAAAGTATCAAAGTTAAACCCTTGGAAAAAATTCTGTACTTCTATCGGCATATGTATTTACCCTCTTTCTCTTATGTTATAAAACTGATTTTTATTCAATATGATAATATATATTATTCATTATGCGATTAATCAGTTTGCTCTTTCCTATTACGAATTTTTCCTACAAAAAGTCACAAAATCATTTTGTCCGTCTAGTATCATCCAGTCCGTTTAGTCCTGTTCTGTCCACAAAATCTGGACGAAACAGCACGAAAAACCACCAGATATACCTCTTTTTCCGGCTCCGGCACACTAGGAGACGAAATACTCTACGGCATTGTTGGGGAAAAATTCCTTGAACTCGCCGTAGAGCTGTGCCGCCAGAGTCTTATTGTGTGCGATGATCAATGTAGGTTTATTTAATTGCTGGATGACGTTTGCCATCGTGAAGGTTTTACCGGAGCCGGTGACACCGAGAAGTGTCTCGCACTGGTTACCTTCCTGGAAACCTTTGACCAGCTGCTCTATAGCCTGGGGCTGGTCGCCGGTGGGTTTGTATTCTGATACTAATTCAAAATGGTCCATAGTAATCTCTCCTTTGCTACTTTTGACATGTTCAATATACACTATTTTTCCATCAGAACAATTCCTCTTCAGCCCTGTCTCTCAATTCATCCCATTTTCGTACCAAAAGCTCATAACACTCTTTCCTACTTTTTATATCTTGCAATTCTTTTTTCGTAATATGCAGAATATACTTTCCATTTACGACCAGACGTTCTATTTCATCCTGGGCATTCTGACTGATTCCATTTACCGTAAATAAAAATGTTGTTTTATTGCCTTTCAATTCCGAAATGTGAGACAAGCCCCGAATCACTTCGATTCCCACCTTAGCCTTCCAGTTTTTGCATTCTACTAAAATGTACGCTCCCATTTCCCATAACTTTTGATCGTAGGAAATATTTACAACACTCAAATCAATTTCCTGTGCTATCGTCCTCACGCGTCTGCCGCTGATTCTTAAACCGTCAATCTGCTCAAGAAAATATTCGACAGCTTCTTCCCATTTCAGTCCCTTCTGATATGCTCCCTGTGTTTCAGCGTCTCGAATCTTATGTGCCAGTTCTTGCCGGTCAAAACCAGCCTCCCCTTTTGTCATATTCTCTTCACGCATCGAAATCTTCATCTTTTTGCAAATGTAGGGCAAATATACATACCTGCTGTTTAAAAGTCTCCACAGATCTCTGGAAATCACCGGTAAATCTTCTCCTTCCAGATATTTTTGCATTTCTGTGACCGTAACAGCCAACGCCTCATAATATGTATTTTTATCTACACACGTAGATTCTACCGCTTCTACATCACATATATTTTCTTCAAGAAATGCGAGAAATCGTTCATACGCCTTACGCAATTCTCCGGTATCCCACTGCCCTTTCCGTAATGCCGCGGCATACAGAAAAACTTTATGCCAATCCTGGTATATTTCCAGGGGTTAAAATATTTGCCATGAGAGTAAATCGGATTATTTACTATGCTGTCTATATCACCGATCCAGAATTGTCCTATATCCCTCACATCAATTCTTTCCCGCATATAAGGCACTGCTGAATTTAATGACAGTTTCATTCCTCCCTCCAAAACAGCAATCCACTCAAACGTGTTCCTGTCAGGATACACACCGATAATCTTTCTTCCGCTCATATCAGCTAACTGAAACGACCGGGTCATGATCTGTTTTCCATAGATTGCCGGCTGTTCATAAGAACACCATGTTTCGATAACATCGTTGATCAAAAGATACGTTTCATCTTTCTCATTCTTACCGGCCCAGAAACAGCACATCTCCCATTCATCATTATCCGACACATATTTTCGCGGGAATTTTACTATATTCTCCGCAAAAATAGACTCTTGTACTAATCTATCAAAGGCAGCTCCCGTCTGATCAAAGCAGCCATCTCCTGTTATCTCAATATACTCGCCTCTGAGGATTCTCTCAAAGTTTCCCTTTATCTGAACCTGTATGATATCAGCTATCTTCTCAACTTTATCTTTTATCCCCAAAACCGCATATAAGACAATGTCATGCTCTTGTTCCAGTAATTCTTTTGACCGCTCATAAAAATCGAACGCATTTTGATATGTATCGATCTGCTGCACTGCAATTTGATCGTCAAACAAATTCCCTATTAAACATAAATATAAAGCGCCAGCGCTGCATATTGTATCCATATGGTCCTTCCTAACAAATATAAATCTGATATTAGCATTATAATTTCTGTGCAAGAAACTGCTCGAAAGATTCCAGAGCCTCTTCCTGACTATACGGTTGTTCATCCCAGTCCAAAATCATATCCTCAAAGCTTTCCTTTGAGACTGTATTTCTGGGCAGGAAGATATTCCGGCTCCAAATCTGCTTCTGCTCTTCTTCATCAAATTCCATAATTTCTTCCAACACGCTGTAAAGCTCTGTTTGGGCATTATTTTCCATGTCCTCAAAGAGCCGCAGCGTAACGCCCAGCATACGGGATGTTTTGTCCCGTATTGTACCATTGGAATACCCTCTCCAGATATCATAATTATATAGTTCTAATGTTTCATCGTACTCTTCGTCCAGCTCGGACAGTATCGTCCAATACCTGCGGTAATCTGAATATTTTCCAACCGCATTTAACAGCTTTACCTTTACGTTTTCAATCTGTTCTTCACGCTTCATGCTGTACCTCAGTCTGACATTTACATATTTGTTTCCATAATATTTCTAATTTTTCATAAATCCCAAGTTTTTCAAGCAGAGCACTTGCTTCCAACTCTCGGAGTGTAATAATCTGTTCTTTTTCTTCAAGAATTCCTTCTCTTTTTAAAAGCAGGACCTGATCCTCCGAAAAATCAGGTGTAAGTGTATCCAGCAGATCAGTATCAAGATCGATCTCCAGAATGGCAAATGACAGATCTCCGGTACATCCACCGCCCGTAAGTTCGTAATCTTCCAGCTCATAGTACATATCAAGATAATCGATCAGAGCCTTTGTCCATGGCTTTCCATCCTTCGCTATCCTGTTATACAGATCATGCATTACTGGAACGAATATGTATTCCTCATAGCACTGCGGCTCCAACAATTTCAAAGTCTTCCAGAACAGCCAATCCTCATCTGGAATGTTCTGTTTTATGATCTGACCTCGTATGGAAAGATAATAATCCGTAATTTCATTGGCACTCAGTACCTGAACTGTCATTTGTACGCAAAATGATAAAAGCTCGTTTGACAGCCTGTACCAGTGATGTTGATTGACCAATATATGCGCATCAGTCATTCTCTCCAAAAGGTTTTCATTTTCAAAAAGTATATCCGGACACGCTTTTTCCACTTCTGTCACAGACCATATTTTCTTGTTTTCTTTCCCACCCTCTAATCTGGTTACAAATTCAAGGAATACATCTTTATCCAGACCACTCTTTTCTTCTATATACCGGGTGATCCCCCTGAGGATTTCCGCAGTTTCTTCCGGAAGTTCCCCGGCAGACATTATAAATGCCTCTAGAAATTTCAAAGACTCTTCATCATACAGAAAACTGTCCCAGAATATATTTCCTTCAGCATATACATGTTTCAGGATCTTTTTTACTTTCGGGGAGGTCATCCTCAGTTCAATCCATTGCTCCGTATCTTCTACCCATGTCGGTAAAATGGAGTCCAAAAAGTTTTCCTTAAAATCACTATGTATAGCCTCTGCGCTCTGTTCTTTCCTTTCATGATTCGGCTCTTCGAATTCGTCTGTTTCTTCCGGTACTGTCACCCACGTATCATATAATTCTAATTTCTTTTTTAATTCTTGGGACATTTGCAGACCATATTTGTCATAAGCATCCACACATCGAAAATTCTGATAGGTAAATTCATCACTGTCCCCTGTCACGGCAGCCAGACAAAGCTCAGCTTCATAATATTTTTCTAGGTAATCCGAAATCTGTTTCCGATGATTTTCCACATATTCTTTCCAAATGTCTGGCAAAGCCCGTTTGATCTGTATATCACTGACGACCTCACGGTTCTGCATCGCACTGTTAAAATATACATCCAACATCCATGAAGCCTTTTTGCAAATCCCCTTTCGATATGCTGCAACGATAACCTCAGGAAGCATCTGCAGATCTTCTGAAAGAATCAGTTCAGGATAATGTACAATTCCGTCCATAATCGATAAGAAGAGGCGGTTCAATTCCGTTTTCATCTTTTCGCCGCAGCCATCTTTGTACATTAAAATCAGTTGGAATAGCCTTCCAAAGCCTGTATTCTTTTCAGAAATAGGATCAGAACCGATTGCCTTCACGGTTTTCTCATAAACCTCAGCATATATCAAGTTCGACGCACTAGACTCATCAAGTACTTTCAGGTATTCCACGTACTGTGCATAATATTGACAGCAACTAATCAAAAACGAGTGATATTTTTCAAAATCTTCTTTGAGCAGAGTGAGCAGGAAATCTTTCGCAGACGGATTCTGATAAGTAACTGTCATCTGGCCGGCATTGTTTTCTTTACACAGATCTGTTCTGAGCACTGTCTTTTCCAGTTCAATGACTGCATCTGAAAAACCTTTCCGCTCAAATGCATTTTCCTGTGTTTTTATCAGCTCAGTATAGCTTTTCTCCAAAAACTCTATTTCTACCGGCATTGGGAATACAAGTGTTAACACATATAACATCTTTGCCTCTTGTGACAGATCATGAAAAATCTTTTTCCAAAAGTCACGAGGGCACTCGATATACTTATCAAGCTTCTCTACACACTCATCCGGTGATATGTCCGGAGTAATAGATTTTGTAAACAGTTCTATCACACGGGGATTATAATTGGGCGAATGGATCACCTTGGAATAATTACTCTGTAATTTCCTGGTCTGTTCCCACGTCAAGCGTGAATTCTTCAGATGCCCGTAATAAATCTTCAGCCTATCTGTGTCTGAATACTGCTTGATCCTGCATTCAAGCTTATATTCTTCTACCATGCGGCGGAGTTCTTCATTCTGCTCAAGTCCCTGCTCCATGATATATTCTCTCGTAGTCATGACAAGCAGGCAATCCTTATTTGTGCGGACATAATCAATAAATGTCACTAATTCCCCGGCTTTCTTTCCACTGCCGAATCTGTCAAATCCGCTGCTCCCCCAGAAGTCATCGTATAGGATGACCTTCTTCCCCTCTATTTCCAAAGCCGCATATAAATCTGTCACAGAAGATACAAATACAAATGCGCGGAAATGATATTTTGCAAAGTAGTATAGCGAGAGCTGTTCTGCAAGAGTTGTTTTGCCGACTCCCGGCTCCCCGGAAATAATAATAACCCTGTTCTTTTTGAGATGCAAAGAAGCTTCTCTGAAAGCAGCAGTTTCAACAAATATATCTTTCTTCTTCACAGCCATTTCATAATGAATAACTGACTGATGAACAAGTGCACTGTTTGCCACTTCAAACATCTTTTTACGAAGTACATTTGTGCTCGGGATCCACAACTGATAATATTTATCTTCTACTTCCCGGTATTTCTTTTGCCCAAGCAGATTATTGAAATCACTTTTCATTAAAATATCATCCGGATTAATGATATATGGGGACATAATCTGATACACTTTCTCCTTGGTATCTTGCCGGAGGTCATCTGATACAGCCAGAATGTAGCGATCTACCCGCTTTCCCATTTCTCTCAGCTTATCCATTTTTCTCTTTTCTTCATGCACCACGGTCAGGATCTTGCTATCACCATTTTTCAATCTCTTCGCCTGAAAAATGATCGTATATCCATCATTGGCTACAGACCTCCCATCTAACCCCATATCTCTGCCTTCCGCAAAAGACTCCAGAAAAATATTTTCTTTTATCTGCACAATATCTCTTGCAAAATCCTGAAATTCTCCCGGTGAAAATGAGTTGTTAAAATCATAAGACTTCAATTTGCCGCCTCCGCGTTATCCTAAGTACATTTTAATATGACCGCTTCACGTGTCCCAGCCACGCCCTGCCCAGAGAACAAATGTTCTTTCATCATTCTATCTTATATTATATCTGGTGTCAATTCTGCTTTTATAGGTTATGCTTTTGAGATCGTGATTCCTTCTTAAAACGATTTGTTCCCTGTACGTGCCATGCCCCATCATCTAAAGCAAAAATAAGACACAGAGCATTCTCGGTCTCTGTGTCCTATTCTCTTCGTCCGTTTTTAACCACTTTTTCTGCTTGTCCCTGCCTTTATATTCCGGCACGAGATTCATGTGCGGATCTCCGGCGGATACTCCACTCCCTCCGGCAGCGGATCCCACTCATTTAACCCCAGCTGCTGTTTGAACATGGCCTGCTCCAGTGTCAGATGAGGCTCATCTTCTTCCAGATATTCTATCAGTTCATCGAGTCCTTCCCGCGTCACGTTGTTGACCATGAAGATACGCTCGCATCCTGCATTGATCAGCCATTGTCTGACCATGGGAATATTGGCATAAGGAGAATCAATCTTTGTGATAATGCCAATCAGCGGGCGCTGGATAAACGCACGGCTGCTGTCCCCGAACAAGTTAAACGGCTCGTCCGCAGCCTGAACGATAGCCACCACATCTGCTTCAAATGAAAAGCATGCCAGACCGACGCTGAATCGTTTCGACTCGGCATATTCGCCCGGAGAATCGATGGTATCGTCTTCTGTATTGGTATATTGCGTTTTTATGTAATGAAGTTCTTCCCCTTTGAGCGCCTGTGTCAGAGAAGTCTTTCCCGCTTCACTTCTGCCCATCAGAAATAACTTTTTCATCTTGTCACCTTCTAACTTCTGTGAATCTCACAGGTTTTAAATCCAAGCACTTCGTCGAAGAACCAGACAACACCCTCAACTGCAGTCTGTACTTCGGCCAGCCCTCCGGTGATGATCAGGGAGCCGCAGAAACGATCCATAAACCCAATCTCCACATGCGCACTCTTCACCGCAGTATCTGCCGCTACCACAACTGCCTCCCACGGGGTAAAACGCATCAGGCCGATGGACTCGCCTGTATGATCCTCGCCCTCATGCACACCAATATGAAGCGCCAGATTCTGATAAATGCGTGTGTCGGACGGACTTATGACATGCGCCAGACACACTTCTTTTCCGGGTACGCGCACTCGTGTCATACGAAGCTTTTTCCCTTTCAGATGTTCGTAATCATCATGGAACAGCTTTTCCAGCAGTTCTTCTTTCGTCATTCGAGCCATGAATCCACTTCCTATCTCTTTGTGATGTTGCAGACTACATATCCCAGCGTATCATGGAAATACTCTACGATCTCCGTCAGAGCCGTCGTCACATCGGAAATCTCACCTGTGATGATCAGTGTTCCCGTAAAACGATCTGCAAATCCAAGATAGACATTTCCGCTCTTGACCGCAATATCTGATGCGATCACTGCTGATTCAGGCGGCGTCATATTCATAATGCCGATTGCTGACGAGCGGTAATCAAGCTGGGGATTCAGTCCCAGTTTCTGATATATGATCGGAGCCGGGCCTCCCATCACATGTGCAAATGTGATTTCCTTTCCTGCCACAGTCTCCTGTACGATTCTTATCTGTTCTCCATGATCATTAGCCATTGATAATTCCTCTCTCTCCTGTGTATCTGCTCTCTAAAGAGCAGTCTGCTCCACTAAAAATCATACTATTATGTGTGTCCTCTGTCAAGCTGATATACAACATCCTGTTATGTTTTCACTCTGCAGCATCTTGTTATCGCTTTATATCTTTTACAAGCTTCACAATACGGCTCGTACCGAGGCGGTCTGCCCCGAGCGCCAGAAATTTTTCCGCGTCTTCCAGAGATGAGATCCCGCCTGCTGCCTTGATCTTCACATTCGAACCCACATTTTCAGCAAACAGCTTTATATCTTCAAATGTGGCTCCGCCGCTGGAAAATCCGGTGGAAGTCTTGATATAATCTGCTCCGGCCTCCGTCACGATCTGGCACATTTTCACCTTTTCTTCATCCGTCAGCAGGCAGGTCTCTATTATGACTTTGAGGACCTTGTCTCCGCATGCTGCTTTCAATGTGCGGATCTCGTTTTCGATAAGATCATATTTTCTGTCTTTGAGCCATCCGATATTGATGACCATATCGATCTCATCCGCCCCGTTTGCAATGGCGTCCTTTGTCTCAAATTCCTTGACCGCTGTGGTCATATATCCGTTGGGGAATCCGATTACTGTGCAGACTGCTGTTTTTCCTCTCACATACTCGGTTGCCTGTTTTACATAACTCGGCGGAATACAAACCGATGCTGTGTGGTATGTAATTCCGTCATCGCAGATCTGTCGAATTTCCTCCCATGTAGCTGTCTGTGCCAAAAGCGTATGGTCTACGTGTGTCAAAATCTCATTTATCTCCATCATCCTCTACCTCGTTTCTTCTTTTACCGCCTTTTTACCTGTCCTTTTCCCGTTCGGAATGGATGAGTTCGCGGACAGCCTCCACCGCCACCTGAACTGCCATATCCGTATCGTGTACGACCGGATTATCCAATCCCAGTTTCTCCCGTTCCTGATTTGCAAGGACAAGGAAACAAGAGCCAACTCTCACTTTCAGACAGCTTGCAACTACAAACAGCGCTGCCGACTCCATTTCTGAAGCAAGACATCCGAGACGTTTCCACGCCTCCCACTTATTCAGCAGTTCATAGCTTACCGGCTTTACTTCCGGCTCATGCTGCCCGTAAAAAGAATCCTTACACTGTACGACGCCTGTGTGATACGGGTAGCCTTTTTGCTTTGCCGCATCGACCAGGGCATTCGTCACTTTCAGATCCGGAACCGCAGGGAATTCGATGGGCGCATATTCCCGGCTTGTCCCTTCCATACGGATCGCGCCCGTGGCGATCACGATATCACCGCTCTTTACCTCCGGCTGCATTCCGCCGCACGTTCCGATCCTGACAAATGTATCTGCTCCGCAGCGGTACAGTTCTTCCATTGCGATCGAAGCAGACGGACCGCCAATCCCCGTGGACGTCACACTGACCTTTTCTCCGTCCAGTGTTCCGGTATATGTAATAAATTCCCGATTGTCGGCGATCAGGACAGGATTATCAAAATATTTTGCAATCTTTGCACACCTCTTGGGGTTTCCCGGCATGATCACGTATCGTCCCACTTCTCCTTTTGCCACCTGTATATGGTACTGCCTGCTGGCATCTTCCGAATAATTCTTCATCCTGCGTCCTCCTCTCTTTTCAAGTCATTTACAGATCAGCGCTGTTTCTCTGCGCCTCATTACATACTTTGCCTATACCAGTATGGTATCACATTCCGGCACAAAATGCACCAGCGCTGTTGAAACCTTTTGGTTTAAAGTGAACAACCAGGACATCACTTCTTATGATGGTTCTTTTGCTTTACAATAAGTATAGTGAATCTTAGTGAGAAATATGGTAAATCTTAATGACGTCATGAAAAAACGCAGACTGACAACATGGCTTTTAACGATCGCAGCCATATTGACATTTACGGGCTGCACATCCGATACTTCAACGGATTCTTCGTCTATGCAGACGGATGGAACTCCCAGTGAAAGTTCCGCAGAATCCGACGGAACAAATCCAGCAGACACAGACAAGGCGGTGACAGATATGAATGACACAACAGTAACAAACGCAGCGCTCCCGGAAGAGCTCTCCCCCATTCCTCAGGAATATTTTTCCGAATCGGATCAGCCGGGTACTCTTGTGGAACTTGAATATGACACTTATGAGTCCATGACATATGCTCAGAAGGACGCAGTGCTCCATAAACGGGCGATCGTCTATCTCCCCTATAGATATTCTGAAGATACGGAGTATAATGTATTTTATCTGATGCACGGCGGCTGGAGCGATGAAACGACCTATCTGGGCACTCCGGATCATCCCAATGCATTCAAAAATGTACTGGACAACGCGATGGCTGACGGGAAGATTCTCCCCATGATCGTTGTATGTCCGACATATAACAATGAAAGCAATACAGACAGCTCCAGTTATTCACTTGCGCTTCAGCTCACGGATAATTACCACAACGAGATGATCAATGATCTCATTCCCGCCGTAGAGGGAACATACAGTACTTATGCTGACGACACCACTCCGGAAGGCATAAGCGCCTCCCGGGGCCACCGTACTTTCTGCGGTTTTTCTATGGGATCTGTCGCCACATGGCATACATTCCAGTACTGTCTTGACTATTTCCGCTATTTTCTGCCGTCCAGCGGGAACCTCACTTCCGACGGGGAATATATAGCGGATATCGTGCGGGATTCCGGCCATGAGTGGAATGATTTCTTCATTTTCGCAGCATCCGGCACAGATGATTTTGCATATTCCGCATTTAAGAACCAGATCGAAGCAATGGCAGATGTAGACGACGGTACATTCCGCTATGCTGACAATGAAAGAGAAGGTAATCTCTATTTCCTCGAACAGGACGGCGGCGTCCACAGCGGAGAGTACGCGATGAAGTATTTCTATAACGGACTTTGCTGGATCTGGCAGTAAAGAAAACCGAGTTCCCTTTTTTATGGGTTCTCGGCTTTCTTTCATCTTATTTCAACATTATTTCATCACGATATTTACAATCTTCTTCGGCACATAAATCTCTTTAACCACATTGCCTGTCAGCTTATCAGCAACAGCCTCTTTTCCTGCTGCGATCGCCTCGTCTTTTGTCGCATCGGCGGAAATGCTGATGACAGCTTTTGTCTTACCGTTGATCTGTACCGGAATCTCGATCTCGTCGTCCTTCATCTCGTTCTCATCGTAGGTCGGCCATCCTGCCTTGAAGACAGTCTCATTGTGCCCCAGCTGCTCCCACATTTCCTCTGCGAAATGCGGTGCAAACGGAGAGATGAGCACCGCAATGGTCTCCAGCGTCTCTTTATCGATACCGCCCTCTTTCTTGGCAACCTCGATGAACTTATTGTTGTACTCCATGAAACCGGATACAACAGTATTCAGGCTGAAGCTCTCCAGACGGCTTGTGATATCGTAAACCATCTTGTGACGGAGCTTGATCATTTCTTTTGTCGCCTTGATATCTTTGTCCTTGCTGTCCTGAAGCAGATTCCAGAGACGTTTCAGGAAACGGTTTACGCCGTCGATTCCGCGGTCATCCCACTCGGCATCCAGCTCCGGCGGTCCTACGAAGAGCTCGTACATTCTCAGGGAGTCGCAGCCGTAATCACGTACAAGATCATCCGGAGAAACTACATTTCCCTTGGACTTGCTCATCTTGATACCGTTCTTTCCTGTGATCATGCCCTGATTGAACAGCTTGTGGAACGGCTCGTCAAAGTCGATCACTCCGATATCATACAGGAACTTTGTATAGAATCTGGAGTACAGAAGATGCAGTACCGCGTGCTCCACGCCTCCGATATACATATCTACCGGCAGGTATTTGTCTGCCTTCTCTCTGGAAACCAGTTCTTTATCATTGTGATTGTCCACGTAGCGCAGGAAGTACCATGAAGATCCTGCCCACTGAGGCATCGTGTTTGTCTCTC
>ERZ1643246.3958-NODE-3958-length-12177-cov-14.632734_pt1 | contig 12177 bp, 7 predicted proteins | sample MGYA00579265_ERZ1643246 | MGnify/ENA primary metagenome ERZ1643246 (study PRJEB29033, sample SAMEA4952261) | chicken gut metagenome | biome: Broiler Chicken; feature: Gastrointestinal Tract; material: Caecum | place: Ireland | collected 2018 | study: Broiler...
CAAGACCCAAGTAGTACAGAGAAAGTTAAAATTGATGAAACAACTAAAACTATCATAGTAAGACCAGAAGTTATAGCACAAGATATATTAGATGCTTTTGGAGGGACAGCAAAAATTGTAAAAGCAGATGGTAATTATTTAGAAAATGAAAAATCAGTTATTGGAACAGGATATATAGTTGAAGATATTTATACTGTTGTAAAAAAAGGTGATGCAAATGGAGATGGAATTGTAAATTCATTTGACTATATTAGAATTATGAATTATATAATGAATACCAAAGAAGAAGATAATTATCAAAAACAGGCATCTGATGCAAATAATGATGGTAAAGTAGATTCGTTTGATTATATTAGAGTAATGAATTATATAATGGGAACAAAAAATATAGAAATATAAATTAGGAGGAGCCATGAATCTAAAATCTATTAAAAAAATATCTTTATTATTTATTGTATTTATAATGTTTTGGATATGCAAAGTAAATGCAGCTGGTAGTTTTAGTATATCAGTATCAAAAACTACAATCAGTCCAGGAGAATCAGTAACATTAACGATAACTGGAAGTAATGCATATGGAGTTGTAGATATATCAGCTTCAAATGCTACAGTAAGTGAACAAAAAATATTCTTACAAAATGATACAAAATCAGTAACAGTAACTTCAACAGGAGCAGGAAATATAGGAATAACAGTAACTCCAGGTTCAGAAGGTTTAGGAGATAGTGAAGAAAACCCAATAACAGGAGGAAAATCTGTAAGTGTTTCTGTAGTAAATAATTCTACAGGAGGTAATTCAAGTTCAGGAAATAGTTCTTCAGGAAATTCAAATAGTGGTTCAAATACAGGTTCAACATCAGGAGGAAATGCAGGAGGAACAACTGGTGGAGAAACAACAACTGCAAAATCAAGTAACACTAATTTATCTAATTTAGGAATAAGACCTAATGATTTTACAGGATTTACACCTACTAGAACATCATATTCAGTTACAGTTCCAAATAATGTAACAAGTGTAGAAGTATATGCGTCAAAAGGGCAAAGTGGTCAAACAATTTCTGGAACAGGTACAAAAAATTTAAGTGAAGGAACAAATACTTTTAATGTTATTGTAACAGCAGAAGATGGTGTAACTACAAAGACATATACAATAGCAGTAACTAGAGAACCTGCAGAAGAAACAGAAGACCCAGAAGAACCTGAAGAGGAAATGCCAGAAGAACAGCCAGAAGAAAATACAGAAATAGTAAATGGAAATTCTGTATTTGGACTTTCAAGTTTAGAAATTGATGGAATAGAATTAAGTCCTAAATTTTCTACAGAAGTTTATGAATATACAGCAAAATTGGTAGGAGAAAAGGAAACTTTAGATATAAAAACAAATGCAACAGAAGAAAATTCAAAAATAGAAATTACAGGAAATGAAGGTTTAAAAGAAGGCGAAAATGTAATTACAATATTAGTTACAAATGAAGCAGGAGACAAAACAGCAGCATATCAAATTAAATTAACAAAAACTTTAGTAGATGAAGAAGCATTGGCAAAACAGCAAGAATTAGAAAAACAAGAACAAAACAGAAAAATTATTATCATATGTAGTGCTGTAGCTGTTGTATTAGTAATTATTATAATCCTAATTTGGAGACATAGAAGAAATAAAAGATTAGCAGAAGAATATTCAATACCATATCAAGGATTTAATGATGATGAAGATTATGATTATGATGATGGAGATTATGATTATGATGATGAAAATTATAACCAAGAAAATACATATGAAAAAATATCTGATAAATTTAGTAAAAAAGAAGATTCAGAAGATGATGCTTGGTATAATAAAGATATAAGTGATGAATTTGAAGTTAATAATGATGGGATTGTTGATAGTGAAATCAATGATTTAAATGCAAATATCGATGAAAATAATAATGAAAATAATATTAAAAAGCAAGAAGATGAAAGAGAAATGTTAAAAAAACAATATTTAAGCCAATCATTTGATAATAATATAGATTTTGATGATATACCTAGAAAAAGACATGGTAAAGGTAAGAGATTTAAATAGAAAATAATAAATAAATCCATGTAAAATTACTATAAATAAACATAAATTACTTTTAATTAAGAATACTAAGTAAGATAGAGTGTTTTATTACTAAAATAATAAGATACTCTATTTTTATTGTATAAAAACTTGACTAAGTGTCCTTTAAAAAGACCTGCGTGAGCTATGCTAGTGTAGCTTCTCTATTTTTCTTATTATATAGGAAAAATGGTAAGAGTATACCTAAAAAAATAATGTGAATTAGTCTGACGATGTCACTTTACTTCATGTTTAGATAAAAATATAGACTAAAATTTTCCACTGTGATAAAATTTATATGAAATTTACGAAAGGGGAGAAAACGATGAAAAAACAGAAAAAAATTACTATTTTAATAGTTTTATTTATTATTATTTTTAACATATTTTTTAATACTATAGTAAATGCTGTATCATCAGATTTACTAATAAGTTTAGGAACAGGACAATATGCAATAGAAGTGACTAAAACAACAACAGTAGATGATATAATTAAAATTTTAGGAGAACCAAAATTAGTAACACCATCAGCATTTGGAGGGAGTGCGTATACATTTTATACAGATGATAATTATAATAATTATTTGTATATAGAGACTCTGAGTGATGGACAAATCTTCTCATATGGTTCAATAGATAAAACATTTAAAACACAGACATATAGTTATGGAGACAATTATCCATATAGTGATAATATGGCATTACATGGATATATGATTACAAATAGCGAAGGAATGATTACTGGAGGAATTTTTTATAATAAAAATGCATTATTAGGTGGCAGATATAAAGAAATAATGAATTTTTATCAAACAAATTATTTAAGTGATGAAACAAATTATACTATTGGTTTATCAAAACAAGGAATACTAATGTATAATGCATTAAGTGTTCAATTAGAAAATAAAGATACTACACCAATTGTATTTGATGAGGAAGTGTTTTATATAAATAAACAGTTCCAAGAATTCGGAAGTGATATTAGTGAATATTTAAGACAAATGAACTTGTTCGCTTCTTGTGTAAAATCTGTAGGAGTAAAAAGTTCAGTAGAAATTGCAGATACATATTATATGATAAATCCTTTAATGTTTGGAGGGATGGCATACAATAATAAATATTTAGTATTTGAAAATAAAAATATAGCAGTATTTTCATATGATAAAGATACAAAGATTCTAAGAGCAATAACAATATCTGCAGATGCTTTTGATAGAAATAAGATAATAGATTACACAGCTGAAGAAAAGGAAAAATTAAAAGCAGGAAGAGAAGAATATAAGCAAGCTGTGGAAAATTTGCAAAAAGAAGACGAAGTATATGATATAAATCCAGTTATAGAAACACCATCAGGTTTAGTTGCTGGTCAATTAAAAGAATCTAAACAAGAAGGAATACTTCAGTATATAAATGCAATAAGAGTAGCAGGTGGATTACCAAAATTCGAAACTAATGATAGAATAAATGAAGTTGCACAATATAAATCAACATTAGTTAGTTATAGGAAAGTTAAATTAGGATTAGATATTGCACATTATTTTGATAAACCAGAAGGAGTATTAGATTCTTTTTATGATACAGCAATGGGAAGAAAAGACGGTGTTTATGATGTAGGAGGATATGCTGAAAATATAGCCACAACTAATGAAAATATAAGATGGCAAGAAATGGTAAGTGCAATACAATTGCTTATAGATGATTCTACAAATGATTCTGGGTGGGATACTTGTGGACATAGGCTTGCTTTATTATCTAGCAAGCATAAATATATAGGCTTTGGAATTAGTCCATATGTTGCAGTAAATGAATTTAATAGTTCTAATACTACTTATACTGATTGTGCAGAGGCATGGCCTTCAAAAGGAGTAACATTTTTAGAGACACTATTAGCCACTAAATTTGCGTGGACAGTTAAATTTGTAGATAAATATACTGTACAAAAAGATAAAACAACAGCAACAATAAAATGTTTAAATACAGGAGAAACATGGGATTTTACAGAAGAAGAAATGAGTAATAACAAAAAATTTGTAATTACTACAGATTCACTTTCAGCTATAAATAATAAAGTAATAATGTATGATTCATCAATAATTCCACAAGCTGGATATGTATATGAAGTTACAATAAATGGTTTAAAAGATAATATAACAGGACAAGATGCTGATTATACATACAGAGCAGTATTTGATTATGCAGATACAAATAACTATGTAGATACAATAAAAGATATTAAAATAGAAGAACCACAAGATATGCAAAAAAATGGCGAAACTTATGTAACAGAAGTAGGAAAAGAAATAAAATTAAATGCAATAATAGATGATACATCAGTAGTAGACAAAAAAATAACATGGTCATCAAGTAATGAAGATATAATAGAAGTAAAACAAAATGGACAATTAGTAATAAAAAAAGAAACAAGTACACCAGTAACCATAACTGTTTCTTCAGATGCAAATGGATTATCAGATTCAATGCAAATAATAGTTAATGAAAAGCCAAAACTATTAAAAGGAGATGTAAATAGAGACGGAAAAGTAGCTTTATATGATGCTTTTAGAATATTAAGACAAGCAATAATAGGTGGAGATTTGCTAGATGATGAATTATACATAATGGACTACAATGATGATGGAAAAGTAGCATTATATGATGCATTTAGATTTTTAAGACAGGCAATTTTAGAAGATTAAAATAAAGTTATTAAAATTTTAAGTATATAAAATCAGAAAAAATTTAACTAAAGAATAGTAAATAGAAATGGAGGTGTTTTAATTGCAAAAAACTAAAAAAATTATAGCTTTTTTGTTAATGATAATTTTAATTACAAGTACTATTATTACTGTTAATACTTTTTCTTATGCAGCAAACACAACAATAGATGCATTAAGACAAAAATATCCACAAGATAGTACTTGGAATGGCAGTTTTGAATTTGCAACAGAATGTGCAGGTTTTGCAAGATTAATGTTTTATGAATATTATGGATTTAGTCCTAATAAACTAGAAAAATCATATGATTTAAATTCTTTAAAACCAGGAGATATATTAAGATATGATGGAAATGGAACAGGAAGCGTAGGACATGAAGTATGGGTATTAGGAGTAAATGGTGATAATATTACAGTTGTAGAATGTAACTGGGGAGGACCAAACAGAGTAAATTGGGATAGAGTAATGAAAAAAAGTGATATATACAATATCCAATTTATAAAATCAGCACCATATGCAATAGGAGAAGCAACATCGCCAATAAATGCACCAAATAATATTAGAGCAACATATGGAGAAAATGGAGGAATTATAATATCATGGGATGCAGTATATTCAGCAAATGCATATCAAGTTGTAATTTATAATGCTCAAGATGTAGAAAATGGAGATTTTAGTAACAGAGTAAAAACTTATAAAGTAGAACTTGATACAAGTTTAGAAATAAAAAACTTAGCAAAAGGCGAATATTATGCATATGTACATAGTATAAGAGGAAATGAATATTCATCAACAGGAGGAAATGGTGTTAAATTTAATCACATTCCACTTGAAGGAATGTATTTTGAAGAAGAACATATAGATTTAATGATAGGCGATACTTATAAACTTAAATTACATTTTAATCCTGCTGATACAACAGATAAAAAGGATTTAATTTGGCAAGCATATTCTTCTTTAGACGAAGATGTTGTAACAGTAGATAATGAAGGAAATGTAGTAGCAAAACGTAAAGGTACAGCAACAATTCTAGTTAGAATAAAAAATAGTACTACTTTATATGCACAATGTTCTATAAGAGTAAAAGATACACCAATTCCAATAACTAATTTAAACTTAGATAAATCATATGCAGAATTAGAAGTTGGGGATAAATTAAAGTTAAATGCAACAATTTTACCAGAAAATACAACTGCAGATAAAACATTAACATGGCAATCATACAATGAAGATGTTGCAGTTGTAGATCAAGAGGGAAATGTTACAGCTGTTGGAGTTGGAAGTACATATATAGCAGTTCGTTCAGTTGCATCTGGTTATCTTACATCATGTAGATTGGTTGTAACAGAAAAAATACCTAAACCATTAACATCTATTGCAATAAATATATATCATAAAACATTAGAAAAAGGTGAAACATATGATTTAAAGGTAACTTATTATCCATATAATACAACAGATAATAAGGATGTAACATGGACATCAAGTAATCCAAATGTGGCAACAATAGATAGTAGTGGAAAAGTAACAGCAATAAGTGATGGGGAAACTATAATTACAGCAACTTGTAGTGGAAAAACGGATACTTGTAAGATTACAGTAGAAACAGAAGATTTATTAAAAGGAGATGTAAATAGAGACGGAAAAGTAGCTTTATATGATGCTTTTAGAATATTAAGACAAGCAATAATAGGTGGAGATTTGCTAGATGATGAATTATACATAATGGACTACAATGATGATGGAAAAGTAGCATTATATGATGCATTTAGATTTTTAAGACAAGCAATTTTAGAAGATTAGAAAAAAGAACGATATACAAAAAGGAGGAAGAAAAAAATGATTAGCAATCAAAAACAAAAGGTATTAGCTATTTTAACAATATTATTATTGATATTTAATTTAGTAGTACCAATAGTAAGTAATGCAGAAGGAAACACATCTATAGAGTTTGAAAATCCGGCAGGAGAAGGCAAAGAAATTCTTGTAGGAACAGGGGAAACATTTACTGTAAATGTTAATTTTGCAAACCCTGTAGAAGGGGCAATAGCACTTGCTGGTATTGTAAAATTTGATTCAACAAAATTAGAATTAACAAATAAAGTATATGATGCAGATGGTTCATATATATTAACAGGATATAATTCTTTAGGAAATTATGTAAGTGCAGTAGAATGGAATGAAATAGAGAATCCAACAGATGTAACTTTTGCATTTAGACAATCTTATGGGAAACTAAGTGAAGGATTAGCATTTCCATTAACATTTAAAGTAAAAGATGGAGCAACAGGAACATTTGATATTGAGTTTTCTAATGTACAATATTCAGATGCAGCAGAAGTTGAAACAACATATCCAATACAAATTGGAGAAAAAGTAACAGGAAGAATAAAAGTTCCATTAGAATCAATATCATTAAACAAAACACAAACAACAATAGGAGTTGGAGCTTCTGAACAATTAACAGTAATATACAATCCAGAAGAAACAACAGATAACAAAAATGTTACTTGGTCAAGTGACAAAGAAACTATTGCAAAAGTTGACAATAATGGAAAAGTAATAGGTGTAAATCCTGGTACAGCTATAATTACAGCTAAATGTGGAGAAGAAACAGCAACATGTACAGTAAATGTAACATCAAAATTACAATCAATTTCATTAGATAAAACAAGTTTAGAACTTGCAAAAGGACAAAGTCAAAAATTAACAGTTACATATAACCCACAAAATACAACAGATAGTAAAAATGTTACTTGGACATCAAGTAATCCAAATGTAGCAACAGTTGATGAACAAGGTAATGTAACAGCTGTAGCAAACGGAACAGCAGTAATTACAGCAAAATCAGAAGTTACAGGGGTAAAAGATGCAACATGTACAGTAAATGTAACATCAAAATTACAACATATTACATTAAACAAAACAGAAGTAAACTTAAATAAAGGTAATAAAGAAAAATTAACAGTAGAATTTTATCCAGAAGACACAACAGATAGTAAAAATGTTACTTGGTCAGTTATAGATGATAAAGTAGCAACAATTGATGGTAATGGAACTATTACAGCAGTAAATGCTGGAACAACAACAGTAATTGCAACATGTGGAGACAAAACAGCACAAGCAACAGTTACAGTAAAAAGCCCATTAGTATCAATAGATATAGGTAATGATTTTGAATTATTACCAGAACAAGAAAAACAATTAACAGTTATATATAACCCAGATGATACAACAGATAGTAAAACAACAATTTGGGAATCTTCTAATAAAGATGTAGCAACAGTTTCTTCACAAGGATTAGTAAAAGCTATAAAGCCTGGAACAACAACAATTACAGCAACTTGTGGAAAAGTTACAGATACTCTTGAAGTTACAGTATTAGAAGTACCACTTGTAGGTATAGCATTTGATAAAGTAGAAACAACTTTAGAAAAAGGAAAAGGAACAAAGTTAAATGTAAAATTTTATCCAGAAAATACAACAGATGAAAGAACAATTGAATGGTCAAGTGATAAACCAAATGTTGTAGAGGTAGATGCAGAAGGAAATATTACAGCAAAATCAGCAGGTACAGCAAAAATACAAGCAAAAGTAGGAGATGAAACAATAACATGTACAGTAACAGTTGTAGTACCTTTAACAGGAATTAAATTAGATACTACAAAAATAGATTTAAATAAAGGAGAAAGTACAACAATAAAAGTTTCATATTTACCAGAAGATACAACAGATGATAAAACTATAGTATGGACAAGTAAAAATCCATCTGTTGCAACAGTAGAAAATGGAACAATAAAAGCAATTTCTGCTGGAACAGCTATTATAGAAGCAAAAGTTGGAGATTTTACAGAAAGTTGTACAGTAAATGTAAAAGTACCATTAACAGAAATATCTATTAAAGAAAGTGCAAATTTAATAAAAGGTCAATCTGAAAAATTAGTTGTAACATATAATCCAACTGATACAACAGACAATAAAACAGTAGTATGGACAAGTAAAAATCCAGAAATAGTAACAGTAGACGAAAATGGTGTTATAGAAGGACAAAAAGAAGGAACAGCTATAGTTATTGCAAAAGTTGGAGAATTTGAATCAGAATGTAAAGTTACTGTTAAAGAAATTAAACTAGAAGGCATAAAAATAGATAATAAAATAGATGAATTAGTAATAGGAGAAACAGCAAAATTAGATGTTATTTATACACCAGAAAATACAACAGATGATAAAGCAGTAATGTGGTCATCAAGTGATGAAGATGTTTTAACAGTAGATGAAAATGGAAATGTAACAGCAGTTGGAGTTGGAAAAGCTACAATAACTGTAACAAGTGGAAACTTTAAAGATTCATATGAAGTAGAAGTTAAAGGTATAGATGTGGTTGGTGTAGAAATAAATGTAGAAAATACAACATTAAAAGAAGGAGATTCTTTAAAATTAAATATTTCTTATTTACCAACAAATGCAACAGAAGGATTAAAAGTAATTTATATTTCTTCAGACGAATCAGTATTAACAGTAGATGAAGAAGGAAATGTAACAGCAAAAAGACCAGGAAAAGCAATTGTAACAGTAATAACTGAAACTGGAATAAGAAGCCAAGTAGAACTTACAGTGCAAGATGAAGAACAACCACAAGATCCAGATATAGATGATGAAAATACTGATGAAGACAATAATAGCGAAAATAATAATGAAAACAATAATGGAAATTACGATGAAAACAATAATGAAAACAATAATGAAAATAATAATCAAAATAACAATGTAAATAATAATTCTACAGAACAATCTAAAAATGAACAAGTTGTAGAATCTCCAAAAACAGGTGATATAAATATTGCATTATATATTGTTATGATGATTGCTTCTTTACTTGGAATTGTAGGAATTATAAAATTTGCTAAAAGATAGATTAAAGGAGTCTTATAATGTCTAAACATATGCAAGGAAAAAGATATAAGCAGGAAAACAAAAACAAAAAAAATACTAGAAGTATAAAACAAACTAAGAATACTAGAAATACTAGAAATACTAGTATTTCTAGTAATAATTTTAACTTGGAAGAAAATGTTAATTTCTCAGATTTTAATAGAAAAAATATAAATGAAAATAAAAGGGATTATAGAAGAAAAAATAAGAAGAAACAAAAGAAGCATAAAATATTGTATATAATATTAATTATTCTAATTATAATTTTTATTTATTCATTAGTAACAATAATAAGATGGGTAATATACAATATTTCTTCAAAAAAAATAAATGAAGAAATAAGAAATACAGTTGTTCAAGAAATATCAGAAATAGAAAATCCAGAGCAAACAGATAATAATTTTAACAAAATAGATTTTGCTAAATTAAAAGAAATAAATCAAGATGTGGTTGGGTATATAGAGATTCCAAATACAGGTATTAGTTATCCAATATTACAAGCCAAAGATAATGAATATTACTTAAAAAAAGATATATACAAAAAATATAATTCATGTGGTTCAATTTTTATGGATTATACGAATAATCCAAATTTTACAGATGATAATACAGTAATATTCGGTCACAATTTATTAAATGGAACAATGTTTGCAGAGTTAAATGATATTTATGATGGAAGAATAGGAGAAAAAATAGATATAAATATATATATAGAAAATTATAGCTTTAGGTATTCAGCATTTTCTATATATAAGTCAGAACCTGTAAAAGAGCCTATACAAACGAGATTTCAAAATAAAGAAAAATTCATAGAAGAAAGAATAGAAAAAAGTAGAATAAACTTTAATATTTATCCAAATAGCGAAGATGGTATCTTAACTCTTTCAACTTGTGATAATACTGGAAAAGATAGAATTATTTTGCATGCGGTTAAAACTTTGGAACAAATAGTAGAGTAGTAAAAATATTTAAAGAAAAAGGTTTATAGGTAAAACCGTGTAAAAAACCTAAATATATATTATTGAGGAATGAACTAAATGAATTATATAGGGTTAAAAAGCAATATAAAAGTTATATGTATAATATTTATGATGTTTATAATGTCAAATTTTATATTATTACAAAGTAAGGCAAATGCAGAAATTTCTTTTTCAGTAGATAGTTTAAATGATGTTGAAAAATCTTCAAATATAACAGTGAATATAAAAGGAGAAAATTTTGAAAATGCATCTAAAAAACCAAACGGAATAAAATTTGATTTATTTTATGATAGTAGTTTGTTAGAATTTGTTTCAGCACAAAAAGGAGATGCTGTGTCATCTGCAATTGATTTAAATGAAAATTATACAGATGAAGGAAGAGTTAGAATCGGTATAGTTTCATTAACATCGATAAATAAATCAGGAATTTTTTATCAAGTAACATTTAAAGTAAAAGATAATATAAGTGTAAATAGTTCAGATTTAAAGTTAGAAATGAAAGAAGTTTCAAATTCATCAGGAGAAGAGTTGGAAACTACAGCGAAAAATGGAGTTATAAATTTTAAGAGATCTGATGTGCAAAAATCAGAAGAAACAGAAGATGGAAATTCTAAAAATAATTCAAGTGTACGGGATTACAGATGAAAATAATGTAAGTTTAGAAAATAATGATGAATCAAAATTAGGAAATATTCAAGATACAGCAGGTAATAATGGACTAATAAATGAACAAAATACACAAATACAAGAAATAATAATAGATGATAAAGAAAATAATATAAAAGATATTTTAAAAGAAAGAAATTCTACATTAGATACAGAAAAACAATTAACTTGGACTGTAGAAAATCCAGAAATAGCAGAGATAGATGAAAAAGGGAATATACTTCCAAAAACAGAAGGTCAAACAAATATAATAGTAAAAGATGAAACAGGAAATGAAGAAGTTATTCCAATAGAAATAGTAAGTGCAGAAAATGCTAATTTAGAGGAAAATAATAATAGTGAAAATAATTTTAAATCTTATATTGTAATAAGTGTAATATTGATGATTATTTTAATTATTGTTGTTATTGTCTTGTTTAAAAAGAAAAGAAGCAAAGAGAAAAGTATTTTTAATAAGAGAAATTTAAAATAAGAATAATGAAGATTAAGGAATAAAAAGATTATAATTAAGGTTTAAAATGGATTGCATTGAAGAAGTATTTATATGATTTTTAAAATCTATATAACTACTTTTTTTAGTTTTTATATAAAAATAAATATGTAAATAAATAATAAAGGTGTAATTAAAACAATGTGGAAGTAAAATTGATTAGAATTTCTATAAGTAGACAAATAGCAAAAGTGTGATTTAAATCACGAAAAACCTTACAAAAATGTGATAAAAACTTAAACTTTAATTGCAAATATGTGAAAAAAGAAGTATAATATAAATATATAATTGATACAATAATTGATTATAGGA
>ERZ1643246.3959-NODE-3959-length-12176-cov-11.031021_pt1 | contig 12176 bp, 11 predicted proteins | sample MGYA00579265_ERZ1643246 | MGnify/ENA primary metagenome ERZ1643246 (study PRJEB29033, sample SAMEA4952261) | chicken gut metagenome | biome: Broiler Chicken; feature: Gastrointestinal Tract; material: Caecum | place: Ireland | collected 2018 | study: Broiler...
GTTTAAAATAGAAATAAATGGAAAAACTAATAATAAATCCTTAGATAAAGAAGGTGAAAAGATGGTTGTTCTGTTTATTTTTTTTATATGTGCTTTATTTGTAGCAAGCATATATTTTGGAAAAATACAAATTGAAATAGCAGATTTTAAATTTTCATCTACAAATAAGAAACTTATAGACGAAAAATATTTGGCCTATATAAGGCTAAAATTATTGGGTAAAATAACTGTTTTTAGACTGAAAATAACTAGTACAATGATAGAGAAGATAAAGCAAAAAAAAGATTTTCAGAAAAAATTTAAAGATAAATTAGAATTATTTGGTTTTCAGATTATAGAAAATCAAGATAGATTTGACTTAAAAATATTAGAGGCACTTAAATCATCAAATATAAAAATAAAGGATTTTGATTTAGAAGTAGAAATAGGAACAGAAAATGCAGTTTTAACTTCCATGTTGGTGGCATTTTTGGGAACAGTATTTTCAATAGTATTAAATGGAAAAAAATTTGTTATTCATCCTAGATTTATAAACCAAAATTTTATAAATTTCTCAATTTCAGGTATATTTGAAGTTAAAATGAACCATATTATAAGTATAATATTTAATTTTAATAAAAAAGAAGGAGTGAGGGAGCATGAGCGAACATCCGATAGAAGGCCTTATGATTACAGCTATGAATAGCATTAAAGATATGATAGATGTTAATACTATTATAGGCGAGCCAATAGAAACTTCTAATAATATTGTAATAATTCCAATTTCAAAAGTTTCTTTTGGATTTGCAGCTGGTGGAAGTGAATTTAAAGGTGAAACTGTAGATGAGTATACTAAAAAGGAAAAAGAGGAGGCTATACAGTATAGATTACCTTTTGGAGGTGGATCTGGAGCAGGTGTAACAATCAATCCTATTGCGTTTCTTGTGATTCAGTCAAACTGTGTAAAGTTAATGCCTATTTCACATACATCGTCTTTAGATAAACTACTTGATTATATGCCAGATTTATTAGAGAAGACAAATAATATTATGAATAGATGTATGCAAAATAAAAAAGAGGAAACGCAAAAAATTTTAAAGGAAATGCAAAATAAACATAATAAGGCCATGAAAAAGCAAGAAGAAGATAAAGAAGCTATAGAGAATAAAATTGAAAAAGAAGCTCAAAAAGCTAGAAGACCTCAAGAAACAGAGCATGTAAAGCCAGATGAAGCATTGGAATTTGAATATGATGAAACGTTAGAAGATGAATAAAGTGCTAATTTTAATTAGCACTTTTTCAGGTTGCTCAGGCTCTTAAAAGATCAATCCACTTATAATATACTTTTTTAAACATTGTGAAAAGATTAATTTTGCTTACATCTTCTTTTGCTATAATATTAGTTTGTGCAATAGTTTTTCCGGTCTAAAACAAACTTAATCTCACCAAGCTTTTGGCCTGCTTTAATTGGAGCAGATATATTTTCGTCTATATTTATAATTTGTTCTACTTGGGAGTCTTTGCCTTTACCAATCAAAATCCCGCAGTCAGACTCTAAGATTAAATCTAAAGAAGATTTTGTGCCCTTATTAATTGGAATGGTTTGAATTAAGTCTCCTTTTTTTGCAAATTCTTTATAAGTAAAATTATTAAAGCCATAGTCTAGTAGTTTTGCGGCTTCGGCAAATCTTACTTTTGTTGAAGGTGCTTTCATAATAACTGCAATTAGAGATAAATTGTCACGCGTAGCACTTGCAGATAAATTATACAATGCTAGGCCTGTAGAGCCGGTTTTTAGGCCAGTTGCTCCTTTGTATGTCTTTATTAATTTATTTGTATTAGTAATTTCAGATTTCCCATCTCTTAAGGATTCTGTCCATATTGTAGTATACTTTGTTACTTGAGGATGTTTAACAAGAAGTTCTCTTGACATTAAAGCGATATCATAACTTGAAGTGAGATGACCGTCTTCATCTAATCCGTGACAATTTTTAAATGTGGTGTCGTTCATACCAAGTTCTTTTGCTTTATCATTCATTTTTTGGACAAAAGCTTCTTCAGAGCCAGCTATGTATTCGGCCATGGCAACAACGCAGTCATTAGCAGATGCTACGCAAATAGCTTTTAACATATCATCAACTGTTAAAGTTTCTCTGGGATCTAGCCAGATTTGTGAACCTCCCATAGAAGAGGCATTTTCGCTACAAGGAACTTGGTCTGTTAAAGAAATTTGCCCAGAATCTAAAGCCTCCATGATTAATAAAATGCTCATTACTTTGGTAACTGAAGCAGGTCTTAATTTTTCGTGCATATTGTGTTCATATAAAACTTGGCCAGTGGCTTGTTCGATAAGTACAGCAGATTCAGATTCTAAGTTTAAAGGATCAGAATTAGATGAATCAGAATTCACAGGTGTGCTACTAGGGGACCACACATATAGTGCCTCTTCAGCAAAAACGGGTATATAACCCACAAAAGTAAAAATTATAATAAGTAAACAACAAATTAATGATTTTAATTTATGCATAAAAATATCCCTCCAATTTATAGTAAAATATATGCGGAAGGATAAAAAATATAACAATAAATAGCTATAATTTATTTTAGCGCTGTAATAGTAGTTGTAACATTTTTACCATCTGTAGAGGCGGTAATTTTTATATCATTGCCAGAATCATTTCTGAATTTAAAATCATAACTGCCGTAAGCAACTGCTGCATCTTTACCTTTTGGGACATAAGGTACATAGTTACTATGCTCATGTCTTTCTGTAACGACTAAAGAAGGAACTGCCAAAACAGCATTATATAGAGTAGAACTAATTTGGCAATTACCGCCACCTAAGCCTTTTTTCTTATTGCCATTTCTATCAAAAATATCGGCCTTTTGGTAGCCTTTATCACTTGTAGCCTGACCTACAGTGCCACAAAAAGAAAATGTTGCTCCATTTTTTACTATAGTTCCATTTAATGTACTACAAGTAATATTGATGTTGTTTTGTCTGGCTGAATCTTTGGAGTAGATTTTTGTAGAAAAAGTAGCAAGTTGCTCTTCTTTAGGTTTTGAGCTTTCTGTATTAGTAGAATTAGTGCTATTTGCCTGACTTTCGTTATTACTTGAATTTTGTTCTGGAGTTTGGTTTGCGTTTTCAGTGGTATTCACTGAGGTATTTGTTCCTGTCTTACTTGCCTCGTAGTCACTTTCACTAGTGTCGCTAATATGGTTGCTACTATCATTATTATTAAAATAAAAATATAAAAGTGCTGCAACTAAAATAGCTAAAATTATAACCGGAAAAATCCATTTTTTACTTTTCATCATAATCACCTCTTTTAGTATAACCAAAAATTAAATAAAAATCCCTGTATTGACAATTTTAAAAAATAAAAGTATAATAGAAATTGTAGTAAATAGTATTAAAAGGAGAGAAAAAATGCTTGCTAAAATATGGAAAAAATTAGCTTTACTTATTTTAATATTGGCATGTATATTTAATGTGATGAATAAACTTGTTCATAAATTATCATTAGATAAGGAAATGGTATATTCGGCAGAATATATGATGCAACAAGAAGAAAATAATACTAATAACACTTGAAAAAAATACAAAATTATGATATTATATTAAACAGTTATGATTTTGAGAGTAGAGAAAGAGGTGAACTAAAATGAAAAAGGGAATACATCCAAATTATAACCAAACAACAATTACATGTGCATGTGGCAATGTTATAGAAGTTGGTTCAACAAAAAAAGATTTGAAAGTAGATATATGTTCTAAATGCCATCCATTCTGGACAGGAAATTTAAGACAAGAAACAGCTGGTGGTAGAGCAGATAAGTTTAAGAAAAAATATGGACTTGCATAATTTATGTAAGAATGCCATACATATATTACATCATAAAAGTAATATTATGTATGGTATTTTTGTATCTTATAATTATAATCTTTTCTCCTAAAATGTAGAAATTTTAGAAAAAATATGTTATACTATTTGCATAGTTTAAGTGAGGTGATTATCATGCAACATGACATGTTAGAAGATGTAAAAGTGTTATGTCATAGTTCAATAAAAATTGATATGGAAAGGACTATTTATTTTGATCCATACAAGGTAGACAAGTATTATAACGATGCAGATATAATATTTATTACACATGATCATTATGACCATTATTCAGAAGAAGATATCAAAAAGGTAAGAAAGTCAGACACATTTATAGTGATACCTGAGGATATGTTTACTAAAGTTTTAAAATTGGGTATGGACGAAAAATATATTGTAAGAGTTCAACCTAATAAGGAATATTCAATTGGAAATATTAAGTTCCAAACTATACCAGCATATAATATTACAAAACAGTTTCATCCAAAGGAAAATGGCTGGGTTGGATATATTTTACAACTAGATGGCATAAAATATTACATCGCAGGAGACACTGATATGACCGAAGATAATGAAAATGTAAATTGCGATGTAGCTTTTGTTCCAGTTGGTGGAACATTTACCATGGACTATAGAGAAGCTGCAAAATTAGTAAATAAAATAAAACCTAAAATAGCAGTTCCAATTCATTATGGATTAATAGTTGGAACTAAGCAAGATGCAGAGCATTTTGTCAATTTGCTAGATAAAGGAATAGAAGGAAGAATTTTAATTAAAAGTTGAAAGGGAAGTAGAAAATGCAAGACGTAGAAACGCAAAAACAATATGTTGAAAAAGTTAAACAACTAAATGAAAATAAAAATAGAAAATATACTATTTTAACAATGGGATGTCAATTAAATGAAAATGATTCAGAAAAATTATGTGGCATGATAGAAGAAATGGGCTATACTAGAGCAGAAAATCAAAAAGATGCAGACTTAGTTGTTTTTAACACTTGTTGTGTTAGAGAAAATGCTGAGGATAAACTTTTTGGAAAATTAGGTGAATTGAAAAAAATTAAAGAATCAAAAGGCACAATTATTGCAATAGGCGGTTGCATGATGCAAGAAAAGCACATAACTGAGAAATTAAAGCAAAGCTATCCTTATGTAGACATAATATTTGGCACACATACATTATATAGATTCCCAGAGGATTTGTATAAAGCAATTGAAGAAAAGAAAAAAATTGAAGATGTACTAGATATTGATGGGAAAATCTATGAGGGGTTGCCAATAAAAAGAGATAGCAATGTTAAAGCAAATGTTACTATTATGAATGGATGCAACAATTTTTGCAGTTATTGCATTGTGCCTTATGTTCGTGGAAGAGAAAGAAGTAGGCAGCCACGTGAAATTATAGAGGAGATAATGCATTTAGCTGAAAATGGATACAAAGAGGTTACTCTATTAGGTCAAAATGTAAATTCTTATTTAAGAGTAGAAAAGGAGAAAAATATACCTTATGAGCAATTTGAGGGAATCAATTCTTTTGCTACTTTACTTAAAGCAGTAAATAACATAAATGGAATAGAAAGGATTCGATTTGTTTCACCACACCCAAAAGATTTTACAGATGATGTTATAGATGCTATTGCTTCAAGTGAAAAAGTATGTAAACTAATACATCTACCTTTACAATCTGGAAATACAAAGGTATTAAAAGAGATGAATAGAAAATACACAAAAGAACAATATTTACATCTTGTAGAAAAAATGAAGAGTAAAATACCTAATTTGAAATTATCTACAGATATCATAGTTGGTTTCCCTGGAGAGACTGAAGAAGAATTTGAAGATACTTTGGATGTAGTAAAAAAGGTTAATTTTGAGCAGGTTTTTATGTTTATATATTCTAAAAGGGTTGGAACACCTGGCTACAAGATGACAAATCAAGTGCCAGAAGAAATTAAACATGAAAGATTTAATAGATTAAAAGAATTAGTAGAAAGCCAGATTGAAGAAAATAATAAGAAATATGTTGGCACAACTCAAAAAGTTTTGGTAGAGGGCGAGAGCAAAACTAATTCTAAAATGTTAAGTGGAAGAACAGATAGTAATAAAGTAGTTGTTTTTGAAGCGGATAAAAATTTAATAGGAAAACTAATAGATGTAAAAATAGAGTCTGAACATAAGTGGTATTTGAAAGGAGTAATATAAGATGGCAGAATTTACACCAATGATGCAAAGATATCTCGAAACAAAAGAACAATATAAAGATTGTATATTGTTTTATAGATTGGGAGATTTTTATGAGATGTTTTTTGATGATGCAATTGTAGCAGCAAGAGAATTAGAAATTACCTTAACAGGAAAAGATTGCGGACAAGCGGAAAGGGCACCAATGGCAGGGGTTCCTCATCATTCAGCTGAACTTTATATAGCAAAATTAGTAAATAAAGGCTATAAAGTAGCTATATGTGAACAATTAGAAGACCCTAAAAAAGCCAAAGGCATAGTAAAAAGGGGTGTAATAAGAATTGTAACTCCAGGAACTGTGACTGAAAGTAATATGCTAGAGGAAAGAAAAAATAATTACATTATGTCAATCTTTAAATCTGGAATTTATTTTGGCATAAGTATTTGTGATATTTCTACAGGAGAATTTTACTCAGCAGAAATTAAAGATAATAATAATTTTCCATTATTATTAGACGAAATTGCAAGATATAGCCCATCTGAATTAGTTGTTAATTCAATGATGGCAGATAGCAAAGAAGAAATGGATAAAATAAAAGAAAGATTTGAGAATATTTATGTTACAAAATTTAATGATGAAGCTTTTAAGAGTAGTGTTGATAATTTGAATTTACGTTTTACTATATTAGATGAAAATGGAAGCAAACTAGAAGATTTTGAGGGCAAAACTTTAGCAATTAGTTCAATAAATGGATTGATTGGATACATAAAAGAAACCCAAAAGACAGACCTTGACCATATAAATAAAATTACTGTTTACAAGATTTCACGTTATATGGCTTTAGACATTAATGCTAGAAGAAACTTAGAAATAACAGAAAAATTAAGAGATAAATCTAAAAAAGGCACTTTACTTTGGGTATTAGACAAAACTGCGACTTCTATGGGAGGACGATTACTTAGAAGATGGCTAAATGATCCTTTAATTGATGTTGAAGCAATAAACAAAAGGCTAGATGCAGTGCAAGAATTAAAAGATAACATGATGCTTAGAGGAGATGTAATAGAGAGCCTAAAAAAAGTATATGATATTGAAAGATTAGCGGGAAAAATGGCTTATGGAAGCGCAAATGCACGAGATATGGTCACATTGAAAAATTCTCTAGTTAAATTACCTGAAGTAAAACAGAATTTATCACAATGTAAAAGTGAATTATTAAAAGAGCTTTATGAAAATTTAGATGAATTGCAAGATATTTATCAGCTAATAGACAAGGCAATAGAAGATGATCCACCAATGACTATTACAGATGGCGGAATTATTAAAATGGGATATAATCCAGAAATAGATAAGCTAAAAACTGCTCAAACTGAAGGAAAAAATTGGCTTGTACAATTAGAGGCAAAAGAAAAAGAAGAAACGGGAATTAAAAATTTGAAAGTTGGATTTAATAAAGTTTTTGGATATTATATAGAGGTTACAAAATCTAATTTAAGCCAAGTGCCTGATAGATATATTAGAAAACAAACTCTAACAAATGGCGAGAGATACATTACTGAAGAACTTAAAAATTTAGAAGACCAAATTTTGGGTGCAGAAGAAAAAGTAATAAGCCTAGAGCATGATACTTTTATTAAAATCAGAGATGAAATTTCTAAAAATATAAAAAGACTTCAAAAAACTAGTGAGGTAGTTTCAACATTAGATGTGTTATCTGATTTTGCCCAAATTGCTGAAGATATGAATTATTGTAAACCAGAGGTTAATAACTCTGGTGTAATAGACATAAAAAATGGAAGACATCCAGTAATAGAAAAAATACTTGGAATAGGCTCTTTCGTAGAAAATGATACTTACCTAGATAGGGATGCAAATAGGCTAGCAATAATTACAGGACCTAATATGGCAGGAAAATCTACATATATGAGACAAGTAGCATTAATAGTGCTTATGGCGCAAGTGGGTTGCTTTGTGCCTGCACAAACAGCAAAAATAGGCGTTGTAGATAAAATCTTCACAAGAGTAGGAGCTTCTGATGACCTAAGTATGGGTCAAAGCACATTCATGGTAGAAATGATGGAAGTTGCATCAATTTTAAAAGAAGCAACACCTAAAAGCCTAATAATCCTAGATGAAATAGGAAGGGGAACTTCTACTTATGATGGCTTATCAATAGCGTGGGCGGTGGCAGAATATATCGCAGATAAAGAAAAATGTGGTGCAAAAACACTTTTTGCTACGCATTACCACGAGTTAACTGAACTAGAAAATAAGCTAGATGGAGTTAAAAATTATTCTATAGCAGTAAAAGAAAAAGGAGAAGACATAATTTTTCTTAGAAAAATAGTAGAAGGTGGTACAGACGAAAGCTATGGAATTCATGTAGCTAGGCTAGCTGGAGTACCTAAAGTAGTTACAAATAGAGCTAACGAAATTCTTCGTTCACTTGAGAGAAAAAATGTCATAACAGGCAAAAAACAAGAGAAAACAAGCAAAAAGCAACTAGAAGGTCAATTTGATATGTATAATTATAAACTTGCTGAAATTGCTCACGAATTGGACAAGGTAAACCTAAATGAACTTACGCCAATAGATGCATTAAATACACTAGTGAGAATAAAGGAGAAAATGAAGTAAATTTTTAATTTGAAGGAGAATGTACTATGAAATTAAATACCAATAAAGCAAAAAATATTTTAATGGTTACAGCATTTCCAACTTATGGAGCCGGAAGTGGAGTACAAGTAACGGCTTTAGCAAAGTCTTATTTAAAAGAGGGTAGAAATGTGTGTATTATTACTGCTAATAATAGAACAGATTTTGATAAAATAGAAGGAGTAAAATATCATATTGTACCATTTAAATCAGAAGAACCAAACCCGGAAAAGATTCCAGGACAATGTGACTTTAATTATCTTATGTTTACAACACATACTGAGAGCACAGCAAACTTTTGGAATGCAGATTTGTCACAGATAAAACAGTATGAGGAAGCTTTTAAAAAAGCTATATATGATGAAGTTAAAAATTTTAAGCCAGATATTATTCATGGACAACATAACTGGATTTCAACTGGAATTGCAACTGAAACAGGAGTGCCTGTTGTAACCACTATTCATGGAACAGATTTAATGGGATTTGAAAGAAGCAAAAAGGAATTGCAATTAATAAGTGAGCAATTAAAAACAGAGACAGATCCTGATAAAATACAAAAATTAAAAGAAGAAGAGCAAAAATACAATTTATATATTGAATATGCTAACAGGGCTGCAATAAATGCTAGAAAAATAATAGTTATATCTGAAGCACAAAAAGAAAAATTTGCAAAATTATTTCCACTAGCTACAAAGAAAGTAGAATTAGTTGAAAATGGCTATGACCCAGAAAAATTTTATGTAGAAAAAGGTTTGCATCGAGAAGAAATCATTGGAAACTTAGTGTCACAAAATACTAAAGATGGAAAAATAGATTTGGATTATGACAAGCTAGTAGTATTTGTCGGCAAATTCGCGGAATTTAAGGGCATAGATGTATTATTAGATGCTGCAAAAGAATATGAAGAAAAGATGCAAGAAAAGGGTCAAAAAGTAGCAACAATAATCGTGGGTTCCGGACAACTTGAAAATACTTTAAAGCAACAAGCGGAAAATTTGCATTTGAAAAATACACACTTCGTTGGAAGAAAGAATTCAGATGAAGTGAGAAGAATACAAAACCTAGCTGATGTTTCTCTAATACCATCAAGAGACGAGCCATTTGGGTTAGTAGTAATAGAAGGTATGGCCTGTGGTCATCCAGTTATAGGTACTAATGCAGGTGGGATTCCTGGAATTTTAAATTCTAATAAACAAGACATAAGTGATAAATCTAAAACTTATGTAACTCCATTAGGAGTTCTTGTGCCAATGAATGATAGTAAAAGCTTAAGCAAAGCAGTTTGCGGAGTTTTGGATGGTAGTATTAAATTTGATAAACAATTTATTGTTGATTATACAAAAAAGAATTATGCACAACCACAAATTACAAAACACATTTTACAGATTTTTGATAATATAGCAAATAAGTGCAAAAGTAAAGTAGATAAAGATAAATAAAAAAATGTAATTATTTATGAAAGGTCATTAAAAAAAATTGCAATTGAGTCTCAAAAGTCCTCGTAAAAACTTGCAAAAACCTTCTAAAAGTCCTCGTAAAAACTTGCATAAATTAAACTTGAGGTCGCAATTTGCGACCTCTAAAACATTTTATATCTCTATCTTAGGCTGATATCGTTCAAGCCACATATTAACCTGGCACAAATAAGCCATAAGCTGAGGCCCGAGTCATCAATTGCCCAAACCAAGGCCTTGTAAAGGCTTTACCATCAGTGCTTAAGATTTCTAAAATATAGTTTCTGTTTAGTAAAGAATTAATTGGAGCATTTTTATCTTTCATAATATCAGTAAGCATTGATTTAACTTTTGCAAGGTAAGTTGGATTATGAGTTTTAGGATAAGGCGATTTTTTTCTATCTACAATTTCACTAGGTAAAAAGTCTCTGCACACATATCTTAATAAGCCTTTTTCTCTGCCGTTTAACGCTTTCATCTCCCAAGGGATATTCCATACATATTGAGCTAATCGATAATCGCAAAAAGGAACTCGCAGTTCAAAGCCACTATACATAGCCATTCTGTCAGAACGATCTAAAAGTGTTTGCATAAACCAATTTAAAGTAAGGTAAGAAATTTTTCGCTTTTCGGCAGTTTCGGCAGAATCGGTAGGTAAAATATCCACTTCATTTAAACTTTCTTTATATCGAAAGTCAATATAATCTTTCAATTTTACCTTCTTTGAAATATCAGTATTTAATAGTTCTTGCCTTTCTGTAATAGCTATAGACCACGGAAATGTATTACTTTCTAAAGCATCCTTTCTGAAAAACCAAGGGTAGCCACCAAAAATTTCATCTGCACACTCGCCAGTTAGTGCAACTGTCATTTCCTTTTTGACATTTTTGCAGAACAAAAGTAGAGAAGAATCAATGTCAGCCATACCAGGCATATCACGTGCAATCATTGCATCTTCTAAGTAAGAAGCTAGCTCTGGAGTGTCAATAACTATTTTGTGATGATTTGTATGCAAGTTTTTATTCATAAGTTCAATGTAATAATTATCAGAATTTGGCTGAAAATCGCTTTTAACGAAATTTTTATCATTATCTACATAATCTATAGAATAAGTGTCTAAAGGTGGCATATTTTCTTTTTGATAGTAATCAGCAGCAAATTTTGTAATTATACTTGAGTCTAAGCCTCCAGAAAGAAAAGTGCATAAAGGCACATCAGAGACAAGTTGCCTTGTGATAGCATCATTTAAAAGAAACTTTACCTTTTCACAAGTTTGACCAAGGCTATCAGTATGCTCCTTAGAAATTAATTTCCAATATCTTTCAATATGTAAGCCAGAATGGTTAAAAACAGCAAAATGAGCAGGCTTTATTTCAAAAATGTCCTTAAAAACTGTAGTGCCAGGTGTATGACTAGGTCCAATGCCGGAATAACTCAGAAATTCCTTGTGAATCTAAAACTTTTTCTACTCCGGGATATTCAAAAATTGCTTTTATTTCTGAAGCAAATATCAATGTGTCATTTTTTATCGTATAAAATAATGGTTTAACGCCAAAATGGTCTCTTGCTAAAAATAGTTCTTGCTTTTTGCTATTCCAAATTGCAAAAGCAAAAATTCCATTTAAGTGATGAACAACATCATTACCATAAAAAATATAAGCTTTTAATAAAACTTCTGTATCACAGTGGCCCTTAAAAGAAAAGCCATTTTCTATAAGAGTATTTTTCAGTTCTTTTGTATTATAAATTTGTCCATTGTAGCAAACAACGTAATCGCCATCAGCATAATGCTCAATAAATGGTTGCTTACCATTTTCTGGGTCAATAACTATAAGCCTTCTATGGCCTAAAGCAATATTATTTTTAATGTAAAAACCTTTTTCATCTGGTCCTCTTAAGGCAAGCGTATTATTCATTTTTTCAATAATATTTTTATCATATTGTATTTTTCTCTTTAAATTCAAATAGCCAACAAATCCACACATATTTTACCTCCTGTAATCTAGTATATGCAGGATTT
>ERZ1643246.3962-NODE-3962-length-12164-cov-35.044182_pt1 | contig 12164 bp, 11 predicted proteins | sample MGYA00579265_ERZ1643246 | MGnify/ENA primary metagenome ERZ1643246 (study PRJEB29033, sample SAMEA4952261) | chicken gut metagenome | biome: Broiler Chicken; feature: Gastrointestinal Tract; material: Caecum | place: Ireland | collected 2018 | study: Broiler...
TCTTTGCTCTAAATTTTCATCAACTGTTTGTGACTTTTTATAACATAATTTAATCATTCCAGCTTGAAATAATATACTTTTTTGTGTAGACCATTTCATATTATTTTGTAATTCTGATAATTCATAAATTAGTTCTATTAGTCTTTCATTTGAATATTTATTTGCCAAATTATTTATTATTAAAATTTCATCTTGAGTATATAATTCTAGATTTTTACAAGATTTATAGACTAAAATATCTTTAACATATTTTATCATTTCCCATAAAAAATTATCTAAATCTTTTCCTTCATTTAAAATTTGATTTGTGCTTTTAACAACTTCATCTAAATCATATTCTAAAATTGCACTTATAATACTATTTACATATGAAAGTTTTGGAATTCCTACTAAGTCCTTAATTTTATTTTCATCAATTTTATTTTCTCCATCTTGAATACATCTTTCTAGTATTGATAATGCATCTCTCATTGCTCCTTCTGATAAAACAGCTATAATATTTAATGCACCTTCTGAAATTTCTATTTTACTTTCATTACATACAATTTTTAATCTTTTAATTATATCTTCATTAGAAATTCTCTTAAAATCAAAACGTTGACATCTTGATAATATAGTTGCTGGTAATTTTTGAGGTTCTGTTGTTGCTAATATAAATTTTACATGTTCTGGTGGTTCTTCTAATGTTTTTAGTAATGCATTAAAAGCTCCTGTTGATAACATATGTACCTCATCTATTATATATACTCTATATTTTGCTTTTGTTGGCAAAAAATTAACTTCTTCTCTAATACTTCTAATATCTTCTACACTATTATTTGAAGCTGCATCCATTTCTACAATATCTGTTAAAGATCCATTTAAAGCTGCTTTGCAAATTTCACATTCATTACATGGCTCTCCATCTTTAGGATTTAAACAATTTATTGCTCTTGCCAATATCTTAGCCGATGAAGTTTTTCCAGTACCTCTTCCACCATTAAATAAATATGCATGTCCTACTCTATTTGCAATAATTTGATTTCTTAAAGTTCTTGTAATATGATCTTGCCCTACCATTTCTGAAAAAGTAGTAGGTCTAAATTTTCTATAAAGCGCTGTGTACCCCATATCTTCACATCCTTTATATTATTAAAAAATGGCTGACCTTAATCTCTCTATAGAAAGCATCTCACATAAAGATGACTACTTATTGCTGCTTCCTTCCGGACCTGACAAGATTCATAGGTCTTTATTGGAATACTTTCTATACAAAGATTAAGTTCACACCATTCACATTATATACTGAATATTGTTTTTTTACAAGTGCTTTTAAAAAAATATTTTTTTAAAATTTCTTTAGTTACAAATCACGATCCTATTTTTGTAGAGAAGCCGACCAAAAGAAGTTATTATATAATATCTTCTTTTGTTAGGCTGTTTATTTTGTCCATAAATTTTAACAACTTACTTTATATTAACTCTTTTAAAAATATATTGACCCACATCTGTAATCTCCCTTGATGTAGTCCCCTGTTCCACAATATTATCAACTGGTAAATCTAAAGTAATAGTAGTCTGAAAACTTTTACCAGAATCTAGCAGAATAGTAAAATCAAATTGCAGGTTTGCCTTTAAATTTTCCTCAGTTATTGAAGCCTTTTTTAACAATTCTGTATAATTAACTTCTTGATCATTTCCCTCATATGTACCAATATCTTGAATTCCATATCTGAAAGCAACTATGCCCCCTTGATTAGAAATTTTCATATTTTTTATGTCTGATTTAGATTCAGCCACATATTCTAAACTAGTACATTCATTTTCTTTATTATTTACAAACATCGCAGTTTCTTGAGATACATCTGGACGATAAAATTTACTAACACCAATATTTGGTGCTTTTACTAAATTTATATTATCAATTTTAACAGATTTTATAGTTTCTTGTTCAGTATAATCAGAGTTTTTATCAATATACAAATAAATATCATTATTTTCTAAGATATTAAATGCCCATCTATTATTAACATCAACAGGCTGTGTTTCTGTTCCATCTACTTGACTAATTAAAATAATTTTTGTTAAAGAAAAAGGCATATTAGTTTCACCTTCAACATTATATCTTAAAATAATAATTCCAGAAACAAATAATATTGCAAAAATAATAACAATTATCATAACTAAATGAAATATTTTTTTATTTGTAATTCTTTTTAATTTTTCAATCATTCTAAATTTCATTCCTCTCCAGTTTTTTTAGAAAATATACATAGTCATAAAAGTTAAATTTATTTCAAACAAAACCCCTTTTCCAATCACATTTTTTTATTGTTCTTTTCATTACTTTTTTATTACATTTTTCTATTATCTTTTTTTCATTTCTCCCTTTTTACTTTTCCTTAATTCCCTAAAAAAATCTTTTAATAAATTTTCACAATCATTTTTAAGTATTCCTTTTTCTACATTAACTATATGATTAAATTTAAAATCCTCCATCAAATTAAGAACAGATCCAACAGCTCCTGTTTTTTCATCACTTGCTCCATAGTATAAATTTTTTATCCTAGATTGAATTATCGCCCCAGCACACATAGGACATGGTTCTAAAGTAACATACATATCACAATCAATAAGTCTCCATGATTCTAATTTTTTACTTGCCTTTTGAATAGCTAGAATTTCTGCATGTTTTGTTGTATCATATTTAGTTTCTTTTAAATTATGAGCTCTAGCTATAATCTTACCATCTTTAACAATAACACAACCTACTGGAACTTCTAATTTTTTATATGCTTTTTTAGCTTCTTTTAAAGCTTCTTTCATAAAAATAATATCCATAATTCCTCTCTTTTCATTATATAAAAAATAATTTGAAACTTTAAGTTAAATATAATCAAGTAAATATCAAGTAAATATAGAATAATTTATTTAATATTAAAAAGAAATCTTGTATATTTTATTTGACAACAAAAATTAAAGCTGATTTTTTTATATTTATTATATTTTTTTATATTTTTTATATTTAAATTATAATTTATATATTTTAAAAAATCAACCATTAAAATGTTTAAAATTCAGGACTTTTGTTACAATATTACAGTTCAGAGTTAAAATATCCTTACTCAAACATAACTTATATATTTTTAAAAATTCCGAAAATTAAATCAAACTAAATAATAATCATTTAATAATAAAACAATCATAACAAATCAAATTAAAATAAAAAATTTCTTCTAGCTATATTTATTAAATTCCTTACTAAAATACAACAGTAAAATAAGCCTAAAATTTAGTCAAAAATAAACTTAAAGAAACTCCATTACAATTAAGGAATTTCTTTAAGTTTATAAGAAGTATTTCTAAATATCCATAAAAACATATAAATAATATATTTGAAAACAAATTAACTTTATCTATTTAAAAAATCATCAATTATTCTATTTATATCTTCACATCTAACATTATAGTATCTACAAATATTTTCCATACATCTCCTCTCTACAGAACTTAGTTTTTTCTTTAGTTTTTTGCTTTTGTCAGTTTTCATATGTAAAACCTCCCATTTCATAAAAAAAATGTCATTTTTTCCCAAATAGTATTATTATATTTATATACAAATTATGGGTATTTAGATACTAAGAGATAGATAGCCTAATTTACCATCTCTTAGTTTTACCCCCCTATATATAAGATTAAAAAAACACTAAAAAAAGTTGCATTTTTTTTAAATTATTTTTTTAATTTTCTTATATATAAAAATTTATATAAATATTACAAAAGAAAAGGAGGTTTTTTATGAAGAAAAATAATTTTTTAAAAGGAAAAAAATATGGAAGTATTACTGTTCAAGTATTTAAAGAAAACCAAACTAATAAAACTATCTTCTATCTTCAATCTGATAGTGATTCTTTGCTTCCTGTTATGGATGTATTAGAAGATACATTAAAACAATATTAAATACAAAATACTTTCTTTATATAGTTAATATTTGCTATCTAAAGGAGTATTTTTATTATTTAAAATAGCTTGTATTTTATTTTCTAAATTTTTTGAACTGTTATAATTTTGTTTACTAATTTCTTCTCTTATCTCTGATAATTTACAACTCTTTTCTTCATCTGCTATTTTTACAGCCTTTAATTCTTTTTTTAAATTTATTAAATCAGAATTTTTTAAATCAATCATTTCTTCTAAAATTTTTGATTTTTCTCTTTCTTTATTTAATAAAAATTCAAAATGTTTTCTAAACATATTTACACCCCCTTTATAAAAAATTAGTTCTGCAGAACTATTTGTAGTATAGTAAACCACATTTTGTTTGTCAACAAATATAGAAAATTTTAACCATTTATTTATTAAATATATTATAATTAACCTATTTATAAATTAATTTTTTTATACCATAAAAATTTACAAAACGAACATTTTGTAGTATAATACTTACCAGAAAGGATTGATATTATGAACAGACTAAAAGAGCTAAGGCAAAAAAGAGGACTTTTACAATCTGATATTGCAAAAATTATAGAAAAAAGTGATAGAGCTGTTGGACAATATGAAAGAGGAGAACGTGACCCCAGTTCAGAAACATGGATAAAATTAGCCAATTTTTTTAATGTTTCTTTAGATTATCTATTAGGAAAATCAAATTCAGAATTTAATTCAAATAAAATTGATAATTTTTTAAATGAAGAAATGCTTGGAATGACAAAGGAAGAATATCTTAATTTACCAGAAGAACAAAAAAAACAAATAAGAGATTTTGCCTTATTTGTAAAAAATCAATATGAAATAAATAATAAATAAATTTATATTTTAAAAGTTAAACTTTCTTGTTGTATATGGAAAAATCCACATGAAGATATGGTGTGCCTAGGCGGACTCGAACCACCATCTACCGCTTAGGAGGCGGTTACTCTATCCTGCTGAGCTATAGGCACATATCTAACAATATTTATTATAACACATTTTTTTATTTTGTACATATTATAAATATAATTTTTTTATTTGCAATTACAAAAATAAGGGAGGCAAAAAATGCAAAAAATACTAAGCCACATGAGAAAAGCAATTGAAGAATATCATATGATTGAAGAAGGAGACAAAATTGCAATTTGTTTATCTGGAGGAAAAGATTCAATAACAATGTTAAATGCATTTAAGGCTTTACAACGTTTTTATCCCAAACATTTTGAAATAATAGCTATAAGTATTGACCCAGGTTTTGAATTTTTTGATACAAATCTTCTTAATAAAATATGTAATTCATTAGATATACCACTATTTATAGAAAAAAGTAATGCAAAAGAAATCGTTTTTGATATAAGAAAAGAAAAAAATCCTTGCTCATTATGTGCTAATTTAAGAAGAGGAATTATAAATTCTATTGCTATTAGAGAAAATTGTAATAAAATCGCTTTAGGGCATAACCAAGATGATGTATTAGAAACTTTTTTATTAAATTTATTATATACTGGAAGTATAAATACTTTTGCTCCTGTTAGTTTTATGGATAGGACTAAAATAACACTTATCAGACCTCTTATTTATACACCAGAAAAAGAAATTAGAAGTTTTGTAAAAAGAAATAATTTGCAAATTATGCCAAAAGTTTGTCCTATGGATGGAACTTCTAAACGTGAATTTATGAAAGAACTTATTTTTAAATTAGGAAAAGAAATTCCTATGTTACGTGCAAATTTGTTTGGGGCAATACAAAGAAATATTAAAGGCTGGGAAAAAATTAGTTGAAATTTTGATTGATAGTACAATATTCTATCAGTACTTAAGCTTAACTCACAAAAAATTTAGTTAAAATGTTTAAAGAAGTAGTTCTACTTCTTTTTTTATTGTATTTTAGTTTTACTACTCTTTCAATTGATAATTTAAATTTTCAAGGCAAAAGCGAAAAACTTAGTCAGCGCTAAGAGGTATATGTATAAAAATTTTCACATTTTGAGGTGTTTAGTGTAGGGATTTAAAACTTCTTAAAATAAAAATTGGGAGAATCTCAAACCCTTTTGAGAGGGGCCCAATTTTTATTTTTAGAAGTTTTTAATCCCGGAGCGTAACCCTCAAAATGTGAAAATTTTTATACATATACCTCTGGGAGCGAGCAACACACTAGGACATTGCCTTGAAAATTTAAATAATCAATTGAAAGAGCACTAGCTAAATTTATCGCACAACATTTATGAATGGTTTGTTACTAATTCTAGCATTTTTTCTTTTAAGATTTCTAATTTTTCTTCCGCTTCTTTTTGGCTTTTTCCTTTTATTCCCATATACAATTTTATTTTTGGCTCTGTTCCAGATGGTCTCACACAACACCAAGCTGAATCTTCTAATTCATAATACAATACATTTGATTTTGGAAGTCCTGTACTTTTTATATCTCCTGTTACCATATCTTTTTCTATGTCTTTTTCAATATCTCTAAATCTTAAAACCTTGTATTCCCCTATGTTTTTTACATCTTTATTACGAGTATCTATCATCATTTGCTTAATTTCTTCTGCACCTTCTGGTCCTTCTCTTACTATTGAAACTTGAGTTTCTTTATAATAACCATATTTTTTATAAATATTAGTCATTTGATCCCATAATGTTTCTCCTTTAGATTGATAATAACATGCAGCTTCGCATAATGACATTACAGCAGCTATACCATCTTTATCTCTTGCATAATCTCCTATTAAGCATCCATAACTTTCTTCAAAACCAAATACATATGTTTTATCTTTGTTTATTTCTGCATTTCTCATAACTGCACCTATATTTTTAAACCCTGTTAGTACTTCTATCAATTCTAAATTGTATTCTTTTGCAATTGCATCTGCTAAATTAGAAGATACTACAGTCTTTATAAGCATACCATCTTTAGGGATTGTTCCTTTTTCTCTCATTTGAGAAAGTCTGTATTCTGCAATCAATAATGCAGACATGTTTCCTGTATAATCACGATATTCTCCTGTAACTTTATCTTTAGAAAATACTCCTAATCTGTCTGCATCTGGGTCTGTTGCTACAACTACATCTGCATCAACTTTTTTTGCCAATTCTAATGCTAGTTTAAATGCTTTTGGATCTTCTGGATTTGGATAATCTACTGTTGGGAAATTACCATCTGGTTTGCTTTGTTCAGGTACAACATATAGATTTTGTATTCCTATTTCTTTTAATAATCTTTCTGCTATTGTGTTTCCTGTTCCATGTAATGGTGTATATACAACTTTTAAAGTTTTTCCTTGTTCTTTTACAATTTCTGGTTGTAAAATTAAATCTTTTAATGTTTGTATATATTTATCATCCATTTCTGTTCCAATAACATTAAATAATCCTTTTTCTATTGCTTCTTCTTTTGTTATTTCTTTTATTTCTGAAAAATTTTGTACTTCTCTTACTTTTGTTATTATTTCTTTATCTCTTGGACTAACTATTTGAGCACCATCATCCCAATAAACCTTATATCCGTTGTATTTAGGAGGATTATGACTTGCTGTAATCATAACTCCTGCTGTACATTTTAATGTTCTTACTGCATAAGATAATTCTGGAACTGGTCTTAAGTTTTCAAATAAATATGTTTTTATTCCATTTGCATTTAATATTAGTGCTGTTTGCATACTAAATTCTTTTGACATTATTCTTGAATCATAACTTATTGCAACACCTTTATCTTGAGTTCCTTGTTCTAATATATAATTTGCTAAACCTTGTGTGGCTTTTCCTACTGTGTATTTATTCATTCTGTTTGTTCCTGCTCCGATTACTCCTCTTAATCCTGCTGTTCCGAATTCAAGTTCTTTATAGAATCTGTCTTCTATTTCTTTTTTGTCATTTTTTATTTTTAATAATTCTTCTTTTGTCTCATCATCAAATTCTGGACTAGTACACCATCTTTGATATTCTTGCATATAATCCATACAGATACCTCCTTTTACAAAATGAATATAAATTCATTTATTCTTTTGTAATTTATATATTGTAAAATTTTTTATACAATTCTCTTGCTGTTTTAGGACAGTCAACTCCTACATCATCTGCATTTTTTACTGGAGCAAATTCTTCTTCTCTTTTTACTCTTAAAACTGCCATATCATCTACTTCTCCAAAAGCATCAAATAAAAATGCTTCAAATTTATATGCATTTGGTGAATCTGGTACTACTAAATCTCCATTTTTATCGATATATTTTGCTTTTTTATATGCTATATGATATGGTAAAGGTTCACTTCCCATTCTTTCTATTGCTTCTACACTAAATAAATTACATAAAATATGTGATTCACCATATAATAATTCTCCATCTTTATCCTTTGCTTCTGCCATTTCATCTGTAATCTCTGAATATTCTATAACATTAGGTCTTCCATTTCTTTTACAAAAAACCCCTACTTTTTCATGTGGATTAGCTTTTACTACAGATTTGCAAGCAACCGTAACACTTTTGTCTATTGCAACACCCATAAGTACAGGGTCAACCATTTTTACTAAACAGTTATCTACTCCTCCAATAAAAACCCATTCAATCCCTAGCTGTTTCATTTTTTCTACCATACCAGTTTTTACTAATGATTCGTAAATTCCTCCATGACCATCTGCTGCCATTTTTATTAAACCATCTTCTCCAATTAGAATTTTACCTTCTGTATCAATCATTGGTAATTCCCCTTGAATAAAGAAAAATATATTTTTATCTTTTTGATAACCAAAAAATTTATTTTTTTCAAAAAATTCTAAAGTTTGTTTATTATTTTCTCTACTTGTCATTATAAACCAAGGAATTGTTACACCATATTTTTTTCCTTGCTCTTTTAACTCATCACATAATAACTCAAATAATGATTTATGTGAGTCTAAACCTATATCATATGTTCCTTTAGGTCCATTGTATCCAAGTCTTGTCCCTTGTCCACCTGCCATAGTTACAGCAGCAAGTTTACCTTCTTTTATTGCTTCTTTCCCTATGTTTTCATAATATTTATATTTATCTCCTAATTTGTATTTATCTAAATATTCCATTGGAGTAATTTCATCTGAACAATTTTGCTTTTTTTGTTTTGTTGTATCATATAAATGACTAATAAGCTCAAAATCTATCGTTTTAATTTGATTTAATAATTCTCTTTTTTTATTATTATCTAATAGGTCATATGAATTTAATAAATGTTCTTGATTATATTTTTTTAATAAAGCTTTAATTTCCTCTAAGTTTTGTTCCATAGTATCTCTCCCTCTCTTAATTTGCAATTACAAATTACAATATTTATGTAATTTTAGTATAACAAAAAAATAGATAAATATTTAATACAATTTACCTATTTTATATTTATATACTATAAATTATTTTTTTTCAAGTATTTTATATAAATTTCTTAGCATAACTCCTTTTTTTTGACATTTTATGACATTAAACTTCATTTTATTTTTTTTATTCCATTTTATAACATTACTTCACCCATTGTTTTTAATACACTATCATAATTACTTGCTATTTCTTCTATATTTTCTGAAATCTCATTTACATCATAACAATCTATGCATTTCAAATTTTTCTCTTCTATGTATTTACTTATATTATTTCTCATTTCTGTTACATAATTTTTCTTTCCTTTTATAAAAACTGTTGTTTCTTTTTTTGTATTTTTTACATATTCCATTTTTAATTTATCTTCATTTTTCCAATTTATACTTAAAATTTTTTCTTTCTTTTCTTCTGGGATTGTTATTTTAGATACTAAAACTTCAACTGTTGGCTCTAAATCTTCATCTGTTAAAACAACTATTTCTTTATTTTTTTCTAATTCTTTTTCTATATATGGTAAAGTTATCATTTCAAAATGATAATCACTTGCAAAAAATAAACACATCTTATTTTCTTTTGTGTTATTCATAATATCACCCTTTCAAACGAAACAATTGAAAGCATTTTCTATAGTTGTTCTTTATTTCACTTCCAAATTTTACCATTTATTTTGAAATATGTCAATAATATTTCAAATAAAACTCATCTTCTTTTTTCGACAGCAAAAAACATTGTATAAAAATTTCAAAACTGTAAATAATTATATTAAAGAAATTTTTTCTAAAAAAGTTTATTGGAGGTAAGATATGAAATTTTTAATTAAAACCTTTAAAAATCAAAAAATTCAAATGGTAATTATCTTGTCATTTTTGCTATTCCTTTATACAAGTATTTGTGCTTTTTCTTACGCACAGAGTGTGTCTACAGATTTACAAAATAGTGTTTTTAGACTTCATGTAATTGCAAATAGTGATAGCAAAGAAGATCAAAATTTAAAATATAAAGTAAGAGATAATCTAATTTCTTATATGAATACATTATGCAAAGATAGTAATTCTAAACAGGAAGTAATTGAAATCGCTCAAAATAATAAAGAAGAATTACAAAATATTGCTCAAGCAACAGTTCTTGATAATGGATATGATTATCAAGTTAATGTTAAAATAGGGAATTTTGAATTTCCTACAAAAAATTATGGAGATATATCACTTCCTGCTGGATATTATGATGCCCTAAGAGTAGAGATTGGAAATGCTAGTGGTCAAAATTGGTGGTGTGTAATGTTCCCTCCCCTATGTTTTATAGATGTTACTTCTGGCGTTGTTCCTGATGAGTCTAAAGAACAGTTAAAAGAAAATATGTCAGAAGAAGATTATGCTCTTATTTCAGATACAGATGATGGTGAAATGAAGTTTAAATTTAAGATTTTAGAGTTCTTTACTAATGCTGGTATTATTACTGCTAAAAATTAGTTTGTAGTTATAATTTACAGCTATAAAACCAGCCTCGAATAAAAGTATTATATGATTTTTAAAATTACATAATACTTCTATTCGAGGCTTCTCTACAAAACAAAAATCTGAATTGTAACAAATTATAACTAAATATTAGCTAAAATTAAACTTTACTGTTGCATTCATAAATAGATTATGATATATTCATAATTAAGAATAAGCATAAATTCAAAGTAAATAAAATATATAATAACTTTTAGGAAGGGGAAATATATCTTGGAAAAACTAGTAATAACAGGTCCTACACCTCTAAAAGGTGAAGTAACAATAAGTGGAGCAAAAAATGCAGCAGTTGCAATTTTACCAGCAACTTTATTGATAAATGGTAAATGCACTATAAATAATTTACCTAATATAAGTGATGTAAAAATCTCTTGTGAAATTTTAGAAAAACTTGGTGCAAAAATAACTTGGAATAAACCTAATGAAATAACAATTGACACATCTAATATTACAACTACTAAAGCTCCTTTAGATTTAACTAGCAAATTTAGAGCTTCTTATTACATGATAGGCTCTATGTTAGGTAGAAAAGGAGAAATAGAAGTTGGTATGCCTGGTGGTTGTAAATTAGGTGCAAGACCTATAGACCAACACATAAAAGGTTTTGAAAAACTTGGTGCAGAAGTTACAGTTGAAAAGGGTACAATTTATGCCAAAGCAAAAAAATTAAAAGGTACAAATATCTATATGGATATTGTTTCTGTTGGTGCTACAATAAATGTAATGCTTGCTTCAGTACTTGCTGAAGGTACTACAATTATTGATAATGCAGCAAAAGAACCTCATATAGTTGATGTTGCTAACTTCTTAAATACAATGGGAGCAGATATTAGAGGTGCTGGTACAGATGTTATTAAAATAAATGGTGTAAAAGAATTACATGGGGATTGTACATATTCTGTCGTTCCAGACCAAATTGAAGCAGGTACTTTTATGTTAGCTGCTATTGCAACAAAAGGAGATATTTTAATAAAAAATTGTATAACAAAACATTTAGATTCAATTACTGCTAAAATCTTAGAGATTGGTGGAAACATTGAAGATAATGGAGATAGTATTAGAGTATGGTATAAAAATAGACCATCAAGTGCTAATATAAAAACTCTACCTTATCCTGGTTTCCCTACAGATTTACAACCTCAAATGGGTGTTGTTTTATCACTTGCAGATGGTACTAGTATAATAAATGAAAGTATTTGGGAATCAAGATTCCAATATACAGAAGAACTTAATAAAATGGGTGCAAAAATAACAGCTCAAGGGAAAACAGCTGTTTTTGAAGGTGTGCCTAAATTAACTGGTGCCCCAGTATATTCTTCAGATTTAAGAGCTGGTGCTGCTTTAATTATTGCTGGAAC
>ERZ1643246.3965-NODE-3965-length-12163-cov-13.397671_pt1 | contig 12163 bp, 11 predicted proteins | sample MGYA00579265_ERZ1643246 | MGnify/ENA primary metagenome ERZ1643246 (study PRJEB29033, sample SAMEA4952261) | chicken gut metagenome | biome: Broiler Chicken; feature: Gastrointestinal Tract; material: Caecum | place: Ireland | collected 2018 | study: Broiler...
ATGCATATAATATGGCTTTTTATGAATTAGTAGATTATGTTCAAAATGTAGAAGTGTATTTAGCAAAATCTTTAATTTCTTCTACTCCAGAGCATGGTGCAGAAACTTTAACAAATCTATGGAGAGAAGCCAATTTGGCTCAAAATTATTTGTCTCAGTTGCCTATAGCAAGCCAAGAACTTGAAAATACAGAAAAGTTTTTAAATCAGGTAAGTGATTATAGTTATTCCCTTTCAAGGAAAAATATCTATAATGAAAGTTTAACTGAAGATGATTTAAATAATTTAAAAGAACTACACACTTATAGTGTTGATTTAGAAAATACTTTAAATCAATTATCAGAAGATTTAAACAATGGCAGATTTAAATGGGACGAACTGACTAAAAAAGGTACAACCGCATTTGCACAACAAGTAGATAATATTTCTCAAGAAAGTTTTAGCAATCTTGAAGAAAATTTTCATGAATATGCTGGTTTGATTTATGATGGTGCTTTTTCTGAGCATATTACAAGTAACGAAAAGAAAGGACTTACAGGAGATGATATCTCAGAAGAGGAAGCTAAGCAGAAAGTTACTGAATTTATTGGCAATGACCAAATTCAAGATATTCAAAACTTAGGCTTTTCAGAAAATGCAACTATTCCAGTATATGATTTTTCTATAACAAATAATGATGGTAATAATATAAATGTTTCTATATCTCAAAAAGGTGGCCACATAGTTGCTATGAATTCAGATAGAGATGTAAATGTAGAGTCTATTTCTCAAGAGGAAGCTAACGAAAAAGGTAAAACTTTTTTAACGGAAAAAGGATTTCCAAATATGACTGAAACTTATTTTCTAAAACAGGATGGCATTGTTACAATAAATTATGCATATACGCAAGATGGCGTAATTATGTACCCAGATTTAATTAAGGTAAAGGTTGCCTTGGACAATGGTGAGGTTTTAGGCATTGAAACTACTGGATATTTAAACAATCATACTCAAAGGGATGTTTCTAATGTAAAAATTTCTGCCGAAACTGCAAAGCAATCTCTAAATAAAAATTTGCAAATTGAAAGTGAAGGACTTGCCGTAATTCCAACAGAATGGCAAACTGAAATTTTGTGCTATGAATTTAAAGGGAAAGTAGAAGATAGAGAATTTTTAGTTTATATAAATGCTGAAAATGGAAGAGAAGAAGATATTTTAATAATTACTGATACGCCAAATGGAACTTTAGCGATGTAATCTACATTTCTCTTCTTCCTTCTAATGCTTTTGTTAAAGTAATTTCGTCTGTATACTCTAAGTCTCCGCCTACTGGTATGCCATGTGCTATTCTTGTAACTTTTATGCCAAGTGGTTTTATTAGCTTTGATAGATACATGGCTGTTGCTTCCCCTTCAACTCTAGGGTTTGTAGCTAATATAACTTCTTTTACATGTCCATCCATTAATCTTGATAATAATTCTTTTATTTTTATATCATCTGGACCTACGCCATTCATTGGCGAAATTGAACCATGCAAAACATGATATACGCCATTGAATTCATGGGTTTTTTCCATAGCAACTATGTCCCTAACATCTTCTACTACGCAAATTGTTGTATCATCTCTTTTAGGGTTTGAACAAATTGGGCATGGATCTGTATCTGATATATTAAAACATTTGCTACAATATTTTAAGTTTTTCTTAGCATTTACAATAGAAGAAACAAACTCGTTTGTTTCTTCTTCTGAACAATCTAATATATAAAATGCTAATCTTGCTGCTGTTTTATGTCCTATACTTGGTAATCTTTCAAAGCTTTCTATTAGTTTTTCTATTGATGGTGAATATAATGATGCCATTTCTATTTCTCCTTGTACCTATTATTACATTAAGCCTGGAATATTAAATTTTCCTAATTGTTCAGCTTGTGCACTGTCAACTTGCCTTAATGCTTCATTAACAGATGTTAAGATTAAATCTTCAAGCATTTCTACATCATCTGGGTCAACTACTTCAGGCTTTATTTTTATTTCTTTTATTTCTTTTGTGCCACTTACTTTTACATTTACTGCTCCTCCTCCTGCAGAGGCTTCAAATTCTTTGTCTGCAAGTTCTGCTTGTGATTTTTCCATATCTGATTGCATTTTTTTCGCTTGCTTCATTAGATTGCCAATGTTCATTCCACCAAATCCTCCCATTCCACCTGGGAATCCTCCTCTTTTACTCATTATTAAATCATCCTTTCTTTATTTTTATTTAATTTTATGAATTTATAGCTTATTCAATTACATTAAAAGGTATATCTGAGCCTTTTGCAATGTCTTTTAATTCTTCTGTTTTAGCAACTGGCTTCGTTGCTGCCTGTGGTGTTATGTATTTTATTTGCATTGGCTTTCCAGAGGCCATTGAAACTAGTTTAGTAAGTTCTTTTATATTTTCTTGTTTTTCTAATACTGCCTTTCCAAATGCCGTCATGCCTTTTGGAAATTCAATTCCAACTGTCATGTCATTTAGCTCTTTTGCTCTTGTTCCAATCAAATTGGTATATAACACTATTTTGCCTGATTGTTTAAGCTCATTTACTATTTTAGACCAATATTCTTCTGTAGTTGTAGTATTTGTAGTTGTTGTAACAGTTTTTGGCTTTTCTGGAATACCTTTCACTTGAGTGGCTTTCACTTGAGCAGTTTGTACTTGTGTAACTTGTGGCTGTACAGGCTGTTGAATGTAAGTTTGCTCAGGTATATTACATAGCTTTATAACTCCCGCTTCTAACACAATAATTTTTTGCGTAGACCACTTTAGCTGACTTTGCAATTCTGAAAGGTCATAAATAAGCTTTACTAAAATTTCTTTTTTAGATGAATCTGCAATTTTTTTTATGTTTTGCATTTCATTATTATTATATAAATTTAATTTTCCTGTTACTTTATAAACTAAAATGTCTTTTACATATTTAATCATTTCTAATAATAAATTGTCTATATCTTTTCCCTCTTGTAAGACTTTATCTACAGTCATTAAGGCTGTGTCAACATCATAGTTTATGATTCCTTCTATTATTTTATTTATAAATGTAGTTTTAGGAATTCCAACTAAATCCTTTACCTTTTCTTCATCTATGTTGTTTTCCCCATCTTGTACGCATCTTTCTAGTATTGAAAGTGCATCTCTCATTGCACCTTCAGAAAGTGCAGCTATTACATTTAGTGCACCTTCTGTAGCTTGTATATTACTTTCTTTACATACTACTTCAAGTCTTTTTATAATATTTTCATTTGAAATTCTTTTAAAGTCAAACCTTTGGCATCTTGACAATATGGTTGCTGGTAATTTTTGTGGCTCAGTTGTAGCAAGTATAAATTTAACATGCTCTGGTGGCTCTTCTAGCGTTTTTAGCAATGCATTAAAAGCACCTGTTGAAAGCATGTGCACCTCATCGATAATATATACTCTATATTTTGCTTTTGTTGGTAAAAAGTTTACTTCTTCACGAATTGCTCTAATATCTTCAACACTGTTATTAGAAGCAGCATCCATTTCTACTATATCTGTTAAAGACCCTGCCAGTGCTGCTTTACATATTTCACATTCATTGCATGGATTTCCATCTTGTGGATTTAAGCAATTTATTGCTCTTGCTAAAATTTTTGCACTTGAAGTTTTTCCTGTTCCTCTACTACCATTAAATAAATAGGCATGACCAACTCTATTTGCAATAATTTGATTTTTCAAAGTTCTTGTAATATGTTCTTGACCAACTACTTCTTCAAATGTCATTGGTCTAAACTTTCTATAAAGAGCTGTGTACCCCATAATTCACACCCTCTTTCTTTTATGCTAATTTTAAAAATGGTTTACACTCAATCTCTCTATGGAAAGACTCCACATAAAGATTTCTACTTATTGCTGCTTCCTCCCGGATCTGACAAGGTTCGTAGGTCTTTATTGGATTCTCTCCATACAAAGGTTGAGTAAAACCATCTGTATTATATAATGAATTTTAAATTTTATCAAGTCATTCTTCGATTCTTTTGAATATAAAATCGTTTACTTCTGTAATTTCTTTTGATGTTGTACCACTTTCTACTACATTATCCACTGGCAAATTCAAATTAATTGTAGTTTTATATTGTTTTCCATCTTCCAATGTTATTATCATATCAAATGATAAATCAGTTTGCAAATCATCATTATTTATATTTGATTTTTTTAGTAAATCTAAATGGTTTATTTCATCATCATTTGATGTATATTCCGCTATATTGTTGTATGCACATCTAAATGCTATTATTCCGCCTTGATTAGAAATTTTTAAATTTTTTATGTCTGTATTTAAGTCACCAGTGTATGTTATTTCTTGAGCTTCATTTGCAGGGTCATCTTTAAAAATTTGATTTTCTATTTGTTGGTCTGGTTTATAAAGTTTAAATTTATCATTAAATTTACCTTCGGCTTTTACGTTTTCAATTTTTACAGATCTAATAGCTTCTGTTTTACTATAACTATTATTTTTTTCTATATAAATATAAACATCATTATTTTGGCTTACATCAAATGCCCATTTTGTGTCTGTAGCTTGTTTGTCTGTGCCCTCTTGTGAACTTATAAGTGAAATTTTGCTTAATTTAAACGGCATATTAGTCTCACCTTCTACATTATATTTTAAAACAATTATGCCTGCCACAAATAATATAGCAACTACTATTACTATCAACATTACAATATGAAACATTTTACTATTTGTAATCAATCGTATTTTATCTAACATATTCTCACCTTTTAATTTGTTTTACTCTTAGATTTTATTTTTCTAAGTTCTTTAAAGAAATCTTTTAATATTTCTTCACATTCTTGGCTCATTACACCTATTTCAGTTTCAACTTTATGGTTAAATGTATAATCATTAAATAAATTTAATACAGAACCACATGCCCCAGTTTTTTCATCTTTTGCACCTATATATATTTTTCTCATTCTGGCATTTATTATTGCTCCTGCACACATTGAACATGGCTCTAATGTAACATACATATCACAGTCTAAAAGTCTCCAACTTTTTAACTTTTTACTTGCTTTTTGAATTGCTATCATTTCCGCATGTTTTGTTGTATCAAATTTTGTTTCTTTTAAATTATGCGCTCTTGCTATTATTTTTCCTTCTTTTACTATTACGCAACCAACAGGAACTTCCAGTTTTTCAGCTGCTTTTTTTGCTTCTTTTAAGGCTTCTTTCATAAATTTTTTGTTTTGCTTTTCTTCCATTATATTCTTTCCTTTTTTATTTTCGCTTTTACTATTTTACACTATTTTTTGTTTTTTGTAAACAAATTGACAAAATCGAAAAAATGCGTTAATATATATATATTAATAAATGTGCTTATAGCTCAGCAGGATAGAGCAGTCGCCTCCTAAGCGACCGATGGTGGTTCGAGTCCGCCTAGGCACACCAGTTTTAATAAGTACTGTAGGTGAATAAAATGCAAAAAATTCTTGGTCCGATGAGAAAAGCCATACATGAATATAGCATGATAAAATCTGGCGATAAAATCGGAGTTTGTTTATCTGGTGGGAAAGATTCAATCACTTTATTAAATGCTTTAAAAGCATTGCAACGTTTTTATCCAGAAAAGTTTGAAATTATTGCAATTAGCATTAATCCTGGTTTTGATCATTTTGATACCAATTTTTTACAAGATGTTTGTAATAAAGTAGGAATTCCTTTATTTATAGAAAATACTCGTGCAAAAGAAATAGTGTTTGACATTAGAAAAGAAAAGAATCCCTGCTCATTATGTGCAAATTTGCGAAGAGGTGCAATCAACTCTATAGCTATACGTGAGGGTTGCAATAAAATAGCTTTAGGCCATAATCAAGATGATGTTTTAGAAACTTTTTTATTGAATTTATTTTACACTGGAAGTATTAATACTTTCGCACCAGTAAGTTATATGGATAGGTCAAAGATTACATTAATTAGGCCATTAATATATATACCAGAAAAAGATATACGAAGTTTTATTAAACGCAATAATATTAATGTTATGCCTAAAGTTTGCCCAATGGATGGTAATTCTAAAAGAGAAGAGATGAAAGATTTTATTTTTAATCAAAGCAAAAATATTCGTAGTTTTAGAGCTAATTTATTTGGTGCTATTAAGCGAAATATACCTGAGTGGCAAAAAAAAATTACTGATTAAAATCAGTAATTTTTTTTGCGGTCTATTCTACAAGTTTAAGCATTGCTTGTTTTAGGTCTTCTAGCTCTTTATTAGATTTTTCATCTGTGTCTGTTTTAACTCCCATATATAATTTTATTTTTGGTTCCGTTCCTGAAGGGCGTATGCAACACCAGCAATTATTTTCCAATTCATAGTATAAAACATTTGATTTTGGAAGTCCTGTTGTAGTTGTTTCACCTGTTTCCATGTTTTTTTGAATGTCTTTTTCTATGTCTCTAAAAACTTTTACTTTATATTTGCCTATTTCTTTTATTTCGGCATTTCTCATTTTTTCCATCATTTGCGAAATTTCTTTAGCACCTTCTGCACCCTCACGAACGATAGAAACTTGTGCTTCTTTATAGAATCCATATTTTTTATATATGTCTTGCATTGCATCCCACAATGTTTTTCCTTTAGATTTATAATAGCATGCTGCTTCACAAAGTGCCATAACTGCTGATATTCCGTCTTTATCACGGGCATAGTCTCCAATCAAGCATCCATAACTTTCTTCAAAGCCAAATACATATTTTTTATCATTTTTTTCTTCAGCTTTTCTCATTACAGCACCAATATTTTTAAATCCTGTTAGAACTTCAATGCATTCCAAATTATAATATTTTGCTATTGCTTTTGCAAGGTCTGAGGAAACAATAGTTGTTATAAAAATACCATTTTCAGGCAATATTCCCTTTTCTTTCATCTGTGATATTCTATATTCTGCAATTAGCAATGCTGACATATTTCCCGTGTAAGATTTGTATTCTCCTGTTTTTGTATCTTTAGCATAAATACCTAATCTATCAGCATCAGGGTCTGTAGCCAATACTACATCTGCATCAACTTTTTTAGCTAATTCTAATGCTAGTTTAAATGCTTTTTTATCTTCTGGATTTGGATAATCTACTGTAGGGAAATTGCCATCTGGGTCTTTTTGCTCTGGCACAACATATAAATTTTTTATTCCAAGTTCTGTTAAAAGTCTTTCTGCAACTGTGTTCCCTGTTCCATGTAATGGCGTATATACTACTTTTAAGGTTTTGCCCTCTTCTTTCATTATTTCTGGATTTAGCACTAAACTTTTCAAAACGCCTAAATACTTATCATCCATTTCTGGTCCTATAAAATTTAATAATCCCTTTTCCTGAGCTTCTTTTTTAGACATTGTTTTTATTTCATTAAATTTTACTTTTTTTACTTTTTCTATTATTTCTTGATCACGAGGTGCTACTATTTGTGCACCATCGTCCCAATAAACTTTATATCCATTGTATTTTGGTGGATTATGGCTCGCAGTAATCATTACCCCTGCAGTAGCCTTCAAATTTCTGACTGTGAATGATAGCTCTGGTACAGGCCTTAAATTTTCAAACAAATATGCTTTTATTCCATTTGCACAAAGTATTAAGGCTGTTTCTAAGCTAAATTCCTTTGACATTTTTCTTGAATCATAGCTAATGGCAACACCTTTATCTTGTGTGCCTTGCTCTAATATATAGTTTGCAAGCCCTTGAGTTGCTTTTCCTACCGTATACTTATTCATTCTATTAGTTCCAGCTCCTATAATGCCTCTTAATCCAGCTGTACCAAATTCCAATTCTTTATAAAATCTATCTTCAATTTCTTTTTCATCATCTTTTATTGCTAAAAGCTCCTTTTTGGTTTCATCATCAAAGTCTGGACTTTCACACCATTTTTTGTATTCCTCCAAATAATTCATACAAATTTCCTCCTTACTTTTATACTAAATTATTTATTTTTTAGTTTAAAGTTTTTATATAGCTCTCGAGCAGTGCTTGGGCAATCAACCCCTGCTGAATCAGCATTTTTTACTGGTGCGAATTCTTCTTCCCTTTTTACTCTTAAAATTGCCATTTCATCAACTTCCCCAAAAGCATCAAATAAGAAAGCTTCAAATTTGTAAGCATTTGGTGAATCTGGAACAACTAGTTTTCCATCTTTATCTATATATTTTGCTTTTTTGAATGCTACATGATATGGCAAAGGCTCTGCACCCATTCTCTCAATAGCATCAACTTTAAATAAATTACACAAAATATGTGACTCGCCATATAAAAGCTCGCCATCTTCGTCTCTTGCTTCTGCCATTTCATCAGTAATTTCTGAATATTCTATAACATTTGGCCTTCCATTTCTCTTGCAGAAAACACCTACTTTTTCATGAGGATTTGCTTTTACAACTGATTTGCAAGCTACAGTAACATTTTTATCAATTGCTATTCCCATTAATACTGGGTCTACCATTTTTACTAAGCAATTGTCTACTCCGCCAATAAATACCCATTCTATACCCATATTTCTCATTCTTTTAGTCATTCCACTTTTTACTAAAGACTCATAAATTCCACCATGACCATCTGCCGCTTCTTTTATAAGCCCATCTTCTCCAATTAAAATTTTTCCTTCTGTGTCTACCATTGGCAATTCACCTTGTTCAAAGAAGAAAAGATTTTTGTCTTTTTGATAGCCAAAATATTTATGCTTTTCAAAAAATTCTATTGTTGCAGCATTGTTTTCTCTGCTTGTCATTATAAACCAAGGAATTATCACATCATATTTTTTTCCTTCTTCTTTTAAGTTATCACACAATAATTCAAATAGAGATTTATGTGAGTCCAATCCAATATCGAATGTACCTTTTGGCCCAGTATGTCCAAGTCTTGTACCTTGTCCACCAGCCATAGTAACAGCTGCAAGCTTTCCCTCTTTTATAGCCTTTTTTCCTATATTTTCATAATATTTATATTTATCTCCCAATTTGTATTTGTCTAAATACTCTATTGGCGTTATTTTGTCTTCATTCGTTTTAGGTTTCTTTTTTGTATCTTCATATAATTTATTTATTAATTCAAAGTCAATGTCTTCTATTTGTTTAATTAATTCGTGCTTATGCTTGTCATCTAGCTTATCATATCCATTTAATAAATGTTCTTGGCCATATTTTTTTAACTTTGCTTTTAGTTCTTCAATTTTAGGTTCCATTTTTCTCATCCTTTCTTCTTCATGTATCTTTCAGAAATAAAAATATAAAACAGATAAGTATAATATCTGCTTTTATATTTATATACTATTTTTTCAATTTTAGCAACAGTTATTTTAATTTTTTATTTCAACCTCTCCCGTAGTTTTTAAAATTTTATTATAATTTTTTAGCAGTTCTTTCATTTTTCCACCAATTTCTCCTAGATCATAACAATCTACCACTTCTATATTTTCAGATTCTGATGTCCATTTTTCTATATTTTGATTTATGTTTTTAATATAATTTTCTTTTCCTTTTATAAATATAACCATCTGTTTTTTATTTTCACTGTTATCCTTAATTTTTCTAAATTTACTTACATCTTCATTTTTCCAATTTATATTTTTTATCTTTCTTTTTTCCTCGTCTTTTAAATTTATTGTTGATAATACTTTATCTATACTCTTTTCTAAATCATTTTCTGTGAGAACAACTACATCAGTTCCTTTATTAAGCTTGCCATCTATATATGGTAAACTTAACATTTCAAAGTGGTAATCACTAACAAAAAATGTACATATCTTTTCTTTTGTTCCTTGATTTTTATTCATTAAAAACCTCCATCCTAAGAGTAAATCTTTTGTGAAAGAACTATCTCTTATTTTCAAAAATTAAATTTTATTTTCCAATATGGCCATTTACTACGGATTTAATGCTTTTCCTTGCCTCTTGGTAAATTTTACCATTGTATTTCAAATATGTCAATAATATTTCAAATAAAAGTCATCGAGTTTTTTCGACAATCGAAATTCAAATTTGTTACGCAAATTAGTGTTTTTATAATTATAAGATTATGTATAAAATTTTCTAATTTGGTAATAATTAAATTAAAAGAATATTTTTCAAAAAAAGGTTTTTAGGAGGTAACTTATGAAAAAATTATTAAGTATTATTTTAATCTTAGCTTTTCTACTTTTTATATATTCCTCTATATGCGCTTTTTCTTACGCGCAAAACGTATCTACAGATATCGCCAACAGTGTATTTAGGCTACATGTAATTGCAAATAGTGACAGCAAAGAAGATCAAAATTTAAAATACAAAGTAAGAGATAGCTTGCTAAATTATATGAACCAAATTTGCAAAGATTGCTCTTCTAAGGATGAAGCAATTAAAATCGTTGAAGAAAATAAAGATACCTTTAAAGAAATTGCCTTAAATACAATAAGGGAAAATGGCTTTTCATATAATGTAAATATTAATATTGGAAATTTTGAATTTCCTACCAAAAGTTATGGAGATATTTCTTTACCTGCAGGAAATTATGATGCATTAAGAGTAGAAATTGGTGAAGCAAAAGGGCAAAACTGGTGGTGCGTAATGTTTCCCCCTCTTTGTTTTGTAGATATATCTTCAGGTGTTGTCCCAGATGAATCTAAAGAAGTCTTAAGTGATAACTTGTCAGATGAAGAATATGCTCTTGTATCAGATAACTCTGATTCTAGTATCCATTTCAAATTCAAACTACTTGAATTTTTTAATAATGTAGGTTTAATTACTGCTCAAAAATAACTTGCAATACTTTTAAACTTATGTTATATTTTATTACAATAGAAAAGTGCTTTAAGGAGGGAATGTGATAAAAATTGGAAAAATTAGTAATAAAAGGACCTACTCCTTTAAAAGGAGAAGTAACAATAAGTGGAGCAAAAAATGCAGCTGTAGCCATTTTACCTGCAACACTTCTAATTGATGGTATATGTACTATAGAAAATTTACCAAATATAAGTGATATAAAAATTTCTTGCGAAATTTTAGAAAAATTGGGCGCTAAAATTACTTGGAATGACAAAAATAGTATTACAATTGACACTACAAATATAACAACTACCCAAGCACCTTTAGACTTAACAAGTAAATTTAGGGCTTCATATTACATAATTGGATCCATGCTAGGCAGAAAAGGAGAAATTGAAGTTGGTATGCCTGGCGGATGTAAATTAGGTGCAAGGCCTATAGATCAACATATTAAAGGATTTGAATCCCTTGGCGCAGAAGTAACTGTAGAAAAGGGAACTATACATGCTAAAGCTAAAAAATTAAAAGGCACATCTATATATATGGATGTTGTTTCAGTTGGTGCAACTATCAATGTAATGCTAGCAAGCGTATTAGCTAAAGGTACTACAACTATAGATAATGCTGCTAAAGAACCACACATAGTAGATGTAGCAAACTTTCTAAATACTATGGGTGCAGATATCAGAGGTGCTGGTACAGATGTTATTAAGATTAACGGTGTAGAAAAATTACATGGTAATGCCACATATTCTGTTGTACCTGACCAAATAGAAGCAGGAACCTTTATGCTTGCTGCTGTAGCAACTAAAGGAGATATTTTAATTAAAAATTGTATAACTAAGCACTTAGAATCAGTAACTGCAAAGATTTTGGAAATCGGAGGAAACGTTGAAGATAATGGTGATAGTATACGTGTTTGGTGTAATAAAAGGCCAGGAAAAGCTAATATTAAAACATTACCTTATCCAGGATTTCCTACGGATTTACAACCTCAGATGGGTGTAGTTCTTTCAATTGCAAATGGAACTAGCATTATAAATGAAAGTATATGGGAGTCTCGCTTTCAATATACTGATGAATTGAATAAAATGGGAGCCAAAATAACAGCTCAGGGTAAAACTGCCTTTTTTGAAGGAGTTAAAAAGTTATATGGTGCACCTGTTTATTCTACAGATTTACGTGCTGGTGCCGCTTTAGTTATTGCTGGGACTTTAGCTGAAGGGACAACTGAAGTCTATAATTTAGAGCATATAGACAGAGGCTATGAGAATATTGAAGGAAAGTTCAGGGCACTTGGTGCTAAAATAGAAAGAGTTACTGAGTAATTCACTAATGAGTAAAATTTTTATTAACAAGGGAAGAAAATATTATGTTTAATTTTTGTAGTTTATATAG
>ERZ1643246.3966-NODE-3966-length-12161-cov-10.642161_pt1 | contig 12161 bp, 11 predicted proteins | sample MGYA00579265_ERZ1643246 | MGnify/ENA primary metagenome ERZ1643246 (study PRJEB29033, sample SAMEA4952261) | chicken gut metagenome | biome: Broiler Chicken; feature: Gastrointestinal Tract; material: Caecum | place: Ireland | collected 2018 | study: Broiler...
TTTTCCTGCAAAAGCCGCTGGAGACGAAGGAAATCCTCAAAAGCCCCGGGCTTTGCCGAGGGGTTGCGCAGCAGGGCCGCCGGATGCAGAGTAGCCATCATCAGCAGGTCCCCTTTCTTAAAAATCTTCCCGTGTTCCCGGGTAATCTTCATGTCCGGCTTAATGAGCTTCATGGCGGCAATGCGCCCCAGGCAGACCACCACTTTGGGGCGCATCAGGGCCACCTGCTGCCGCAGCCACTCCATACAGGCTTCCTGCTCTTCCGGTTTGGGGTCCCGGTTCTGGGGCGGCCGGCACTTGACCATATTGGTGATGTACAAATCCTTTTCCCGGTCCAAATCCACCGCCGCCAACAGCTTATCCAAAAGCTGGCCGGCCCGTCCCACAAAGGGGATGCCCTCCAAATCTTCCCGCTCCCCGGGGCCTTCCCCCACAAAAAGCACCGGGGCCTGCGGATTTCCCGCCCCAAACACCACGTGGTGCCGGGTGCTGCAAAGGCCGCATTTTTGGCAGTTGAGGCAATCCTTTTCTAAGCTGCTCCATTGGGTCATAACCGTTCCTCCTATTTCATGGGATTGCATAGTGGATTTATTATACCACGGCTCCCGACAAAATCCAAAAGAATTCTCCGCCTTTCCAGTTGCAATCCAGCGCCGGAGATAGTACAATAAGAAAGCGGGGCGTCATCGGCGTCTCTGCGATTGGTAAATTTATTAAAGTAGGAGATGTTTCCATTGAAGGTAATGGTAGAAACTTCCGCACGTCATCTGCATGTCACCCAGGAGGATTTGGAGACCCTGTTCGGCAAGGGCGCCGTCCTCAGCCATAAAAAAGACCTCTCTCAGCCCGGCCAGTTCGCCACCAATGAGAAGGTAGAGGTAGTGGGCCCCAAGGGTTCCCTGAAAATGTCCATCCTGGGCCCGGTGCGCCCGGAAACCCAGGTGGAAGTGGCCCTCACCGACGCCCGTAAGCTGGGCATCAATCCCCCCATCCGGGAATCCGGCGATCTGGCCGGCACCCCCGGCTGCAAGCTCATCGGGCCTGCCGGTGAGGTGGAGATTACCCACGGCGTTATCGCTGCCAAGCGCCACATTCACTTCAACCCCGAAGAGGCCCAGCAGGCCGGCGTTGTGGACAAGCAAATTGTCTCCGTAAAGCTGGACTACAACGGTCGTTCCCTGGTTTTCGGCGATGTGGTGTGCCGCGTCAGCCCCAAGTATGCCCTGGCCATGCACATTGACACCGACGAGTCCAATGCTGCCGGCCTCCCCGGCACCGTGGACGGCGAAATCATCCTGTAATTGCACCCCGGAACGCCTTTTATGGCCGCTTGGTTTCCCCTATAGGGAGGCCAGGCGGCTTTTTGTATGCCGGCGGGTTTGAAATCCCGGGGAAGTATGGTATAATAGTCTGCACGATTCTGCGAGCCGGGCCCCTTGGCCTGGGAAAACAAGGAGGCGGAAAGATTGAAGCTGAGCGAAAAGCTGGAGCAAATTTTATCCAAGGTCCAAAAGCCGGGCCGGTATGTAGGCGGCGAGCTCAACGCCGTGAGGAAAGACCCTTCCCGGGTAAAGACCCGGTTTGCTTTTTGTTTCCCCGATACCTATGAAATCGGGATGTCCCATTTGGGCATGAAAATCCTCTATGGCCTGATGAACCAGCGGGAGGACGTCTGGTGCGAGCGGGTGTTTGCCCCCTGGGTGGACATGGAGGAGCTCATGCGCAAAGAAGGCCTTCCCCTGTACGGCCTGGAAAGCGGGGACCCCATCTCCCAGTTTGACTTTGTGGGCTTTACCCTCCAATACGAGATGAGCTACACCAACGTCCTCAACATGCTGGATTTAGGCGGTATCCCTGTGCGCAGCGGCCAGCGGCGGGAGGACGACCCCATTGTCATCGCCGGCGGCCCCTGCGTCTGCAACCCGGAGCCCCTGGCGGATTTTATCGACCTGTTCTGCCTGGGCGCCGGGGAGGAAGTGGATTTGGAGGTCATCGACCTGTATCAATCCTGCAAGGAAGCGGGCAAGAGCCGCCGGGAATTCCTCCGGGAGGCCGCCCAGATTCCCGGGGTCTATGTGCCCTCCCTGTATCAGGTGGACTACCACCCCGATGGAACCGTGAAGGCCGTGACGCCTCTGGAAGGGGCCCCTGCCACGGTACAGAAGCGGGTGCTCCTGGATTTGGACAAGGCCTATTATCCCGAGAGCTTTGTGGTGCCCTTTCTGGATATTGTCCACGACCGGGCTGTGGCGGAGGTGTTCCGGGGCTGCATCCGGGGCTGCCGGTTCTGCCAGGCTGGGTTTATTTACCGCCCGGTCATTGAGAAATCCGTGGAGACCATCAGCCGCCAGTGCCGGGATTTGTGCGCCTCCACCGGCTATGACGAAATCTCCCTCTCCTCCCTGAGCACCAGCGATTACTCCCGCATCAACGAGCTGCTGGATGAGCTCCTCACCTGGACCAAGGACGCCAAGGTCAACGTCTCCCTGCCCTCCCTGCGGGTGGACGGCTTCTCCACCGAGCTGACGGATAAAATCAAAACCGTGCGGAAAAGCGGCCTGACCTTTGCCCCGGAGGCCGGCACCCAGCGGCTGCGGGACGTCATCAACAAGAACGTCCGGGAAGAGGAACTGCTGGATACGGTGACCACCGCCTTTGGCGCCGGCTGGAACCGGGTGAAGCTGTATTTCATGATTGGCCTGCCCACCGAAACCGACCAGGACGTCACGGGCATCACCGCTCTGGGCCAAAAGGTGGTGGACGCCTACTATCACTGTGAGGGCCGTCCCAAGGGCCAGAGCGTCAACGTGACGGTGAGCGCCGCCGCCTTTGTGCCCAAGCCCTTTACCCCCTTCCAGTGGGAACCCCAGGACACCATGGAGGAATTCCGCCGCAAGCAGTACCTGCTGAAGGATTCCATCACCACCCGGAAGCTCACGGTGAACTATCACGACGCGGACACCAGCTTTATGGAGGCGGTTTTCGCCCGGGGCGACCGCCGGCTCTGCGGGGTGCTGGAGGAGGCCTGGAAGCGGGGCTTCCACTTTGACGGCTGGAGCGACTGCTTCTCCCTGAAAAACTGGCTGGCGGTCTTTGAAGCGGTGGGCCTGGACCCGGCCTTCTACGCCAACCGCCGCCGGAGCTTTGACGAGGTCCTGCCCTGGGACCATCTGGATTACGGCATCCGGAAGGAATTCCTCATAGCGGAATGCAAAAAGGCTTATGAAGCCGCCGCTACCCCCAACTGCCGTGAAAAATGCTCCGCCTGCGGGGCCGCCTGTTTCAAAGGAGGAATCTGCGTTGAAGACCGTTCGCGTGTGGTTTGAGAAGAAGGATACCGCCCGGTATATTTCCCACCTGGATTTGAACCGGTGTATGTCCCGGGCTTTCCACAAAACCAAGCTGCCCCTGTGGTACACCCAGGGGTTCCATCCCCATGTGTTTCTCACCATTACCATGCCCCTTTCCCTGGGCATGATCGGCCTGCGGGAATCCATGGACATCCGCCTGACAGAGGAGATGGCCGGGGAGGAAATCATCCGCCGGCTGAACACGGCCCTGCCTCTGGACATCCACGTATTTGACGTGACGGAGCCGGTGATGAAGGCCAAGGATGTGGCCTGGGCTTCCTATGAGATTGTCTACCGGCCGGAGAACTGCACCCCCCAGGAGGCTCTGGCCAAGCTGCAGGAGCTTTTGTCCCGGGAAGAGATATTGGTATCCAAGCACACCAAAAAGGGGCCCAAGGAGTTTGACATCCGGCCCTATTTCCAGGACTTCTCCCTGACTCTGGCAGAGGACGGCTCCCTGCGGGGCGAGCACCGGCTGCCCATCAGCCTCAACGGGGGCGTGAACCCCGGCCTTCTCAAGGACGCTGCGGCCCGGCATTTAGGGCTGGACTTATACGAACGGATTACCCGCACCAATTTATACAATGAGAAATTAGAGCCTTTCTGTTAGTTCCCAGGATGAGCCTGGATGCAAGTTTTATCTGTTCTGCGGCGTTTCGGCAGGGTGACGGCAGAGCGGAACCCCACAATGGAATGAAAAGCAGCCGCCTGGCGTTTATGCCGGCGGCTTTTTCCATGATACAGGCTGAGGGCAGTTTTCTTCTCCCACAAGAAAGGCAGATTGGGAGAAGAAAGCCGCTCTTTTACTCCCTCCGTCACTTCGTGACACCTCCCTCAAGGCGGGAGGCTCTCCACCCAGGCCGCTTACGCGGGAAGAAGCGTTGCTCATAGATGCCGCTATCTCGCGGCCTACGTCCAGACTTAGTCTGGGGGGGAAAGTTTTTGGGTATTGTTCTGATATTCCGGCGGGTGTCTTGACAGCGGAAAAGAAGCTGTGTACAATACAGGTGTCAAGACATATCGCGTGTATATGCAGAGAGAAGGTATCAGAATGAAAATCCAAAAGAGAATTCAAACCATGGTCATTGCCGCCCTGCTTTGCGCAGTGGGCATTGTGATTCCCATGTTCTGCCCCAAGATTATCATTGAGCCCGCGTCCTTTACCCTGGCCAGCCATGTGCCCCTGTTTTTGGCCATGTTTATTTCCCTGCCGGTAGCGGCGGTGGTCTGCCTGGGAACTACCCTGGGATTCTTCCTGTCCGGCTTCCCCCTGGTGGTGGTGCTCCGGGCCCTGAGCCAGATTGTCTTCGTGGCCCTGGGAGCCTGGTTCCTCCAGCACAGCAAGAACATCGTCAACCGCCCCTTGAAAAGCACCCTGTTCAGCCTGGTCATGGGCCTCATCCACGGGGCCTGCGAGACCCTGGTCTCCACCTGGTTCTACTTTAACGGCTCCGAGACCCAGCAGGGCTACCTCATGTCCGTCATTGTGCTGGTAGGCGTGGGCACGGTGATTCACAGCATGGTGGATTACGGCATTGCCGTGGTGGTGTGGCGCGCCGTGCAGAAGGTGGTCACCATCCCGGTGAGCGTGCACCTGGGCCGGAAAGCCTCCGAGCCCAAAGCGGCCCAAGGCTAACCGGAGAAAACTTCATAGAGACAGCAAACACCGGCTTTGGAAGCATCCAAGGCCGGTGTTTTTTGTTTTTTATGGTTCTCCTCAGAGGGGCTTTTCCGCGGAAACCAGCAGCATCATGGGGCGGCGCAGCTCGTCTGCCATGCCGGGCAGGTGCATCAGCTCTTTGGGCGGCTCCGGCTCCCGCAGGTCGGTGAGGCGGAACCCCGCCGCCAGCAGGGAGTGAAGATAGGTGGTCAGGGTCTTGTGCTGCTTTTCCACGGTTTCCCCCAAAAAGACAGCGTCCCGGCAACCCTCGGAAAAATACCGGTCTACCGGCCAGCAGAGGATGTTCCCCTGCTGGTCATAGAGCCAGTCCTGGTTGCCATAGGCGGTGAAGATGGGGTGCTCCACAGAGAACACAAAGGTCCCGCCGGGCTTTAACGTGCGGTACACCTGCCGGCAGATTTGGGCAAAGTCCGGCACATAGTGCAGGGCCAAAGAGCTGAGCACCACGTCCCAAGCTTCCGCCGGATAGGCATAGTCCTCCATGGCGGTTTTTTCCAGGGTAATCCGGTCCTCCCAGCCGGCCTGGCGCACCTTTTCCCGGGCGGTTGCCAGCATCCTTTCCGAGAGGTCAACGCCGTGGACCGCCTTAGCCCCGTGCTCCGCCGCATAAAGGCAGTGCCAGCCATAGCCGCAGCCCAAATCCAGCACCGTTTTGCCGGAAAAGTCCGGGAGCATCTGCCGCAGGGTGGGCCACTCCCCGGCCCCTGCCAGCCCCTGGGCAGAGCGGCTCATCTGGCTGTATTTCTCGAAGAAAACGGGATCATCGTAATAGTTGTGCATGGTTGGTTCCCTCATTTTCACAATACATTTTGCAGCGCGGCCAAAGGGCTATTCCTCCGGCTTTTCAAACAGGATGCCCTTTTCCCGCAGGGCCGAGAGCACCCGCTGATAGGCCTCCTCCGAAGGGCAGGAAAGGGTATGCAGGTGGATGCCCCCGGTGAGGGCGCAAAGGGGGTTGGCCTTCTCCTTTTCCAGCTTTTTGCAGAAGGCGTCCACGTCATACCGGGAAAAGATTTGCAGGCTGCCGGAAATCTCCCCGTAAAGGGGATGCTCCACAATGACGTCCAGCACCCCGCAGCCGTTATCCACCACGGTGTAGAGCTCCTCTTGGAGCCGGGCGTCCTCGTGGCGGCAGGCAATCATCCGCCGGGCCTGGGAATCCTCCCGCTGCATCACATAGCCCCGGGGCGTAGCGTCAATGGCATAGGAGGCCGCCCGCAGCAGGGCAATATCCCCCACAATAATCTGCCGGCTCACGGAAAAACGCCGAGCCAAAGAAGAGGCGCTCTCCGGCTTCTGGCTGCTTTGCAGCACCTTCAAAATCTCCTGTCTCCGCTTTTCAGAAGGACTCATGATCCTCTCCCCTTTCCTGAAAGATATTCCGAAACAAAGAACCCCCTGAGGAAACAGGGGGCTGATAAACGCATTACTTTTTCTTGGGGGCCGCTTTGGCTTTGCCGGCATTCTGCTGTTCATAGATGGTCAAGGCCTCTTCCACATCGCCGTCAAAGACCACCTGCCCCTTCACCAGATAAATGGCACGGGTGCAGATTTTCCGCACGTCCGCCGGGGAATGGCTCACATACAGCACCGTGGTGCCCTTTTTGATAATCTCCCCGATAGCGTCCTTGCATTTTCTTTTAAAACGGGCGTCGCCTACGCTCAGAGCCTCGTCCACCACCAGGATTTCCGGGTCGGTGTTGATGTTCACCGCAAAGCCCAGGCGCATTTTCATACCGCTGGAATAGGTCCGCACCGGCTGGTCAATGTAATCTCCCAGCTCGGCAAACTCGATGATCTTATCCTCAATGGAGCGGATATACTCATCGGTCAGCCCCAGGAGATAGCCCTTGAGATAGATGTTCTCCCGGCCGGTCATCTCGCTGGAAAAGCCCGCTGTCAGCTCCAGCAGGGCCGCTACCCGGCCATTGACGGTCACTTCTCCGGAAGTGGGGAACGCTACCCCGGTAATCATCTTCAGCATGGTGGATTTGCCCGCGCCGTTGTTGCCGATAATGCCCACAGACTCCCCCTTCTGGATGGTCAGGCTCACATCCTTCAGGGCCATGTGCTTGCGCAGGTTCTTGGAATGGTGGAACAGGGCCAGAAACTGCTCTTTATTGTCCCGATACAGGGTGTATTCCTTGCTGACGTGGTCAAATACCACCGCAGGCTGCATTTTCTCTTCCACGGCAATCCCTCCTTACAGCACATCCGGCAGCCGCTTGCGCAGGCGCTTGTAATTGTACATTCCCAGCAGCATAATCGCCGCCAGCTCCACCAGGAAAATCAGGGTTTCCTGGGGATACTCCCAGAACCACTCCTGGGAGACAAAGGCCTTGCGGTAGCCGTTGACGAAATAGTTAATGGGGTTAAAGAGCATCAGCCGGCGCAGCCAGTCAATTTCTATGGTATAGCTGTCCCACATGACGCTGGAAAGCCAGAACAGGCCGGTCATAATGGACTTGATGAAGTTCTCAAAGTCCCGGCTGAAGGCGCTCATGGGCGCGGTGGACCAGGAAAGGGCCAGGAAAAACAGGAACATCAGCGGACAGTAATAGAAAAACTGCAAGGTGTACACGCTGGGCCAATAGCCGGCAAAGCACAGGTAAATGACCATCAAACCGCACAGCAGCAGGTGGACCATAAACTTCTCCAACAACGTGAAGGTCATGATGTTGGAAACGGGGAAATACATTTTTACCACAAACTGCCGGTTTTTCCGGATAGATTGGGAGCCGAAGAGGATGCTGTCACTGATGAAGAACCAGGGGATAAAACCCACCAGCATAAAGATAAATCGGGGCAGCCCCGCAATGTCTCCCGAGGCCCGGATGCCAAAGCTGAAGGCAAACCAGTAGATAAAAAGGGTAAACAGGGGCTTGACCACTGCCCAGCCGGTTCCCAGGAAAGAGCCTTTATAGTCCTTTTTCAATTCAGTCTTGGCCAACATGAAGATTTGCTTGGCATTGTGCCGGTGCTCTTTGAAAATACTAAACATTGTAAACAAGAGAATGCCTCCCGTATCAAATAAGATCGCTGCCGTACAGAGCAGCGCCGCAGAGCCGGTCCCCTGCGCGTGGCTTCTCTTATTGTACCTTCCTCAGGCTAAAAAGTCAATTCAAGAGGCGAATTCCCAAAAGATTGCGGGAAAACGCCCATGCTCACCAAAAGGAAGCAGGAAAATTAAGCAAAAATACCGAAACCCTCATTCCCCGTCCGGGGCGGCCGCCGCCCGCAGAACCTCATAGGCTTCCAGCACCTCCGGCGGAATCTCCACATGGGCAATGCGGTCCTTCCCCTTGGGGCCATAGCCCTCCTGGTCGTCCCGGAGCCGGGGAATCTCCCGCAGGAGCAGGGCAATATACTCGTCCATCTCCCACATGCCCAGCACATCTCCCGGGACAAAAATCAGGCCGCCGTCCCGCACCCGCACCTGCACCTGATAGCCGGCATAGCTCACCAGCGTCACGGAATCCCCCAGGTATTTGCGCAGGCCTTCCTCTGCCCGGCGCTGCATCACTGCGTCCTGGATAATCAGGATGGTTTTGGGGAACACCTGGTTTTCCCGGAGGATAAACAGGGCGTTGGCAATGCTGTCGGAGAAATTCCGGGAATCCCGCTCAATCCAATCCGGGGCCACGCCGTACTGCCGGTACAAATATTCCGCAAAAATATCCGCTTCCATTTTCCCGGTGACTTCAATATCCCAGAAGGCCCGGTGAAATTTCCGCCGCAGGGAATCCGTGGTGCTCCGCTCTCCCCCTACAATCATAAACAGGTCCACCATATCCTCCTGGATGGCCTGGGCCGCCACATCCCCGGCGCAGGGGATGCTTTCCCCAAAGAGCATCATGCAGTCCGCCCGGGAAACGCCGCAATACCGGCGCAGCTCCTCCCGGCTCAGCCGGGGCAGGTCCCGTTTGCCGCAAAAAGCCGCCAGGGTATTGATTGCTGCCGCCATTTGTTCCAGCTCTTCTTGTGATTTTTCCAGCATAGAATCCCTTCTTTCCCGCAAGCCTGTGCGTTTTTCTCCTGGGGTCGCTGGTTTCAGTATAGCATATTTTGTCGGAAAAGCCCAGTCCTATGGGAAAAATCTTCCCAGCACAGAGACGCTGCATAGGAAAAACCGGCTCCAGCCCTTGTGGAAGAAGTGCTGCTCCCACCAGGCTGTATGCCGGTTTATCACAATATCTATAGCGATCCTTAGCTCACAATGCGGTAATAAATGCGGGCGGTGAGCGCGTAGATGATTCCGTAGCACAGGGCAAACACCAGGAACACCGCCACTGTGCAGAAAATATAAAAGTCCGTGTTCTGCAAAGCCATGATCTTCAGAAGCCGGGAAATCATGGGAAAAGCAAAGGCCGTGTGGATTCCCGCCACCACCAGGGGCAGGAAGAATACCGTGAGCACCTGGGAGCGCACCGCCTGGCGGACTTCCCCTTTGTCCATGCCCACCTTTTCCATAATGGCAAAGCGCTCTTTATCATCATAGCCCTCAGAAATCTGCTTGTAATAGATAATCAGGATGGTGGCCATCATAAAGAGGCCTCCCAGCAGCACCCCGATAAACAGAAGGCCGCTCACCGTTCCCAGATAGAACCCCCGCTCTTCCTCCTGCTGGGAGATGCGCAAATACTGCAAGTCTCCATTCCCCTGGTCTGCTACCCTATCAAAATAGCTCTGGGAAAGGCCCGTATAGAGGGCGTCCACAATCTGGTTCTGGGCCTCCCCTGTTTCCGGCAGGTCAAAGTAGTAGGAGCAGGCAATGCCATACAGGGAGCCTGGGCCTTGATTCTGCATACGGTTCATGGCCCGAAGGGTCTCCCAATCCTTGACTACCAGGCACAGGCGGACGTTCATCGCCGCGGCCGTAGCGCCGTTGGGCGGAAAGTCCTCCAAGCGCTCCCGGATAGCGTAGGCAGTATTCCCGATCTGGAGGGAAGCCCCCTCATAGGTCTCGCTGCCGGTATACAGGAGGATTTCCCCATCCTCTAAGGTCTTTTGGGTATGCATCAGCCGGTTATAGTCCTGCAGGGTCACCACACACAGGGTATAGGAGGGCGCTGTAAGGTTTTGGTCAATGGTCTCCCGGTCAACGGCAAAGGTTCCGTCTACTACCCGGACATCCATGCTCAGCCAGGAATAGCAAAAGGAATTTTCCGGCCCGCTCCCCTCCTGGGAAAGGATGGTGTTGACGGACTCCTCCAAAGATTCCTGCAAATCCTGCCCAGGCGTGCCCACCCGGACTTCCATATCCCGGGGGTAGTTATTCTGAATCATGTCGTCCAGGCCGAAATACATCGAGAAGGTGGTGGACAGAATCACCAGCACCATGGTGGACAGGATGCAGATATTGGCCAGGCCCACGGCGTTCTGCTTCATCCGGTAGAGCATCCCGGAAACCGAAATAAAGTGCCGGGGCGTATAGTAGAATTTCCGGTTTTTCCGCAGGAGCTTCAGCAGGGCGATGCTTCCCGCTGTAAACAGACAGTAGGTGCCCAGGATTACCAGGATCACCGCCACAAAGAACAAAGACAGCACCTGGAGAGGATTGGTGATGGTCACGGCAATCCAGTAGCCGGCAGCCAGGCACGCCGCCCCAAAAAGGGCCAGCAGCCACCGGGCCTTGGGCTCCTTCTCCCCCATCTGGCTGCCCTTGATCAGCTCAATGGGGTTGGCAAAGTGGAGCTGCCGCAGGCTGTTGAGGAAAATCAGCAGGAAGAGGACGCCGAAAATCATCAGGGCGTGGAGAATCGCCGTCCACGAAATATAGAAGCCCAAGGGGACCTCCGCCCCCAAAAGCCGGGCCAGGGTCAAAAACGCCGCCTTATCCAGCAGGACGCCCAGCCCCAGTCCCACTGCCAGGCTGATGACCGCCAGATACAGCGTCTCAAAAAAGATGACCCAGGAAAGGTGCCACTTTCCCATGCCCAGGACATTATACAGGCCAAATTCCTTTTTCCGGCGCTTCATGAGAAAGCTGTTGGTATAGAAAATAAAGACATAAGCGAACAGGGTCACCACCGCTACCCCCATGGAGAGGATTGTGGGGGTAGACTGGCTGCCTACGACCATATTCTCCAACCCGGGGTTTAAAGAAAGGGCCGCCAGAATATAATAGGCCGCTACGGTAAACACGCAGGTGAGCAGATACGGCAGATACAGCCGGGCGTTTTTCCGGATGCTCACCGCCGCCAGCTTGGCGTAAAAGAACTTATTCCCCATTCCAGTCACCGCCTTTACCCTGAAAAACGCTGCTGCCAGAGGCCATGGAAGCCCCGGTAGCAATGAGGGTGAGGGTATCGGAAATGGTCTGATACAGCTCTTCCTGGGTGTGGGAACCCCGGTACACCTGATGGAACACCTGTCCATCCTTGATAAACAGCACCCGGCCGGCGCTGCTGGCGGCCTTGATGCTGTGGGTCACCATGAGGAAGGTCTGGCCCCCGGCGTTGATCTCCCGGAACATCCGCAATAAGCCGTCAGAAGCCCGGGAATCCAGGGCGCCGGTGGGCTCGTCGGCCAAAATCAGCTGGGGCTCCGTGATGAGCGCCCGGGCCACGGCAGCCCGCTGTTTTTGTCCGCCGGAGACCTCATAGGGGAATTTGGACAGGATGGGAGTGATTTCCAGCCGGGCGGCAATAGGCGCCAGGCGTTCCTTCATCTCCATGTATTTCTTCCCCGAAAGCACCAGAGGCAGGAAAATATTGTCCTGGATGCTGAAGGTATCCAGCAGGTTGAAGTCCTGGAACACAAAGCCCAGATGGTCCCGGCGGAAGGCTGCCAGCTCCTTCTCCCGAATGGAGAGGATATTCCGCCCAGCCAGAAGCACCTCCCCGGCGGTGGGCTTATCCAACGTGGCCAGGATATTGAGCAGGGTGGTTTTGCCGGAGCCGGACTCCCCCATAATGGCCACAAACTCCCCTTGCTCTACGGAAAAATTCACATCCGAGAGGGCCTGCACCTGGCTGCCCCCAAACCGGGTGGTATAAATCTTTTTCAGGTGATTGACTTCCAAAATCGACATGGCTGCGCCTCCTTTTCCAGGCCTCCATGGAAAAAGGCCTGGAACCAGTATAACAAAAAGGGAAAATGTACGCCATGGCTCTGGCTTACATTTTCCC
>ERZ1643246.3967-NODE-3967-length-12153-cov-5.689535_pt1 | contig 12153 bp, 18 predicted proteins | sample MGYA00579265_ERZ1643246 | MGnify/ENA primary metagenome ERZ1643246 (study PRJEB29033, sample SAMEA4952261) | chicken gut metagenome | biome: Broiler Chicken; feature: Gastrointestinal Tract; material: Caecum | place: Ireland | collected 2018 | study: Broiler...
GGGTGGTTTTTTCTATGCTTAAAACATTATCTGATAAACGTAAAAACGAATGTCAGCAATGCCAGAATGAACATTCCAAAAGCCATAAGGTCTTTGAAATCAAAATGATTTTTATTGTCCATCAGCACCACCCCCATTCTATGTAGAATAGAGGTCAGCCACCCTGTAACACGGTTGTTCCTTTTCATATACTACCATAAGGCCAGGCAGTGTACAATATTTATTTCAATATCATCCAGTGCCTATAGCGTTTTTACTCACTGCTCGTGTATCGTGTAATTAAATTCCATATATCTACAAAATGCTAAGTTTTTCTAAGTTTTGCTCTTCTGCTATATATACAGAAATGTAAGGTTTTGACAGGTTTTAAATTTCGTCTATAAGATTAAAGTCTTAGGTTTTTTCAGGTTTTCTATTACAAATTCAAAAAAGCACAACCCTGTATATCTACGGAGCTATGCTTGATGAATAGGGAGCGCCAGTTGACTGGGAGCAATGTCCTCTATACTGCCGGTAAACGGATTTTTTTTTATCCATGTTATATCTGATTTTTAGTATTATTTAGTATTTTTAGGGTGTCCAAAATGTACATAATCTTCTCAATCTCTTATTCAAGGAATCAAATCTGCCAGACTCACAAGAGCATTGCTATGGATTTTCATAACACGAGTTTTGGAGCATTCCACCCGGTCAGCTATTCTTCCCCATGTCATAGGTTCCATAGAGGTTACATATACACAGTAAAGCACTTCTCTTTCTTCTGGATCTTCCACTTTCCCGATTATGTCACGTATTGTTCTCATTATATTCTCAGAAAATCTTCGTTCTTCCTCAAGCTGTACTAAAAGCTTTCTGCCGTCCTCCAAAAGCTGTTTTAAGCTGTCTTTTTGCTCATATGCCTTATTGTATTTCATAAGCTCTTGGATGGCCGAAATCGAGCTTTCTACGTTCTCTTTCCGCACTTCTGCTGAAAGGCCTATGTGCCATGCTTTTCTGTACTGTTCGAGAAATCTTTTACTACTTCTTCGCTTTCCCCTTTTTAGGGCGTTGCAAATGTCGCAATACTCCTTCTGCATCAATAACCCAACGCCTCCCATTCAACCTCACTTGTCCATGTCTGGCGAAATCTGCTTAATCCTACATGATGGATCGGAGCCGGAGACAGATATTCTTCATAATACCGCCGATAATGATAACGCCCTGATCTCTGCCGTAGTTTCCGTATCCCCTCATTTTGGATTTGTCGTACCCGGTCTTTATTAACTCCGATCACGCTACCCGCTTCTTTCAGTGTCATCCCCTCTTGAAATCTCAAACGGATAGTTGCAGCTTGCTTCTCTGGAAGATCATCTACGGCAATCCAAATCTCCCTTGCCATCTGTTCAGCATCAATCGCCCTTATCACATCTTCTTCTAAATCTTCCGTAGATGATAGTACATCAAAAATGGACATTTGCTCTTCTTGTCCGTCTATCGGGGCATCCAAGCTTCCTATTTGGCCGATCTGGATATCTTTCTGTAACTGCTCATATCTTTCATACCCTATGCCAAGAATTGAGCAGATTTCCTTTTTTGACGGCTCTTTTCCAAAGCGTTTCTCATAATCGTTCTTTACTTTACGATATTTATAAATTAATTCCGCAGTATTGGAGGGGATGCGGATCGTATGACAGCATTCGTCAATATAACGTGTGATCTTATGTTTTATCCAATATCTAAGGTATGTTGTAAATGCGAATCCTTTAGAACAGTCAAAGAATCTCACAGCTTCACACAGTCCAAGATATGCCTCCTGCATGAGATCACATAGCTCTGCAAATCCAGTATATTTTTTTGCAAATTTATAGATCAGTTTTTCATTCTGTTCCCAAAGCTTCAACATATTGTCCGCTTCATTCTCACCGTTTTTTATCAGAATTACAAGTTCTTCATTCGACAAACTCCGCACCATCCCTCGTCATATTATCGTGCCATTAATCTGGTTTTTTAGTAATCTATGGCTTAGCAGCAAATTATAAACTGATGTCAGATGGAACACTTCCATCCAGGCGTTTCATAAGCTCTCCTCTTGCTGATCTTGCACTGTGTAATGCCTCAAAAATTCGTTTTGCAACAACGCTCTGAAAGCTTTCTTCTCTTGTTCCATCGTCAAATTCATATCCTGCCGGGAGCGGAACTTTGAAATCAATGGAATGGTTCAAGAGATTTTCACCGTAATACGCCACGCTGTCTTTGTCTCCTCCTCCCAAAGCATAAGCAATATGCCAACACTGTTTTTCCAGGAACGACATGATTTCTTCATCGTCTTTTCTCTTCCTGTGCTGTTCATGATCCAATTCCTCGGAAAGATCAGAAATCAGTTTTGCCACATTATACGGGACGATGTAGTTCGTTTCTCCAACAAGTACTTTGCACATTTTTGCTGGGGTAACAACGATTCGCTCATTTTTCTTACCAATTTTCACATCATTTATAGACTGCATACTGTACCTCCTATTTTCTGAATAAATCCATGTGTTTATTAATCATTTTCTGCCGTTCATACGGATCCTTGATTGCAAGGATGCTTTCCTTTGTTGGCTCATTCTTGCTTGCAGTTACACCATCTTTCACGGCTCCTTTTAACATCTCCGAAAATTCTTTTCTCTGCGCTTCTGATATTTCCTGAATAATTTCTTTGATAGCTTCCATGTCTTTTTCGTCAATCACGATTTCATATCCTCCTATCTAATTCCTTGTTTTCTGTTATTTCGTTTTTCAAGTATTTCAAGCTCTTTCTGTGTATATACGGCTGTGGACTTTGCTACTTTCCTTCCGTCTATTTCAATCGTATTATCTATATGATAGATCCGTCCGTTTCCTCCGCCTGATGATCCGATCTTCCTGTCTCTGTATTCGATGACTGATGAACTGCTGTAGGCAAATTCAGGTTGTGGATTAAAAGAAAATGTACTGTGTGCCATATCATCAAATTCTTTTTCCATCACCATTTTTATTCCTTGTGCCTGCCGCCCAATTTTATCGCCAAATTTATCCAGACCTTTTGCAACACCATAGTCAACCATCTTTCCGACATAGACGCCCCATCTGGAAGGAGAATGAATACCAAAAAATCCAAGAACTTTGTCTTTAAAGCTTCCCAGCGCACTCTTTGCAGCCTTCCATAACTGTCCAGCAGCATTCCCTATTCCTTTCGCAATACCAGAAATGATATCACTTCCAATCGATAACCAGTCAGTATCTAAAAACTTGTTTCCAAGCTTCAAAACAAGTTCCCCAGCCGAACTAAGAATATCCGGCGTTGCTTCAGCTAATCCTGATATCAGTTCTCCGATAATTTCTACGCCAGCGTCCACAATATTAGGAAGGTTATCCACAATTCCATCAACGATCGTCAAAACGAGATTCATTCCGGCGTCCAAGATATCTGGCAGGCGGTCTGTGATTCCTTGCACAACGCTTTTCACGATCTCAACGCCAGATTCTAAAACCGTATCTGCATTTGCGCTTAAGGTTGATACAAATTGTGTTACTGTTGAAATGGCAGATAACACGATTTCCGGGAGTGCCTGGACAATGCCGAGAGCAATATTCTTTAGTATTTCTGTGCCCTTCGTTATCATCAAAGGCAGATAAGTCTGAATCGCCGTGCTGATCTGTGTGAATAGTCCTTGAATACCGAGTATGATAGTCGGCATATTATTCAAAATCCCCTGAATCAATGATTGAAGGATCGTAAGCCCTGCCATCATGATATTTGGGGCGAGCTGTACAATCGATGTCGCAATACTTCCGATCAAGCTCATAACTCCCTGCAAAATCACATCTATATTAGACGTCACGCCAGTAATCAAGGCATTTAATATATTTAATCCTGCTGTAGTAATAGACGGCAGCAATCCAGCTATTGTAGTAAGGATCTGATTCAGAAGAATTGATCCCGTATTTGCAAGTTCCGGGATTTTTGATACAATCCCATTTGCAAGTGTTGTGATGATCTCAGGTCCTTTCTGTTGAACCATTGTTATAATCCTATTGATTTCTGTACCAAATTCTTGATTCACAAGTCCAAGCCCCACCACTACAAGCCCTAGAATAGCCGCCGGTCCAACCGAAAGCATTGCCGCCTTGAATACCGAACCAAGGGCACCGATCATCTTGTTAAAAACCGACATTCCTGTATCTGCTCCAAGTTTTAATCCTTTTCCGACTCCGGCGCCAACCTTTTCAAAAGCCGGAATGAATGTTTCCACTTTTGACTTGATCCCTTCAAACACTTTTGGAATTCCATTTAATTTCGTTTTCAATCCGTCAAAAGCTTTCCAGGCAAGAGGTGCATCTTTAGAAAATCGCCCTGTCATGGTTCCAAATTTAAACGATAATTCGCCTATTGAATCTCCTACCTGCGTAATTTGACTTTTCCCTTTGGAAAATACGTCTGAAAAACTTTTCCCTAAATTCGATAATTTGTTCTGCCCCTGTATTACGGTTCCTGAAAGAATATCACTGAGATCTGTCAATTTTTTCTTGGTGTTATCAGGGATAATGTCCCAAGCTTTTCCTTGGATCCCTTTAGCTATTTCACCAAGAGTTGTAGAAAAACTCTTGAGACTTTCTCTTGTATTACCGATCTTCTTTTTCATTCCGTCCAGATTTAGCAGAAATTCCTTGGAAGATTTGTTAAATTTGGAAAATCCAGCCGAGTCAGGATCGAAGCTACCCTGTAAGATCTGCTTTACTCCGGTAATACGTTCTACAAACAACTTTGACTGCCAATTCAGCTTTTTAAAACTCTCGCTTCCCGGCTCTACTCCGCCTTTCAGAGCTTTTCCAAACAGTAGAGCTTTGTCCTTTGCCTTTGCAAGTGTCCCTGAAACCTGTTCGCTCTTATCAGCAATTTCTGCAAATCCATTTCCTACCGTATCGACAACTGGAAGAATCCCCATCAATCCGGCTCCTGATCCAATTACTGCCATAACCGGGGCAATCGATTCTATTGCTTTCTGCATATTTTGGAGATTTTTAGCCGGATCATCTGTTTTCTGAAAGAGGCTGATAAACTGGCTCACACCGCTTAAGGCTGATTCTGCCGCAGTTCCTATCCGTTCTATGCTCGTCTGGATCGTTGGCAATCCATTGCTGGAAAGTACGTTATCTATTGATTCAATGATTCCAGTCATTCCTCTTGTTACGGCTGTACGGACGTTTGTCATCGCTGTCGCGATACCGTCCGATGCGGTTTTTGCCCTGGACGCAAACCCATTCATGCCGCCATCAAGTTCTATCAGCTTGTCATTGAACTGGTCGAACGTGATGCTCCCATCTTGCAACGCTTTATACAGATCATTCTGTGCTGAAGCTCCTGCATAACCAAAGGCTTTTGCAACATCATTCAGCGCAACTCCCATAGTCTCTTGAAGAGAGCGCCAAGACTCCAAATCGACTGTCCCCTTGGAAAGCATCTGAACATACTGTGTCAGTCCCCTTGACGCATCTTCTGTACTTGCACCGCTTGCCAAAAATGCATCATTTAATGCAAGTGTTGTTTTTGTTGCTTTCTTTAGATCTCCTGTCATTGTGGCGATACGCTGTGTTGTTTCCGCCACATCGTCAAGGGTTGTCGGAAGTCCTTGAATCCCTTTTGAGAGTTCCTTAATAGACTGTTGACTATCAGAAGCAGAGAAGCCGATCTGTTGCAATACTTTCGGGAATCGGTTCAACGTGTCGTACCTGGATATTGCCCCGTCAAGAGATCCGGTCAGCATATTCACTGCCCTGCTTGCAACCTGCATCACACCGATGGCCGCCGCTGTCGATTTAAAGCTTGATGTCAGTTTATTTACGGATCCGGCCGCCTTATTTGTCCTCTTAACTACATTCTCAATCGTTGATAATGCCTTATTCATTCCAGACGTAAAACTCTTATCATAAACCGACAATATCGCTTTCACGCTATAGCTTTCCATGCTTCTCCGCCTCCTTCCTGTTCATGTATTCCTTTTTCTTCTGGATGTATCGTCTTAACAGTTCCGATTTCTTCCCATATTCCAGAATTTTTTTCTCCTGTTTCTCGAAATCAAAGAAGCTTCGGAATGTCCTAAATACTGGGCGTCCATTCTTCTTTGTTGCCCTCGCCTGGTTAATCGCCCAGGCAAGGATATGAAGCTCATGGATCCTGTCAAGCTGCTTTAGCTCTGCCGCTTTCATCCGAAGTTCAAATTCTGGAATTGTCATACGGTTGATTGCAAGAAAATCATCCATTCCCAGTGTCCGCATACATCGAACAAGAATCTCCTCGTAAGTAACTATTCTGGATTCTCCTGTTCTTCTTCCATTTCCCTGATCTGTTCCTGTACCTTCTTCCGCGTAACATTTGACTGCTTTAAACCCTCAATCACGCTTTCAAACAGATAATCAATGTCTGTGTTTTCATCTTCGATGTACGCTTCTAATTCTGCTTCTGAAAGCTTTGGTTCTTCCGTTTTGTTTGCCAGGATCAGCGCATCAAATAACGCCAGAACATCCCATGTTTTCAGCTTTGCAACCAAAGTCTCGATACCGATACCGAACTTAATACCATTTGTGGCACTTACAGATGCCCGCTTGTCCATCTCGTTTACAAAGCCGATTCCAAACTTAAACCCATACTCCTTGTCATTGATTTTCAATACCATTCTTCTACCTCCAAAATTTTTTGATTTATTTTGATATAAATTTCCCACGCCAAAACAAAAAGGCGTGAGAAACAACTTTTAGGCTTTTCTGCCTATCAGTCATTTCCCACGCCTAGAACAAAATCGAAATCTTGGCTTACACTCGTTTCCGAGTGCGGTACTTTTGTTATATCTGATATATATAAATTATAACAATTTCCGAGCCAATATGCAAGCTGATTATTTGATTTCTTCTTCGTCACACACGTTATTTCTTTCCGGTATATCCTTTAATTCAACGTATGCTTTCCGGTATAATCCGTTATTTCTCTTTGAAATCTTGCACTTTTTCATGACAGGCGAAAGAATATCTGTCACTTCTCTCAATTCCCGCTCTGTCTCATAGCTGATTGTTATTCTTGCGCTCATTCTGCCTCCTCATCTGTCAGAACTATTAAAATTCCGCCTGCCATTCCAGATATCGCCATGATTGCCGCCACATCCCATTCCGTCAGAAAGAACAGCAGGGCGAAGATCGCGGCCGAAGCTCCAATCGTCTGAAAAATTTCATTTGCGGTATGTATAAGTTTTTTCATTGCATCTTGTCCTTTCTTCCTTTTTATGTTATAGTTGTTATGGAACTATTAACATTTTTTTAATGATAGTGTGTACTGAAAAATTTATGCTTTAAGTCTCGGCTCCGTAGTATTTGTTCTACGGAGCTTCTTCTTTACCTTTCCAAGACCTTGCCATTTTCACACTAACTGCATAGTTCCTTTTTAGGGACTCCAAAATGTCTAATCACGGATTTACCTTCTTTTCTATAAGTCGATCCTCCAGTTCCTCTAGATCCAACACAATTTGATCCAGATGGGTTCCCACGCCATAAAGCGCTGCTTCTATGTACTCATCACATAACTTCATCCCGTTATCCTTATCAAACTGCAGCCTGATTGCATTCACAATGGCCGATACCCCTCTTATCTCAGCTTGTAATTGATTCAAATCTTTTTTCATCATGACTATTCCCCTTTCTGCATAATTTTCAAAAGCTGTTTTCTGTCATCATCATTCAACTCGATCGCCGCTTTCATGAATTCCATTAAGTACGGCTTTCTGTCCAGTTCTTTCTTGATTTTCACTACGCTCATATTTTTTGCCATATTACTCTTGACTCCTTTCCCAATACGCCCCATAATAAAATCATGGATATATTCCATGTGTATTTTTCATTGGCCACCGGGCAGGGACAATTGTCCGGTGGTTTTACCGTTATCATCTCTCTGCAATACCCCTGAGATCCTCTTAGAGGACGATACAGGCGTTTTTTTATTCGATACCCAACATCCCTATGTTTTTTTCTACCAAACGGCTCTGAGAAGATTTAGACAATTTTTTATATTCTGACCGCCTCTCCAATACCTCCCGGTAACTTCGTTTGAAATGAGACTGAATGACAGTCTCCACATCTCGCAGATCCGATTGTCCCCAGTTTGCAAGCATCTGCGGACTTCCAACAGCTTTCTGGACTTCATCTGGAAACTCTTCAAAACGATCTCTGGCATGAATCGAAGAATCCCGCAGAGCTCTGGAAACCAAATTCCATGCATCCGCTTCACTGAGTGTACCCAATCGGTCAGAAACAAACAACTTGTCAATAATCTGTCCCGGTGTTGGCGGGAATCCCTTCGTGTCGGACCGGACAAAATCCAGCAAAGACGCCTCGATATCTCCATACACATAATCCTTCAAAACCATGCTCCAAGCATTAACAGAAACCGTCTTGTCAGCCGGATTAAAATTCGGATAGTAGGCCTGAATGAGGGCAAGCAATTTCTTTGTATCATTTCTATCCATGTCTCCTCCTTATGCATTCATCCATTCGTCAAACGAGCTTGTTTTTCTTCCTGACACTACTGCTTCTTTTTGATGTTCAGGTTTCAATGGATAAAAACTTTGCCAGCCATTGACGATAGAATTCTCAATGATTTTCTTGGCATCCTCGACACAAAATTCTTCCGGATCTCCAAATGGTAACGCTGATAATTTTTTCAGCTTTGAGACAGACAGCTGAATTGCCCTTTCAGTCATAGGTCTTCGCATCTTTTTTCGGCTATCAATGAAATCCAAAAATAATTGATTTAATTCCGGATCATTGAAATATGTATCGGCAACCGGATGAAGGTTCTTAACTACCCTATCCTTAACTACCCTATCCTTTCCTATCCTTTCCTGGGTATCCGTATGCGTTACCGAATGGTTGTCGCTTGGTATACCACACGGTGTACAACTGGTTGTGTCCGTTTTTTTTGAAAGAACATATTCACTATTGACAACGTCAAGCATTGACTTTTCGCCTAAGTACCTTGTTTCCGTGTATCTGTCTTTCCGCAAATAATTATTCACATGCCAATCCTTTATCACCAAAACCCCGCTGTCAAAAGGTATCAAATATCCTTTCGACAGCAAAATTCGTAAATCATCGTCACTCGCATTCGCCATCCTCGCAATCTGTCTTGGGGCAGAAATAAAGCCGTCATCATCAGCCTTCATACCAAATTGAAAATACAATGCCTGTGAAGATGAAGGCATATCCAAGAATTTATCCGTGCAAACAACCTCAGAAGAAAACATTCTCCGATTAGCCAAATTATATTCCTCCTTTCTCCCGTCTTAAGGCATCTATTTCCGGGCGGATTCGCTTCATCTCCGCCCGAATTCTCTGCTTTTCCCTTTCAATCTCCGGTGTCCATCGTGCGCCGGAATCTCGCTGTAGGGACACTAGACGATTAAACAGCCAAAGGTAACGATTAACCTTTTCGAGTGTCATAACTTCCATCTCCTCTCGCGTTCGCCACAGGGTAACTTTGAATAAACGCCTCCAAATCCGAGCCTCTGATTTTCTTCGCTCCCAATGATAAATACGGGATCTCCCCAGAGTTAAGAAGACCGTAAACGGTGTTCACCGAAACCTGTAAAAGCTTCGCTGTTTCTTTCACGCTATAGATCGGCTTGTATTCCTGTACTGCCATTTTCCATCCTCCTTCCTCGATCATCACTCTTCCACAGCCCGCCAAGACTGTTTTTACTCCACGATTTCCGAAACATCGACATTTAGCACTTTAGCTATTTTCCCAACGGTCTCTGGCTTCGCATTTCCATGCAATGCCCGGTAAAGAGTTGTTCTCGGAACTCCGTTTTTTTCAAAATCCCGCTGACTAACGCAAGCTCTGGCTCGCGACATCAAATACTTCTCATAATCAATTCTCATTCCATTTCGCCTCCTTTTCGTTCTGTTCGGAACGCTTTTGTTTTATTTTAATTCCAATCGGAACATTTGTCAACACTTTTAGAATTATTTTGTTCCATTCGGTTCCATTGTATGATATTATAATAATGGAGGTGAGAAAATTGAGTGATAAATCAGCCCGTAACATCAAAAACTATCGTAAACGAAAAGGATTAACACAAGAGGAGCTTGCTAATAAAGTTGGCGTTTCACTAATGAGCATCCGAAGGTATGAAACAAAAGGTGTACAAAACAGAGAACCTTCTGCTGACTTATTTGATAAAATTGCAGACGTTTTAGAAACAACTTCTGATGTGTTACGCGGTAAAGAAAGCGATTATGAATTTAAAGATACCGTGTCTGATATGGATAAAGATAAGAAAATTCGCGCCTTTATTGGAACTATAAAAAATTCATATCCTAATCAAGAAGAAAGAACAAAAAAATTAGAACAGTTGATTTATCAAATTATAGAAAATCACGAATCACAAAATGAAAACAACAATCAAAATTGGAATCCTGATTTTGAAAAAAAAGCATCAAAAATTATTACTCTTTTAAGTCAACTAAATGATTCCGGACAGAATAAAGCCATAGAGCAGGTAGAGCTTTTAACTAAATTACCGGAATTTTCAAAAAATGACAAACAGGTATTAAATAACTATCTAGAATATATAAAGAACAAAAGCCCTCAATATTGGGAAAATTTAAAAAATATTTTACAAAAAATAGATTCAGATCGTAATAATACAAATTAAACCTATGATTCCGCCATTTTATCACTCTTCCACAGCCCGCCAAGCACAAGAAAGGAGAATGATAACATGGGAGAATTACGAACAAGAAAACGCGGGAAGAAATGGGAATGGTCCTTTGAGGGTGCCCGGATCAACGGCAAACGGCAGCCGATCTCAAAAGGCGGGTACCGTACCAAGGCTGAAGCTATTGCGGAAGGCACAAAGGCGAAGGCAGAATATGACAATGCCGGCCGAATCTTTAAGCCGTCTGAAATCAGCGTGGCAGACTATCTTGACTACTGGTATGAAAATTACGTCATGCGTAACCTTGCACCAAACACACAGATTGATTATAAGGGCAAGATTGAACGCCACATCAAGCCGGTCCTGGGGAAATATAAGCTTGTCTCTTTGGAATCGGATATTATCCAGAAATGGATTGATAAGAAGAAAGACGAAGGATATGCTCAAAGCATGATTAAAAACATGCTCTCCTGTCTGTCCGGCGCTCTGAACTATGCTGTGCAGCCATGCAAGTACATCAAGGCAAATCCTTGCTTCTATGTGACCGTGCCGAAAGTTCCGGTAAAAGAAGACCGGAAGGCCCATACAGAATATATCTGTATCCGAGAGGACTGGCAGGCGATTATACAGCGCTTCCCGGAAGGAAGTATCTTTTATCTTGCCCTTCTGACCGGATACCATTGCGGCACACGGATCGGGGAGACTTACGGCATCGATCTGCTTCAGGATATTGACTTTGAAACGAATACCCTGCACATTCGACACCAGATACAAAAGGAAAAGGGGATCTGGCGCTATCGGCATCCGAAATATAATTCCGTCCGGTCTATCAAGATCGATCCGGTCTATGCTGATGCATTGAAAGCCGAAATACACGCCAGAAAGCTTAATCAGATCAAATACGGGCAGTACTTCACGAAGACATACGTCAAGCCCGATGATAGCTTGATACAAGCCACAGCAGACACCGTTTTACCTTATCGGGAAATCATGCCGATCTGTGCCAGAGAGAACGGGAAGCTACTTACACCGGACTCATTTAAGTACTGTGCCCGCGTGGTTCACAACGAACTAAATAACCCGCTCTTCCACAGCCATTGTCTCAGACATACTCACGGCACGATTCTTGCCGAAAACGGTGCACAGCCAAAGACTGTTATGGAACGTCTTGGACATAAGGATCTCAAAACTACAATGGAGCGCTATGTCTTCAATACTGATAAAATGCAGATGGACGCTGTGGAACTTTTCATAAAAGCCACCTCATAAAAGAAAAATCCTGCCTACCATCTCAAAAAAGGGTAGGCAGGAGGTAGGCAAAAAGCCTATTTTCAACCTTTCATTTCCTCAGAAGCCTTGTTTTTCCGGCATAATTTCACGACAGTTTCTACGTGAACGGTCATCGGAAACATATCTGCCGGCCGTACTTTTTTCAGCTCATATCCATTTG
>ERZ1643246.3969-NODE-3969-length-12142-cov-5.378589_pt1 | contig 12142 bp, 11 predicted proteins | sample MGYA00579265_ERZ1643246 | MGnify/ENA primary metagenome ERZ1643246 (study PRJEB29033, sample SAMEA4952261) | chicken gut metagenome | biome: Broiler Chicken; feature: Gastrointestinal Tract; material: Caecum | place: Ireland | collected 2018 | study: Broiler...
AAGCCCGAAGCAGCGTCCGACGCTCTACGCTCATGGTCTCCGGCAGCGTGATGATGACCTGGTATCCCCGGACTGCCGCCACCGCCGCAAGGCCGATCCCGGTATTCCCGGAGGTGGGCTCGATGATCGTTCCTCCCGCTTTCAGAATTCCTCTCTTCTCGGCGTCCTCGATCATGGCGAGACCCACCCGGTCCTTGACCGATCCCGCCGGATTCAGGTACTCCAGCTTGGCGTAGAGCTCTGCCTGCGCCTTTTTCTCACTCTCATAGCGGTGCAGCCACAGCATCGGCGTCTTCCCGATCAGCTCCACCACACTCTCTCTGATATCTGACATGACATACCTCCTTATTTCCTATCTGTTTACTAGGAATTTGTCCCTATCATATACCATCCCTCTTTGTTTGTCAACCGGTTCCGCAGCCAGTTCCTACCGGTTCCTCAACCAGCCGGCTCTCACCCCAACGCCACGTCCAGCATCATCATCAGGGTAAAGCCGGCGGTAAAGGCGATGGTGCCGATATTGGTATGTTTCCCCTGGGACATCTCCGGGATCAATTCCTCCACCACCACATAGATCATGGCCCCCGCCGCGAAGCTCAACAGATAGGGGAGCACCGGCACAACCAGCCCCGCTGCCAGCACCGTCAGCACCGCCCCGATGGGCTCCACGATTCCGGAGAGCGCTCCCAGGACAAAGGCCTTCGGTTTCTTCATTCCCTCCGCCTGCAGCGGCATGGAGATAATGGCGCCCTCAGGGAAATTCTGGATGGCGATCCCGATGGACAGCGCCGTGGCAGCCGCCAGGGAAATCTCCTGCTCCCCCAGAAGAAGACCGGCATAGACAACGCCGATCGCCATACCCTCCGGTATGTTGTGGAGCGTGACAGCTAATACCATCATGGTTGTTTTTTTTAAATTTGTTTTGGGTCCCTCGGCCTCACTGCTGCCCAGATGCATATGGGGAATGACAAAATCCAGCGCCAGAAGAAACAGCACCCCCAGCCAGAAGCCGATTACCGCCGGCACAAAGGCAAATTTCCCCATGCTCTCCGCCTGATCCATAGCCGGAATCAAAAGACTCCAGATGGACGCCGCCACCATGACGCCCGCCGCGAATCCGGTCAGTACCTTCTGCACCAGCGGATGCATGTTGTTCTTCTGGAAAAAGACACAGGCCGCTCCCAGCATGGTTCCCAGAAACGGGATACAGATTCCCCGCAATACCTCTATCGTCAATATTCAATCCTCCTTATTTTCTGATTTCCGCCGTAGCCGCAGGCCGCAAGTCCCGCCTGTACCACCGTAAGATACCGCTCCCTCGGAAGGTGCAGCCGCGTGCCGTCCTCCAGCTCAATCACACAGGCGTTGTTATATTCTACGCTCTCTCCTGTTTTCGGTGCCTGTACCAGAGAGATGCTCTCCCGGCAGTTCTCCCGGCACTCATCGCTGCAGCACCCGGAAAACTCCGCCCCCATATCCTCGAAGGCACGTCCGCAGCCCGGCAGTTCCGTGGCGTCGGAGTCCACCCGGTACATGTTCTTCCGGCTGATCACACCGATCTCCTCCAGCGTATTGATCATACGATAGACTGTGGCAGTTCCGATATTTTTATCCCTCTTTGCCGCCTTATAGTAAATTTCCTTGCAGCAGGAGCACTCCTCCTCCAGGATGATATCCAGAAGAATCTTTCTCTGTCTGGTAATGCGGCAGCCGTGGTCCCGCAGCATCTGTAAAATCTGTTCTCTTCTCTCCTCTTCCATATCTTTCCATCCTTTCCTGGCCGGAATACTTTCCGCGCCATGTATAATAAATTGTCTCTTTGTTAAAAATGTGCTATAATCTGCCTGTGATGCGTTGGCGGTTACCGCCCGCGCGTCCATATGACATGAACATCCGTATGACATGAACAGATGGAGGTGTACCGTCCATGAGAACTTTTGTAAATGAATCTGCTGAAAATTATCTCGAGACCATCCTGATCCTGAGCAAAAAGCTTCCGGTGGTCCGCTCCGTGGACATCGCCAATGAGCTTGGATTTACCAAACCCAGCGTCAGCGTGGCCATGAAAAATCTCCGGCAGAAAAATCAGATTACCGTAACTGACTCCGGTTTTATATACCTAACTGATTCCGGCAAAGAAATTGCCGAAATGATTTACGAGCGTCACCGCATCCTGTCGGAGCTGCTGATCTTCCTGGGTGTCCCGGAAGATATTGCCACCCAGGACGCCTGCCGTATCGAGCACGTCATCAGCGCGGAGAGTTTCGACGCCGTGAAGAAGGCGATCAGGCGCTGCCGGGAAAAGGAGGATTCCGCTCCTGTCAATCCTTCAGCTTCTCCAGCCACATCAACCCAAAGCTGACCGCCAGCAGCGCCGCGGATACCCAGATGGCCCGCAGCCCCCAGTATCTGGTCAGCAGGCTGCCCGCTCCGGCTCCGAGCGCGAAAAACAGAATAATGCCAAAATAATGCATGGCCCGGCGCATCTGCTCCGGGTCTCTTTTTTCCAGATACCCGGTCAGCGCGTCCATTCCGCTGCGGAGATTTCCGATGCACATGGTGCTGGCGTAGGGATAGCCGTCCACCTTCCGGAAAGCCTGCACCTGCATGGCGCAGGAGAAGGAAACCAGCACGGTGGCCGCCATGTTGGCGGATTCCGGCAGAAACCCTACCAGAAACAGAATCAGAATCTCCGGCAGAAGGATCATCTGTCTCCAGTGCAGCTTTTTGGCCCCGGCGTAACGCCCCTGCACCAGCCTGGCCAGAAACACCCCCAGGGCAAAGGCCAGCAGCGGAAGCAGATATTTGACTCCCGCCCCCGGCGTTCCGGAAAAGAAACTGCTGCTCATCAGCACCACATTCCCGGTCTGGGCATTGGAAAAAACGCCGTCCCTGGCAAAATATGTATACGCGTCCTGAAAGCCGCCCGATACCGCCAGCACCGCCCCATTGCAGAACGTCTCCGACATCTGATTGCCGGGCAGCCGGTTTGACAGCCGTTTTCCGATTTTTCCTCCACTCATCTTTCACACCTCACAGCCATTATAAACATTTCCCCTCCTTTGGGCAATCTTTTTCTCCTGCTCTCTTGCCAAGCCTGTTTGCTGCCGATATAATAACTCTATAGAAATAAGCAATACCCGGTTCTCGGCCGACGGATGGCCGAACATCCGGAACCACAGAAAAGAGGAGCGTCTGATATGAGCGAACAGAAAATACCCTACAAAATCTATCTGTCGGAGAGCGAAATGCCCACCACCTGGTACAATGTGCGGGCGGACATGAAAAAGAAGCCCGCTCCCCTGTTGAACCCCACCACCCATCAGCCCATGACCGCCGGGGAGCTGGAGGAGCTCTTCTGCAGGGAGCTGGTAAAACAGGAGCTGGACAACGATGACCGCTACATCCCGATTCCCCAGGAGATTCAGGACTTTTACAAGATGTACCGTCCCGCTCCCCTGGTACGGGCCTACTGCCTGGAGAAGAAGCTGGACACCCCGGCAAAGATCTACTACAAGTTCGAGGGCAACAACACCAGCGGCAGCCACAAGCTGAATTCCGCCATCGCCCAGGCCTACTACGCGAAACAGCAGGGCCTAAAGGGCGTGACCACCGAGACCGGCGCCGGACAATGGGGCACGGCTCTGTCCATGGCATGTTCCTACTTTGATCTGGACTGCAAGGTCTTCATGGTAAAATGTTCCTACGAGCAGAAACCCTTCCGCCGGGAGGTTATGCGCACCTACGGCGCCAGCGTAACCCCCTCCCCATCGGAGACCACGGAGGTGGGCAGGAAAATCCTCGCGGAGCATCCCGGCACCAGCGGAAGCCTGGGCTGCGCCATCTCCGAGGCTGTGGAAGTAGCCACCCACACTCCGGGATACCGCTACGTGCTGGGCAGCGTCTTAAACCAGGTGCTGCTGCACCAGTCCATCATCGGTGTGGAGACCAAGATCGCCATGGACAAATACGGTATCCGGCCCGGCATCATCATCGGCTGCGCCGGAGGCGGCTCCAACCTGGGCGGCCTGATCTCCCCCTTCATGGGCGAGAAACTCCGGGGCGAGGCGGATTACCAGTTCATCGCCGTGGAGCCTGCTTCCTGTCCCACCCTGACCAGAGGCCGGTACGTCTACGATTACTGTGACACGGGTATGGTTTGCCCTCTGGCCAAGATGTACACCTTAGGCAGCGGCTTCATCCCTTCCGCCAACCATGCGGGAGGGCTCCGCTATCACGGCATGAACTCCGTTCTCTCCGAACTCTACGACGAGGGCCTCATGGAGGCCAGAGCTGTGGAGCAGACCTCCGTCTTCGCGGCTGCGGAACAGTTTGCCCGGGTGGAGGGCATCCTTCCCGCTCCCGAGAGCAGCCACGCCATCAAAGTGGCCATCGACGAGGCGATGAAGTGCAAAGAGACCGGAGAGGAAAAGACCATTCTCTTCGGACTGACCGGAACCGGCTACTTCGATATGGTTGCCTATCAGAAATACAACGATGGGGAGATGAGCGATTACATCCCATCCGACGAGAATCTGGCGCAGGGCTTCGCGGGACTGCCGCACATCGACTGACGTCATATCCGCTTATCTCGTGTCAGATGGCACACCGTTTCGCGAAAATCATAACGGGCCGGATGGAGGGATACTTTCCTCTGTCCGGCCCGCTTTTTGCGGTTCTGTTCTTCAACTATGACCTGCGCCCTCAGTCTCCTATTCGAACTCGTCACCCTTCAGATTCGCCAGGTCCACACCCTTCGTCTCCTTCACTTTGATCCAGAGAATCAGCAGCCCGATACCGAGACCGATCGTGGAATAGATCAGACACAAGGGACCGATCATCGTATCTCCCACCACGTTCATCAGCACGAAGAAAATGACAAATACCGGCAGCGCGATGATCCCCATCACAATGGGCCCCGCCGCTCCCACGGAAGCCCTGACCGTCGTCGGCGTGGATTCCGTGGCGATCAGGCCCACAATATCGCCGGATGCCCAGTAGCTCCCCACCGCGGCTCCCGCGAGAAATCCCACCAGGTAGGGATTCCAGAACCGGTTTGCCCCGATGTAGAAAATCAGAAAGCTGATCATGGAAACCGCACTCATCAGAATCGCGGTCGGCTTCCGTCCCCAGGCATCCGAGAAAAATCCCTGCACTGCCTGAAAGAGCGCGCTTCCTAATAAAAGAAATCCTTCCGGAATACAACCGGGCGGCTCCGAAAAAACAGCCCCGGGTCTTCGGAAATGCGCAATACGACATGCGAAAAGCGGCCTCCCCCAAAAAGGGGAAGACCGCCCGTCTTCATGCTCTGAAAAATTCTCGCGATTTTATATTCTATTCCGCATTCTTGTTATGCTCTTCCAGATACTTTCTCATATCCGCACGAACTTCATTTGTGATGGGATAGAAACGGTATACGATGAAAGCGATGATACCCAGAATGCAGGGAACCAGACCCATGATCACGATAAACCAGTTCAACATCGTGGGGATATTCGCGATATCGCCAGCGTAATCTCCGGTCACAGAGTCTACGTTATAACCGATAGCAATCAGGATTGCGCCAACCAGTGCGGAAGAGACAGCCGTTTGGGCTTTCTCCAGGAATTTGTTCACAACACCGGAAAGCGCGGAACGATCTTTTCCCGTCTTATAAATCGTGTAGTCCATAATCTCCATCTCAACGGTGGACTGAGGAACAAAGTCTACGCCGATAGCCAGCGCCATGATAAACATTCCCACGAAGAACAGCCAGGGCATAGACTGCAGCACACCAAGGATCTGCGCCACAAACAGCACACCGCCGCCGATTGCCTGAAGCAACAGGTTCAGCCTGGTCAGGCGGATCGGGGACTTCAACAGCTTCATCAGCGGAGTTGCGATGAAGGATCCCAGCAGCAGAGGCAGCAGCATCATCATGGACACGATCAGGGAATAGGTCCCCAGCAGCGCCATGTCAACCTGTCCGGTGGACAGATCCGTACAGAATCCCCACTTCACATAATAGGTCGGCGTTGCGAACAACAGTGTCCAGATAAATCCGGAAAAGATGCACTTCACAAAGTGAACAACCATGGCCTTGTTGACCTTGAACAGTTCGAAGAAGTCTTTGACTCTGACTTTCTCTTCCTCGTCCTGCTGCACCACGTGCTTTTCCTTTACCATAAACCATCCGATTACGGAGATCAGGGCCGCGATCAGAGATGCCGCTGCCGCTACTACCGCATAGGATTTCTTGTAGCTTCCGGTAAAGCTGTTAATGGCAACAATGATCATCATCATCGCGGATCCCAGTATACCGATAATCATAACCCACACTCTGGGTCCGATAACCAGCTTCGCTCTCTCATTCACATCGTCGGTCATAGTACGATACAGAAGGTTTCCGTTGTTGAAGGAAGTACCGATATCATACACCAGATAGAAGAAGATAACCCATACCGTTACCAGCACTGGAGAACTTGTGATGCCGTCCGGCAGCGCGTACAGAAGGATCGTGCCCACTGCTGTCATGATAATACTGATCATGAAGAACGGTTTGTACTTCCCGTGCTTGCCAACTTTTCCGCTGTCCATGATAAATCCCTGGATCGGGTCGTCCACCGCGTCAAAAAGCCTTGCCACCAACAGCAGAATCGTCGCAAGAGAAGCGCCCCATGCCCCCAGTCCCGCATAGTCCGTCATGTACTGCATGAACATGGTGGACATGAAGATCGCCGCCACACCTCCCATGGTAGAGAGGGCGGTCACGCCGATACATTCCTTGGCGCCCACCGCCTCCGGATTTTTTACTTTGTTTTTTCTCATCTCGATAACCCTCCCTTATGTTATGTAGTGTAAAAAACAAGTTCCCGTCTATTATATAAAAACAGGCAGGAACTCAATATCGCTTTTCTCTTAATTATATCAAAATTCTCTTATATTTTCCATTCCAGCTTCATCGCCCGACAGCGGAGGAGAAATCAGCAACTTTGTATTTTTTCCGGTATTCCATAGGCGTCATACCGTATATCTCGCGAAAGGCCACACCCATGCTGCTGGAGGAAGAAAAAGAAAAATAATCCGCAATCTCTCCAATATTCGCATCGGAATATTTCAGCTGATTGGTTACTGCCCGCAGCTTTTCCCGGACAATATACTTTTTGATGCTGGTTCCGGTTATTTTCTGAAACTTGGATGCCAGATAGGAATAGCTGATTTGCAGTTCTTCCGCCATGCGGGTCACGGAGAGCTTTTCTGTCAAATGCAAAGCGATATAATCCTTACATCGCTCCACATCCACATCCCGTTCCGCCTCCGCCTGGGCTTCCCGCACTGCCCGGGCAAAATTCTCCTGGACGGTACCGGCCAGTCTCATGATCTCCGCCAACTGACTGCACTGGGCCAGTTTCCGAAAAAAAAGATCCGACATCCCGTAAGCCTTGACCGGGGACACGCCACCATCAATCGCCGCACGGGTTGCCAGGGTAATCTGCGCGGCAATGGTATATTCCACCTGCTTTAAGGCATCCCCCTCCGCCAGGATGCCTACATGGTCCATGATATCTGATCCCCGCCCCTCCATTTCCAATATTGCAGAAACATTCCTCCCCTCCCGTATCCCCCGGTACCACTCCTGCTCCGTACGATAAGGCAGATGTGTTCTGTCCTTTTCCTCTTCCGACGGTATTCTTCGCTGTACCTCATCCCGCTCCAGGCTTCTCCATGTCTCCGCCTGATCGTACCAGCTCATCTCGTCAAAGACTTTTCCGGTAACCGCCAGATACACCATAGAAACCATCGGAAACGTCTCCAAAACCGTGTATTCCCGAATCGGGAAATCCTTCCGGCGGATCTTCCTCTGATGGAGAAACCCCCGCTCCTGTGCAAAAGACAACGGAGCCGAGCACAATGGTCCCAGAAAAAAGATTGTATCCTCCTCCCGGAACACCCAGCCGTAAATGCTGCCCTGCTTTTCAATATGGACGATCGGATGCTCCTGTCCCTGACTTTCCTTCCAGAACATCTCCACATCCGACGGCAGCACCGCCTTCTCCGCCTCCGCGCAAAAACTCGGGAAGGAAAGCGTCTTTCCCTCCCGGTCAAAGGCATACAGAAGCACCTGCCAGTTTTTCCATACCAGTTCCGTGATAAAAACCAAACGGTTGTCTTTGCTCTTCTCTGTTTTCATACCAAATTCATACCCATCTTACTTCGCAATCTCCAGAAGATCGGAAAAGCTCTTCATACCGTAGGTGGCCTTCGGGTTGACCGCCGCGTCGCCGATGCCTGCACTGTCAAATCCTCCGGCACAGGCCGCCTCGATCCCGGCGTCGGCGTCCTCCACCACCAGACAGTCCTTTGGCTCCTCCCCGATAAACTCCGCAGCCTTCGCAAAAACTTCCGGATCCGGTTTGGACCGGGTAATGTTGGTACCGTCGCTGATGGCGTCAAAGAAATCTCCAAGACCGATGCGGGCAAGAATCGTCTTTGTGTTTTTGCTGGAGGAGCCGATGGCCAGCTTGAAGCCGCGATTTCGCAATTCCCGGAGAGTATCCCGCACCTCATCGGAAAGATCCGCCGGGCTCATCTGCCCCAGAAGTTCCCGGTAGGTGTCGTTCTTCTCTTCCGCCATCTGCGCCTTCTCCTCATCGGTGTAGGTCCGGTCAGCCTTTTCCAGGATGATCTCCAGGCTGTCCATGCGGCTGACGCCACGGAGGCGCTTATTGATCTCCTCGTCAAAGGGAATGCTCCTCTCGTCCGCCAGTTTCTTCCACGCCTGATAATGATACTGATCCGTAAAGCAGATCACACCGTCCAGATCAAAAATAATGCCCTTGTACATCTGTTTTCTCCTCTCACACAATCTTTTTCCCAGTGCCTGCCGCCGGCAAGACATGCGGCAGCGCTGCCCTCTCCGCTTCCGCCGCTACAGCGTCGTGTCCTCGTGGCCGCAGAAGGGATCCACCGGAGAAACCCCCTTGAACGCGCTGCGCCCCATGAGTTTGTCAAACAGCGCGTCCAGCACCACCTGCGTTCCGGTATAGGCATTTATGTATGTGTGCGCCATGGGAATGTCCAGCAGGTGGTAGGGGTTGGCCGTGCTGATAACCACCAGCGGCATCTCGCCGGCGTACCAGGGAATATCGTTGCCCAGACCGAACATGACCTTCCAGTTGACACGGACCACCGTGGCGTTGGAAACCGTCTCCATATTCAGCACAATCATACACATGTCGTACTGGCTGACAAAATCCTGGGTGTTGGCCTGGATCTCCTTCATGACCTTCAGCAGCGTGGGCGTGGGGATGCCCTTGTTCAGAAGATCCATGTTCAGATCCATCTTCCGTTTGCGCAGGGTAACCGCGAACCCCTCCTTCTCCAGCCGCTCCTTGATATTGGCCGCGAAAGGAGATTTGTTGGAGACATAGTTCTCGATCACGTTCAGGTAAATCCGTTTGGTCTTTCCGGGGCTCAAAGGCAGCAGATGCCGGTTGTCCTTTACCAGGGTAATGGCCTTGTCGGCACACTCCCTCGTCCAGTCCTTTGTCTCCTGGCTGCCTATAATTGACATGGGATCTACAGATGGCACAATGCTGCCGTCCTGTTTTTTCTTATGGAGATTGAGGGCCGCCTTCGTGGCCAGCACTCTGGTTACCGCCTCGTCCACGCGCTCCATGGAAAGCCGGCCGTCGGCGATCCCCTGCTTCATGTATTCCACATCCTCGTCGATGCTGCGGTTAAAGAGAATCATATCGCAGCCGCAGCGGATGGATTCGGGGATGGCCACTCTTCTGGGCATGCACTGCATATACCCCACCATCAGGGTCGAATCCGTCACCACGAGACCGTTGAATCCGAGTTTTTCACGCAACAGTCCGGTCAGAAGCGTCTCTGACTGGGACGCCGGGAGAAACGCCTCCTCTTTCGAAATATCCGGGTTAATGGCTCTGGCCATAGCGGGCTGGGCAATGTGGCCGATCATCACGGAACGGGCTCCCTCATGGATCAGATTCTGATAAATCATCCCATAGGAATCCATCCACTCCTCCGCGCTCCTGTCATTGACAGAAACCAGCAGATGCTGATCCCTCTCGTCGCAGCCGTCTCCCGGGAAATGCTTGATGGTTGCCGCCACACCGGACTCTTCCGCCCCCTTGATGTAGCCTCTGGCCATGGTCAGCACCTGGTCCTTGTCACTGCTGAAGGCCCGGATGTTGGTAATCGGATTGCGGTAATTGTTGTCAATGTCCACGATGGGGGCGAATCCCCAGTTGACACCCACAGACGCCGCCTCCTGACAGCTGATCTTTCCGAGGCGGTAGCCGTTTACCATATCGCCGGTGGCTGTGGCTCCCATGGGCATGGCAAAATTCGTTCCCTCATTGATGGCTCCGCAGCCGCCGTTTTCCAGATTCGCAGAAATCAACATGGGCAGCTTGCTGGCATCCTGCAGGGACCGGATCTTCTCCTGCAGCCCCTTGACCGGGAAGGGGCGAATCATGACACTGCCGATGTGCAGGTCGTCGGTCATGTGGCTGATGGTCTTCTTGCTGAAGGACGACATGGCCGGACAGAACAGTTGTCCCACTTTCTCCTCCAGCGTCATGGACGCCAGGGTATCTGTTACCCATTTCTGCTGCTCCTCGTCCAGACAAAAAGGGGGTACTGTTAAATCTACTGACATTTCTTTTCCTCCCGATTATCATTTTTCTCTGTTTTTCTATTGCTTTATCATACCATATATTGCGGTAAGTTTGATCTGCAAATTTTATCTCCGCAAAATTTTGACACTATCAAACATTTTGTTCCCGGCACTTTGCCTGACAGGATCCGAAAGCAAGCAGATCATCCCTGGTGTAGGGAAGCTCAAAAAAAGACTGAAACCGGTTCATTCCCATAACATCCTGCTGCATACCAACCCGTTCCGGCGTCGGCAGCCTCCGCTGCCTGCGGTATTCCCCCGGGCTCTGTCCTGTCAGATCCTGAAAAACCCGGTAAAAATTGCTGAGACTGCCAAACCCGCAGGTGTAGGCGATCTCCGTGATCTCCCGGTCCGTCCCCTCCAGCAGATTCTGCGCGCTGCGGAGCCTTACCAGACGAATATAGCTGTTCAGACTCATCCCCAGATATTTGCGGAACATGCGGTAAATGGTGGGCTCGCTGAGTCCGAGGGCTGCGCTTAAAGAGCCTGCATCCATCCTGGCTCCATACTGCCGATGGATCATCTGCACACAGCGGTAAAACTGCTCCTGTCCCTCCCGGCGCTCCGCCTCCCGCTCCTGATCGCTTTTGTGCCGGGCCAGGCACCAGAGACTCTCGTACACCTCCCGCTGGTAGGCGTACCAGTCCTCCTCCCTGGGGAAAAAGATTTCCTGCCCGGACAGATCTTCCGACTTCTCCCACTTCCGGATATGCGCCTCCAGCACGTCCCGTTCGGGCGTGGTTATCCAGGCGATCCGGCCGACACTTTTGCGAAAGGCCTTCGCCTCCGGGCAGTCTACCGGCAGGGCATTGTCTCCGACAGTGGCAAACTGATACCGCTCCGTATCCTTTTTCCGCAGGAACCTGGCATCCACAGAATAGATAATCTGCAATCCATCTTCCTTCCCGTCAAAAATCTCGTGGGGCACTTCCGGGTTGATGGCCGCGAAATCTCCCTCCGAAAGGCGCAGAATCTCCCCGCCTGCCCGAAGGGAAAAACTTCCCTTCAGACAGCACATAACCTCCAGATGCTCATGCCAGTGCATCCGGTTGTAAATCACATTTCCCGCCAGCGCCGCCGCCGGCATCTGGGAGAGATAACGGCCATTCATGGCAATCTCATAGTAACCGGCCTGATGGCCATCTCTGCCTTTTCCCTCTCTTTCTCTCCCATCTATGCCTTTCCCAGTTCTCTTTTCTTCTGCCGCCATGCTCAAGATATGCCTCCCTCCTCTGCCCCTTTCTTTCCTTAAAAATAAATGAAAACTGGAAAAAATACAATATTTTTTTCACTAATTGATCGAATTCTGGAAAACTCTTATTGAAAATAAAAAGATTTTTCTGACAAGGCTGATATAATGAAAGCATCGGATCCTATATCCCATGGATCGTGCAACATCGCACAAAACAGTCTGCAAATAAAAAGTCAAGCAGAAATTAATGCACTTTGAAAATTTTA
>ERZ1643246.3970-NODE-3970-length-12135-cov-12.661838_pt1 | contig 12135 bp, 9 predicted proteins | sample MGYA00579265_ERZ1643246 | MGnify/ENA primary metagenome ERZ1643246 (study PRJEB29033, sample SAMEA4952261) | chicken gut metagenome | biome: Broiler Chicken; feature: Gastrointestinal Tract; material: Caecum | place: Ireland | collected 2018 | study: Broiler...
CGGAAATGGCGGTTTTCGGAAAATCATGTGAAAAAACGCGGAAAGGTCTGCCCCGCGCTCGGTCGATTTGACAAAATCAGAAAAATATGCTAAGCTGGAAACAGTCGCACGTCCGACAGTGCGGCAAAGGAGGCAAACAAATGGCTGTCAAAGACCATGAAAACGGGTTTCTCACCAAAGATGAATGGGTCAAGATCGGCGATCTTACGCGTCAGTGCGCGGACGCCTGTCGGATCGATCCTAAATTTTATGAACAATACGACGTCAAGAAGGGGCTTCGCGATTTGGACGGAAAGGGCGTCCTGGCGGGGCTTACAGAGATCTCCGAGATCAAGTCGATGGACGAAGTGGACGGCAAACGTGTTCCAGTGGAAGGGGAACTGTATTACCGCGGCTACGATGTCAACGAACTTGTGCGCGGCGTCCTTGCAGACAAGCGCTTCGGGTTTGAAGAGACGGCCTATCTTCTTCTGACGGGCAAGCTTCCGAACGCGCTCGAACTGCGTTCGTTTTGCTCGCTGCTCGGAGAATTTTATACGCTTCCGAAAAACTTTGTGCGGGACATCATCATGAAGTCGCCCTCATCCGACATGATGAATACGCTCATGCGCTGTGTTCTGTCGCTCTTCCCGTACGATCCCGATCCCAATAACACCTCGCCTGAAAACGTGATGCGCCAGTGTCTGCAGCTCATTGCGGAAGTGCCTATTTTTTCCGTCTATTCGTATGCGGCATCGAGCTTTTATAACAACAATGACTCTCTCGTCATCCACCGTCCGCAGCCGTCTTTATCCATGGCTGAGAATATCCTCTATATGCTGCGGCAGGACTGCAGGTATACAGAACTCGAAGCGCGTGTCCTCGATATGGCGCTTGTTCTGCATGCAGAACACGGCGGCGGAAACAACTCCACATTCACGACGCACGTCGTCACTTCCTCGGGAACGGATACATATTCTGCCATTGCGGCGGCGCTTGCATCCCTGAAGGGACCCCGTCACGGCGGTGCAAATATCCGCGTCATGCAGATGTTCGACGATATGAAAAAGAGCATCGACACGCGCGACGATGCACAGCTTGCAGATTATCTCAATGCTCTCGTGGATGGCAAGGCGTTTGACGGAAAGGGGCTGATTTACGGAATCGGGCACGCCGTTTACAGCATTTCTGACCCCCGTGCGAAGATCTTCCGCGAGTTTGTTGAAAAACTCTCCTTTGAAAAGGGGCTGCATGAGGAATACGAACTTTATCGGCGCGTAGAGACGCTCGCTCCTGAGATCATCGGCAAAAAGCGCAAGATCTATAAGGGCGTCTCTGCCAATGTGGACTTTTACAGCGGATTTGCGTACCGTCTGCTCAATATCCCCGTGGAGCTGTACACGCCCATCTTCGCCATCGCGCGCATGGCGGGCTGGAGTGCGCACCGCATGGAGGAACTCGTCAATGCGGGTAAGATCATCCGTCCCGCCTATGCGAGCGTCGCAGAGCGCAGAAGCTATGTCCCCATGAAGGAAAGAAAGTAAGCGAAAAAACAAGATAAAAATTGCCCGACTTCGGAGTGAATTTTCCGATGTCCGCAAGAGAATATATCAAGGAATCAACAAATTTTAAAATACATGCGCGGCGGGGCAATTGCCCCGCCGCGCATGTATTTCGTATTTGAAAGTTTGTTGTTTGTTATAGATTGGATTGGGCGAAAGTTGGACCTGTGTGCACGGAATAAGCGGTGCGTACAGGTCAGTGTCCTGCGTTGCGTGTTTTGTCTTCAAAACCGAGACTGATGAGGATGGCGCGATCGACGCGGGACATTGTGGCGGGCGGCAGTGCACCGATGCGTGAGAGCAGTCTGCGTTTATCCAGCGTTCTGATTTGTTCCAAAAGGATGACGGAATCCTTTGCAAGCCCGAAGGCATGCGGAAGCTCGATATGCGTGGGCAGGCGTGCTTTTCCGATCTTGCTCGTCACTGCCGCCGCAATGATGGTGGGGGAGTACTTGTTCCCCGTGTCGTTCTGCACGATGAGCACGGGGCGTACGCCGCCCTGTTCGCTCCCCACGACGGGGGAGAGATCGGCATAATAGAGTTCTCCGCGTTTGACGACCATACGTTCCTCTTGGGTGCAAGGTGTTCCGTTATCATGATATGTAATGACAGTATTTTCCGTGCACCGCAATCAAATGATTGACGAAACGCAAAATAATTATACCTTCAGCTGTAATTGACATCCTGAAAAATAGCGCGTATAATGAAAAATATGGAAAAGATTTCCGCCGAGACGCGTGCGAGTGTCATCGGCATGATTTGCAACTTATTGCTTGCGGCGGGAAAGATCGTCGCAGGTACTCTGACGGGGCTCTTATCCGTTCTTGCCGACGGGGTGAACAACCTCAGTGACTGCGGCTCGAGTGTCGTTGCGCTCGTCTCCTTCCGTGTCGCAAAGAAGCCCGCAGATAAAGAGCACCCTTACGGCCATCGCCGCGCGGAATATATTGCCTCGATGTGCATTGCATTTCTCGTTCTTGTGCTTGCGGTAGAACTTGCGCGCGAGTCGCTGGACAAAATTGTTGCGGGAACGGAAAGCACCAGCGTGTGGTGGGTGTATCTCGTGCTCGGGATTTCCGTCTTTGTCAAAGCGTGCATGTTTGTAGGCTACCGCGTCGTGGCAAAGAAGACGGACTGCGATCCCTTGCGCGCTGCGGCGACAGATTCCGCATGCGACTGTGTTGCGACGCTCGCCGTGCTTGCAGGTGCGCTTTTGTCGCAGTTTGCGGGCATTTCAGCCGATGGCTGGATGGGAATCCTCGTCGCAATTTTCATCGGCTGGCAGGGCGTGAAACTGCTGTTGGAAGCGGGTTCCAAACTTTTGGGACAGGCGCCCGACGAAGCGCTTGTCGCGCAGCTTCGCAGTATCCTGCTCACGGGAGAGGGCGTTCTCGGTGTGCACGATCTCAGAGTATACGGCTACGGCAAAGGCGTAACATTCGCCACCGCGCACGCCGAAATGGACGCTCAGACATCTGTCCTTGAATCGCATGCAGTGCTGGACGGACTGGAAAAACGCATCCTTGCCGAAACGGGCGTCGTCATGACGCTGCACCTCGACCCTGTCGTCGTGGGCGACGAGGAGGCGAAGGAGCTGGAGACCCGCCTGCGTGCGGCCGTCGAGGGAACGGTGGAGGGCATGAATATCCATGATTTCCGTCTTGTGCGCGGCTCGACCAAAAAGGCGGTGTTCGAAGTGGGCATCCCGTTCAATTGTCCCATGAGCGAGTCCGAAGTGGAAAATACCGTCTCCCGTGCCGTGCGACTTCTGGGGGATTATGAACCCTGTGTCACGGTCGAACGTGAATAACGCGTTTTTCCGCAATCTTACAGAAAAAGCGCGAATACAAACGAAAGGCTGCCCGCGCAATGTATGCGCGGGCAGCCTTTTTTGTAAATTCATGCGGCGCAAACAATATCGATTGCCGTTACAAAAGTGTTACGCCCATGCGACAAAGCATGCGATGAACGCAATGATGATGCCGATGCTGAGCACAAGACCGAACAGGAAGAGGAACATGTCGAAGGCGCGGTGCGTTTTGGGCGCTTCCTGTGCGGGGGCGTCTGCGGGGAGAGCCTGCGCCGCATCGGGCTGTGCGGCCTGCGCGGCCTGTTCTTTTGCGCGTTTTTTGGCGGCGCGGTAGGCGGCGCGTTCCGCTACGCCCCAGAAGAACATGCGGAATGCCACCAGCGCATAGACGAGCGAGAATTCCGCGGCGGCAAGACAGAACACGACCGCCAGGAATATGAAGGCAAGGAGTCCGACGAGGAAATTTTCCGCCAAGAGGGAGATCGACCACCATTCGAGCGCGAGCGCGGCGGCGGAGAAGGCGAGCATGAGAAAGAGGGTAAAGATGCGTATGCCCGTACCGCCCTTTTCATAGCGGCGGATCCCGTGATAGTGGCGCTGGCTTGCCGAAAAAATCCATCTGAAAAATTTCATACAGTTCTCCCAAACTTTCAAAAAGAAAAATGATATTAAAAATATTATATAATATTTATACCGTTTTGTCAAGATGTCTTTGCAAAATTATAGTGCGGGAACAGCTGTTTGAAATGCCTGATTTTACATCAGAACCCGCAAAATATAGTTTTTTTGCGGCATGGGTACGCAAACCATTGTATTTTTTTTCAGAAAATGGTATAATGTCAAAAAGCTATACGCAAGTAACATGTTTTTCGGGGAGGGAAATATGCTGAAGATTGTTGTAGACGCGATGGGGGGCGACAACGCGCCGTCCGAGATCGTCAAAGGCGCGCTCGATGCGCTTGCCGACAGGGGCGATTTCAAGATCATTCTCACGGGCGATGAATCGCTTGTCAAACACGAGCTTGATAAATATACATTTGATGCTTCGCGGGTGGAACTCGTTCATTGTTCCCAGGTCATCACCAACGACGATGTGCCTACGTCTGCCGTGCGCTCCAAGCGCGACAGTTCGCTTGTAGTCGGGCTCAATATTCTGAAAAATGATATTTCTGCGGGCGGATTTGTCTCGGCGGGATCGACGGGCGCCGTGCTCACGGGCGGCATCATGTTTATCGGACGCATCAAGGGAGTCATGCGGCCCGCGCTCTGCCCGGGCATTCCCAACGTGCGCGGCTCGCAGACGCTGCTTTGCGACTGCGGCGCAAATGCCGAGTGCAAGCCTGCATACCTTGCCCAGTTCGGTGTCATGGCATCCGCCTATGCGCGCGCCGCGTTTGGTGTCAAGGATCCCAAAGTGGGGCTTCTTACCAACGGCACAGAGGAGCATAAGGGCGATCCCTTGCACCAGGAGGCGCATCAGCTTTTGAAAAATATGTCCGGCATCAATTTTGTCGGCAATATCGAGGGCCGCGACATCATGTACGGAGACGTTGACGTCGCCGTATCGGACGGTTTTTCGGGCAATATCGCACTCAAGGCGATCGAGGGCTGCGGAAAGACCGTCGCCGAGATGCTCAAAAAGGAGTTCACGGCATCGCTCGGGACGAAGATCAGCTATCTCTTCGCCAAAAAACCCATCAAGGGGCTTTCCAATGCGCTCGACTATTCGCGCTTCGGCGGCTCGGTGTTTTTGGGTCTGAAAAAGGTGGTCGTCAAGTCGCACGGCTCTTCCAAGGCAAAGAGCATCAAACCCTCCGTCTATCAGGCGCTCGACGCCTGCCGCGGCGGGCTGATCGGCATGATGGAGGATATGCTCGGCGCGTCCGAACCGACCGAACAGGGAGAGGGCAATGCCTGAGTTTACGGGCAAGGGCAAGCCAAACCCGAAAATGGCAGGCAGGGACAAAAAAATGTCTCAACCTGCGGGCAAGGGCAAGCATACGCCTGAAGCGTCGGTCAAAGAGAAGCCTTTTTCCGATCTTGCAGGTGCGGAGCAGGCGCTCGGATATCGCTTTCGGGATAAACGCCTGCTGGAAATTTGTTTCACGCATGCGTCGGTGACGGGCGAGGAGAGCAATGAACGCCTTGAATTTCTCGGCGATGCGGTTCTGGAACTGTACGTGACGGAAAAGTTATACCATAGCAGTGCGGCGCGCGAAGGGGAGCTTACGGAACTGCGCAAGCGGTACGTCTCCCGCGATGCGCTCTCTGCGGCGGAGGAAAAGCTCGGACTGCTTTCCTATCTGCACTATACGGGCGGCGAGGATGCATTGAAGGGCAAGACGGCTTCCAATCTCTATGAGGCCGCCGTGGGTGCGATCTATCTGGACGGCGGATATGCGGCGGCGCAAAAGTTTCTTGCCCGCACGCTCACGAAGACGGATATCGGCAACTACAAGACGGCGCTGCAAGAGTTCGTGCAGCAGCGTGAACACGCGACGCCCGTGTATCAGACGCGGGAGGAAGGAGACGAATTTGTCTGCGAGGTGCATGCGCTCGGCGCAAATGCCTGCGGACGGGGCGCCTCCAAGAAGCTCGCCGAACAGGCGGCTGCCAAACTTCTAATCGGGAAACTGACAAAACAATGAATTTCAAAGAGATACAACTTGTCGGGTTCAAGTCCTTTGCGGACAAGACCAACATCAAATTTGACGACGGCGTGACGTGTATCGTCGGACCCAACGGCTGCGGCAAGAGCAACGTCGCGGACGCCGTCCGCTGGGTGCTGGGTGAGCAGTCGGCAAAGACGCTGCGCGGTTCTTCCATGCAGGACGTCATCTTCGGCGGCACTCAGACGCGCCGTCAGCTCTCCTTTTGCGAGGTGACGCTTGTCTTTGACAACGCAAACCGTATGTTCGACATCGAGTACGACGAGGTCGCCATGACCCGCCGTCTCTATCGTTCGGGCGAGAGCGAATACCTGCTCAACGGTCAGTCCTGCCGTCTTAAGGACATCGTTGCGCTTTTGCACGGGGTCGGCATCGGTAAAGAGGGCTATTCCATCATCGGACAGGGCAAGGTCGAACAGATCATGAACGCCAAGCCCGAGGATCGGCGCGCCATCTTCGAAGAGGCGACGGGCGTCATGAAGTTCAAGGCGCAAAAGGGCGAGATCGAGCGAAAACTCGAGAACGCCAAGGACAACCTGACCGTGTTCGTCCAGCGTATGGACGAGGCGGAAAATCAGCTCCGTCCCCTTGAAAAGCAGGCGGAGACGGCAAAAAAGTTCCGTGCCTACAGCGATCAGCTCAAACACGAGGAAGTCAATGCTTATCTCACGCGCTATGATAACTTCGCCTTTGAAACGGGCAAACAGCGCGAAAAGATCGAGAAAGCCTCCGCCCAGCTCGCTTCCGTCGAGGAACGGCTCACCGCACTCGACACGGAGGAGATCGCCGCACGCGAGGCAATCTTCAAGGCGGACGAAGATCTTAAGTCACTCAACGAGAAGCTGCGCCTTTTTGAAGTCGGCATGGAGCATAAGACGGGCGAGGCGAAAGTGCTCGGCGAACGCATTCAGTCGTATAATCGCCAGCTTCGCACTGCATCCGACGATGTGGAATATTCCCTGCGCCGCACTGCCGAGATCGACCGTCTCGAGAAGGCGGGCGCAAAGCGGATGAAGGAGAACGCCGAGCGCGCGAAAGAGATCGAAAACGACTGCGTCCTGCTCGAAAAACAGCTCGCCGAGATGACGGCGCGCGTCACCGCGTTCGAGCGTCTGTCCGACGAGAAACGCGCCAGCGAGCTTTCATCGGTGGAAAACCTTGCGGACGTGCGCGCCAATGCGGGAAGCCTTTCCGCCCGCCGCGACGCCGTGGACGAACGGATCACGGAAGTGGGCGCAGCGCTTGAAAAGGCGCAGACGAGAAAGAAGGAGTACGAGCGTCAGATCGAGGAGTGCAGTGCGCAGCGCAAGGAGGCGGAAAAGTTCCTCGACGAAAAGCCGCAGCGCGAGGCGGAGCTTCAGGACGAGATCTCTTCTTTGCAGCGTTCGCGGCTCAAACTTTCACAGGACGTCGTGGACTGCAATACGTCCATTCTCAACCTGCAAAACAATCTGGAAATGTACGTCAACCTCAAAAACAGGTTTGACGGATATCGTGATTCGGTGCGGAAATTGCAGCTCACCGCACAGCGCGATCCCGAGATCGGCAAGCGCATCCGCGGCGCGATCGCAGACATCGTGCGCACGGACAAGCAGTATGAGGTTGCCGTGGAGACGGCGATCGGCGGGGCAATGCAGAACCTCGTCACGGCGACGCAGGAGGATGCGCGCTGGCTCATCGAATACTTAAAGCGCACGGGCGGCGGTATCGTCACCTTCCTGCCCGTAGATGCCATGCGTCCGCGCGGAAACAGCCGTGAAGCGCAGGCGGCGCTCAAAGAGGAGGGCGCGCTCGGACTTGCGGACGAGCTCGTCAAATACGATTCCTATTATTCCAACATTGTCAGGTATCTGCTTGACAATACGCTCATTTGCGATACCATCGGGAACGCCACGCGCATTGCGCGCAAATTCCCGCGCGCGTTCAAGATCGTCACTCTGGACGGCGATACGATTGCATCGTCGGGCGCAATGACGGGCGGTTCGCGCCGCCGCGAGAGCGGAAACCTGCTGGCGGGCGAACGCCATATCAAGGAATGCGAAGAGAACATCGAACGCAAGAAGTCGGCGATGGAAAAGCTCAAAAAGGCGCTCGAGCAGTGCGACGTCGAACTGGAAGCGGCACAGGCGGCGTATGAGCAGTTCCGTCAGAAGGTGCAGGAAGAGGCGGCGTCCTTTGCGGCGCTCTCCCAGCGCGCCGTGACGCTCGAAGGCTTGCTTGCCGATGCGGGCCGCGATATCGAGGAGTACGAGGCACTGCTTGAAAAGCTCACGCGCACGGCAGACGACATCAAAAATGAAGTGCTCTCCACCGAGGAGAGCGAGGAACTGCTCAAAAAGATCCGTTCCGAGGCGGCGGCGGATGCCAGCGCGCGGCAGGCGGAAGGGGACAAACTCAGAAAAGAACGTGACGCCTTGCAGGAAAAGCTCAGCGCACTGCGCGTAGAGGGCGCATCCATTACGTCCGCGCGCGAGGCGGACGAGGAGACCATGCGCCGCATGCGCGAGGAAAAGGCGGCGCTCCTTCAGAAGGTGGACGAGACGCGCGCCAATATCGCCAAGACGCAGGAGCTCATTCAGCAGCTCAAGCATGAGGAAGAGCGTGCCGCGCTCACCGACGAGGAACAGGCAACGGTCAACAAACTTCGCGGACGTCTTACCGCAATCGAGGAGCAAAAGCGCGTCGTCTCCGACAATCAGAACAAACTCGCCGAAGAAAAGCGCGGACTTTTGACCCGTCAGATGTCGCTCTCCGAAGTCAAGCACGAGTGCGAGCTGGAAATCTCCAAGGCAGAGGCGAGCCTCGAGAACATGAAACAGCGCATTGACGAGGCGTACGGGCTCACCTATGAAAGCGCACAGGAGTTGCGGGACGAGAACTTCGACATCGCGCAGGCGTCGACGCGAATCAGCACGTTAAAGCGTCAGATCGCAAGCCTTGGCGCAATCAACCAGAACGCGGAGGAGGACTACGACAACCTGCTTGCGCGCTATACCGAAATGCAGACGCAGAAAGAGGACCTCGACAAGGGCATCACCGATCTTACTACGGTACTTGACGAACTCAGAGCGCAGATGCAGAAGAAGTTCGACGACGGCTTCAACGAGATCAACGAAAACTTCACGCATATCTTCCGCGAGCTGTTCGGCGGCGGTAAGGCGGAGATGCAGCTCGACTATACCGACTGCGACGATCCGCTCAATGCAGGCATCGAGATCGTCGTCTCGCCCCCCGGGAAAAAGCTCTCCAAAATTTCCCTGCTTTCGGGCGGCGAGCGTGCATTTACCGCAATCGCCATTCTGTTCGCCATCCTCAAATCGCGTCCCATGCCTTTTTGTATCCTCGACGAGATCGAGGCGGCGCTCGATGAGGCGAACGTCGACCGCTTTGCAAAGTACCTCAAAAAATTCTCCAAGGATACCCAGTTCATCGTCATCACGCACAGAAAGCCTACCATGAACCAGGCAGACATTCTCTTCGGCGTCACGATGGAGGAGAAGGGTGTCTCCAAGGTCGTCTCCGTCAAACTCTCCGAAGTCGAAGAAAAACTCGGCGGCGATACGGTTGTCGCATAAAGCGGCTTAAAGCGGCATAAAGTCACGGCTTCGCGCCGAACGGGCGCAAAAATAAGGAGGTCTTCATGGGACTTTTCGGAAAAATCCGCGACGCACTGAAAAAGACAAAGGATTCCGTCGCGCTTAAAATGCGCCAGCTCTTTCTGAAAGATAAGATCGGCGAGGCATTCTATGACGAATTGGAGGAGATCCTCATCGCCTCCGATATCTCCGTGCGCACCGCCGAGGACGTCATCGATCAGGTCCGCGAGGAGGCGATCGGTCAAAAAGTCAAGGATCAGCAGTTCGTCACCGATCTTTTGAAAGACATCCTCGAGGACACCCTGAACGAGGCGCCTGTGCCCGAACTCAAATATCCCTGCGTCATCATGTTTGTCGGCGTCAACGGCGTCGGCAAGACGACGACCATCGGCAAAGTTGCAAATTGGTTCGTACGTCAGGGCAAAAGCGTGACCATCGCGGCGGCGGATACCTTCCGCGCGGCGGCGATCGATCAGCTTGAAATCTGGGCGGAGCGCGCAAAAGTGCGGATCGTCAAGCACGAGGACGGGAGCGATCCCGCCGCCGTCATCTTCGATGCCGTCTCCTCCGCAAAGGCGCGCAAAACGGACGTCGTGCTCGTGGATACTGCGGGCCGCCTTCATGTCAAGGAAAACCTCATGAAGGAGCTTCAGAAGATGGACCGCGTCGTCACGCGCGAATATCCCGAAGCCCAGTTCTTAAAGTACCTCGTCCTCGACGCCACAACGGGGCAGAATGCCATCAATCAGGCAAAGATCTTTGACGAGGCGGTCAACCTCGACGGCATCGTTCTCACCAAACTGGACGGCACCGCAAAGGGAGGATTCGTGTTCTCTTTGTGCGGCGAACTCAAAATCCCCGTCGTATTCGTCGGCGTGGGCGAAAAAATCGACGATCTCGAAATGTTCGACGCCGAGCAGTTCGTGGAAGGATTCGTTTGATTTTCCCTCTTAAAGCGCGGATTTTAACAGAAAATCCCGTGCGGAAAATCTTTGGTTCTTTTCAGATAGAAATAATGTCTGTCAAGTAAAAATGCTTGACAGGTGTTTTCTTTTCGGGTATAATGGGACGGAAAAGGGAGGAGAGAGCATGGATCTGCATTTTCTGCGGCTTTGGGATATTTACAATCCGCTCCTCACCGACAATCAGCGGGAAGTGACCGATCTGTATTTCAACTGTGATCTGTCGCTCGCGGAGATCGCCGAGCAGAAGGGGTGTTCTCGGCAGAGTATCTCCGATACGCTCGCCAAAGTGCGCCGTCAGCTGGAGGAGTACGAAGAAAAACTGCACATTGTGCGCCTGATGGCAGAGAGCTCGCTTGCGCAGTCTTTCATGATGACAAAGATTTCCAAGTGGGCGCAGGACAATCTCACCATGGAGCAGAGCGCACACATTCAGTCGCTGATCGAACACGATTATTCCGAGGAGGCAAAGGCGGCGCTTGCCGAGCATGCCGATTCCTTGACATAAGTTTTGCCATAAGCACAGAAAGGGGAGGAAACAATGGCTTTGTTTGCATCGCTCTCCGAGCGGCTCAATCATATATTCAGCAAACTCACCAAGCGCGGAAAGCTCACCGAGCTGGAGATCCGCACCGCCATGCGGGAAGTGCGCATTGCGCTTCTCGAAGCGGACGTCAATATCAAAGTTGCCAAACAGTTCATTGCCGACGTCTCCGAAAAGGCGGTCGGACAGGAAGTTTTGCAGTCGCTCAATCCCGCACAGCAGGTCATCAAGATCGTCAATGACGAGCTGATCGCGCTCATGGGCCCCGCGAACGCCAAACTTGAAGTTTCGCCCAAGCCGCCCACAGTCATCATGATGTGCGGTCTTCAGGGCGCGGGCAAGACGACGCTCTGCGGAAAGCTCTCCATGCTTCTCAAAAAACAGGGCAAAAAACCGCTCCTCGTTGCGTGCGACATCTATCGTCCCGCAGCCATCGAACAGCTCAAAGTGGTCGGCGGAAAAGTGGATACCGAAGTCTTTGAAAAGGGGACGCAAAACCCCGCAAAGACCTCAAAACAGGCTGTCGATTATGCCCTTAAAATGGGGTATGACACGGTTATCATCGATACGGCGGGCCGACTTCACATCGACGACGCGCTCATGAAAGAGCTCGAGGAGATCGAAAAAGCGGTCAGCGTCACGGAGATTTTGCTCACGGTAGACGCCATGACGGGTCAGGATGCCGTCACGGTCGCGCAGACGTTCAACGAGCGGCTGGGCGTGACGGGTGTCATTCTCACCAAGCTGGACGGCGACACCCGCGGCGGCGCGTGCCTGTCCATCAAGGCAGTCACGGGCAAGCCCATCAAGTTCATCGGCGTAGGCGAAAAACTCACCGATCTCGAGCCCTTCTATCCCGACCGTATGGCGTCGCGCATTCTGGGCATGGGCGATGTGCTCTCGCTCATCGAAAAGGCGCAGGAAGCAGTCACGGAGCAGCAGGCAAAGGAAATGGAGCGCAAGATGCGCGAAAATTCCTTTACGCTCGCCGATTATCTCTCACAGTTCGAGGC
>ERZ1643246.3971-NODE-3971-length-12129-cov-5.392828_pt1 | contig 12129 bp, 10 predicted proteins | sample MGYA00579265_ERZ1643246 | MGnify/ENA primary metagenome ERZ1643246 (study PRJEB29033, sample SAMEA4952261) | chicken gut metagenome | biome: Broiler Chicken; feature: Gastrointestinal Tract; material: Caecum | place: Ireland | collected 2018 | study: Broiler...
ATCTGCAAACGGCTGGCACTCTGGATGCTAAAACCGTGGCGATTATTTCCTTCGCGTTGTGCGGTTTCGCTAACTTTGGTTCTATCGGGGTGGTGGTGGGGGCGTTTTCTGCGGTTGCGCCACACCGTGCGCCGGAAATCGCCCAGCTTGGTTTACGGGCGCTGGCGGCGGCGACGCTTTCCAACTTGATGAGTGCGACCATTGCCGGGTTCTTTATTGGTTTAGCTTGAGTGTCATTGCCTGATGCGCAAGCTTATCAGGCCTACATTTACTTGCTGAAATTGCCTGATTTGTAGGCCGGATAAGACGCGTTAAGCGTCGCATCCGGCAACATTGTTACACCATTGGCACTAATGAAAGCGCGTTATCGGCAGACAGGGTAGGGTTGTTTAAGCTGCCGCTGGCGCGCGAAATTGCCGCGCAGGCTACCGCAAAACGGGCGCTGTCGCGGAAACTGTATCCTTCAAGAAAGCTATATACCAGGCCCGCCATAAAACCATCGTCAGCACCAAAACTGTCTACTGTCGTATGCGCTGGCGCGGTCAGCAAAAATTGTTCTCCATCCTTTTCGCTGCAATAAACTGACTCATCGGGCAAATAAACAAACAGTTGCTGAACACCTTGCTGATGCAATGCATTCACTGCGGTATTACGGTCAGCATCGCTGGTGATCGCCTGTCCCCATAAAATTTCCAGCTCCGGTAAAGTGGGTTTCAGGGTGTGAATATGCGCCAGCCAGTGTTTGATTTTGCCCGCTTTGAATTCTGAAACGGTATCGACAAACACCGGGATTTCATCAGCGAGGGTAAAGACCCATTCCAGCGCCTCGGCTGTCAGGTTGCAATCAGCCAGTACCACGCCCGCATGACGAAGTAAATCGCGCGACCCGTTCAGTAGTTGCGGTGTCAACTGTTCCAGCAGATGGGTATCGTTAATCGCCAGCACGGTTTGATCGTCTCGATTGGCAATTGCCAGATACGTCGATGTGCTTTGACCATGTAAACGAACGCAGCCGGAGACATTCACGCCGGCACGGCGCGTTTCTTCCAGGAGCATTTCGCCATAAAAGTCATCGCCAATCACTGAAAGCAAATGGACGTCACGGCCTAACAGCGCCAGATTGTGGGCGATGTTGCGTCCCACGCCGCCCGCTGAGCAATGAATTGTACCGGGATGAGAAGCCGATTGCGGGTAACGGATATCCGCCATCCCGCGAATATCCATATTGATTGTCCCCACCACTACGCAGTATTCCTGCTCGGTGAGAATGTAACCTTTGCCTTTAATCCGGCCTTTGCGCATTAAATCCATAATATGCGCCGCAACGCGCGAACGGCTGATTTGCAGCATGTCCGCAATTTCGTTCTGCTGAATCAGCGGGTTACGCCGTAAAATTGCAAGGATCTCCTTTTCCCGGTTATTCATCTTCAGGCTACCGCTTTTTCAGTTTGTTGCGCTTTCAGCCAGGCGATCTCTTCTGCCCAGATATCCGGGTTGATGGTTTCGAGGATCAGCGGAATGCCGTCGAAACGGTCGTCCTGCATGATCCAGCGGAACGCATCATGACCGATATTGCCTTCACCGAGGCTATGATGGCGGTCAACGCGGCTGCCAAAGGTGCTTTTCGCATCGTTAAGGTGCATCCCGCGCAGATACTTAAAGCCGACAGTACGGGCAAAATCCGCGAATGTTTTCTCGCATTCGGCTGGAGTACGCAAATCATACCCGGCAGCGAAAGCATGGCAGGTATCAATGCAGACGCCGACACGGGATTTATCTTCCACGCCGTCGATAATCGCCGCGAGATGTTCGAATTTAAACCCTAAGTTACTGCCCTGACCGGCGGTGTTTTCAATCACCGCGGTCACACCTTGAGTTTTATCCAGCGCAATGTTGATGGATTCGGCAATACGCGCAAGGCAATCCTCTTCTGAAATCTGCATCAGATGGCTGCCAGGGTGGAAGTTGAGCAAAGAAAGCCCCAGCTGTTCGCAACGCTGCATTTCATCTATAAAGGCATCGCGCGATTTTTCCAGAGCTTCAGTGACCGGATGTCCGAGGTTAATCAGATAACTGTCGTGGGGAAGAATTTGCGCCGATGTGTAGTGATATTTTTCACAGGCGGCTTTGAATTCATCGATGGTTTGCGTCGTGAGCGGTGCGGCACGCCACTGACGTTGGTTTTTGGTGAACAAGGCAAACGCGGTTGCGTCGATTTCGGCGGCGCGAATTGCGGCATTTGCCAGACCGCCAGCAGCACTAACGTGCGCTCCAATGTATTTCATGCGAGGACTCCTGTTAAACCCGCTGGAGGAAAACGGTAATGATAGCGGGTTAACAGGAGCAAGATGTAGTGGTTTATGCGATGACGCTTTGAATCACATAGTTAATCGCACCACCACCAACAATCAGCCAGGCAAACAGTACCAGTGCCATCAGCAGAGGTTTCGCCCCGGCTTTTTTCAGCGCGCTGACGTGAGTGGTCAGACCCAGCGCCGCCATCGCCATTGCCAGCAGGAAGGTATCCAGCGTTACCAGCATGTTCACCACGCTCTGCGGTAACAGGTGGAACGAGTTAAAGATGGCAACTACGATGAACAAGATGGCAAACCACGGAATAGTGATTTTGCTTTTCTCGCCGCTGTTCGCCCCAGACAGCTGTTTAACACGCGCCGCCAGCAGGATGAGGAACGGAGCCAGCATCATCACGCGCAGCATTTTGGAAATAACTGCTGCGTTTTCCGCATCCGGGCTGATGGCATGACCTGCCGCCACCACCTGCGCCACTTCGTGCACAGTAGAACCAATGTAGATACCGAAAGTTTCCGGACTAAACCATTGAGACATCAGCGGATATATCGCCGGGTAGAGGAAAATCGCGACGGTCCCGAAGATAACAACGGTTGCAACAGCCACGGTTACTTTACTGGCTTCCGCTTTCACTACCGGCTCAGTCGCCAGTACCGCGGCAGCACCACAGATACTGCTACCGGCACCGATCAACCAGCTGGTGTGCTTATCCAGACCAAACACTTTCTGCCCCAGGAAGCAAGCCAGCAGGAAGGTACTGGACAGCGTCAACACGTCAATGATGATCCCACTGATACCGACATCGGCAATTTGCGAGAACGTCAGACGGAAGCCATAAAGAATGATACCCAGACGTAATAAATATTGCTTGGCAAACAGCACACCACCGTCACAGCTTTTCCAGATGTGCGGATAGATGGTGTTGCCTAAAACCATCCCCAACAAGATTGCGAGGGTGAGGGCACTAAACCCGGCACCCGCAACCGCGGGAATGGAACCACCCCACAGGGCGACCCCGGTGATAACTGCACTCAGGGCTAACCCCGGAATAAAATGCCACAGTGTACGATGTTGTTTCTGTAAGGTGATATTCGTCATAACCCTCTCCTTTAACCGGGCATAAGGTTACGACTAACTGGTTTAAAAATAAAATTGATTATATATTTATAATTAATCTTTATAAGTGGTAAGCGACTATGCACATCACCCTCCGGCAGTTGGAAGTTTTTGCAGAAGTATTGAAAAGTGGATCAACCACCCAGGCGTCGGTGATGCTGGCGTTGTCGCAATCAGCAGTGAGCGCAGCCTTGACCGACCTGGAAGGGCAGCTTGGCGTGCAACTGTTTGATCGCGTGGGGAAAAGACTGGTTGTTAATGAACACGGGCGGCTGCTCTATCCGCGTGCGTTGGCATTGCTTGAACAGGCGGTTGAAATCGAACAACTGTTTCGCGAAGACAACGGCGCGATTCGTATCTATGCCAGTAGTACCATCGGTAACTACATTCTGCCTGCAGTTATCGCCCGTTATCGCCATGATTATCCGCAGTTGCCGATTGAACTTAGCGTTGGGAACAGCCAGGACGTGATGCAAGCGGTGCTGGATTTCCGCGTTGATATTGGCTTTATTGAAGGACCGTGCCACAGCACTGAAATCATTTCTGAACCGTGGCTGGAAGACGAGCTGGTGGTTTTCGCCGCGCCGACTTCGCCGTTGGCCCGTGGTCCGGTCACCTTAGAACAGCTGGCCGCTGCGCCGTGGATCCTGCGTGAACGCGGTTCCGGCACGCGGGAGATTGTCGATTATCTGTTGCTGTCACATTTACCGAAGTTTGAGATGGCGATGGAATTAGGTAACTCCGAGGCAATCAAACATGCGGTGCGTCATGGGTTGGGAATTAGTTGCCTGTCGCGACGTGTGATTGAAGATCAATTGCAGGCAGGCACATTAAGTGAAGTTGCGGTCCCTCTGCCGCGCCTGATGCGTACGTTGTGGCGTATACATCATCGGCAAAAACACCTTTCCAACGCGCTACGGCGCTTTCTGGACTATTGCGATCCCGCAAATGTGCCGCGTTAAGTTGCTGTACAAGAACATGCTGGTGCTGTGTCGATTTCGTGACGCAGCGCCTTCAGCATGCATTCGCCAGAAAAGAGATTGGCTGCTTTACTTATAATCCCTGGGCGATCATGAAGGTGTCTTATAACCGTGTATTTCTGCCGGAAGGATTGCCAATCGTCTGCTACAATCGCGCCTCATTTTTTAGATGGATAGCATTTTTGTATGGTTTCCGAAACTAAAACCACAGAAGCGCCGGGCTTACGCCGTGAATTAAAGGCGCGTCACCTGACGATGATTGCCATTGGCGGTTCCATCGGTACAGGTCTTTTTGTTGCCTCTGGCGCAACGATTTCTCAGGCAGGTCCGGGCGGGGCATTGCTCTCGTATATGCTGATTGGCCTGATGGTTTACTTCCTGATGACCAGTCTCGGTGAACTGGCTGCATATATGCCGGTTTCCGGTTCGTTTGCCACTTACGGTCAGAACTATGTTGAAGAAGGCTTTGGCTTCGCGCTGGGCTGGAACTACTGGTACAACTGGGCGGTGACTATCGCCGTTGACCTGGTTGCAGCTCAGCTGGTCATGAGCTGGTGGTTCCCGGATACACCGGGCTGGATCTGGAGTGCGTTGTTCCTCGGCGTTATCTTCCTGCTGAACTACATCTCAGTTCGTGGCTTTGGTGAAGCGGAATACTGGTTCTCACTGATCAAAGTCACGACAGTTATTGTCTTTATCATCGTTGGCGTGCTGATGATTATCGGTATCTTCAAAGGCGCGCAGCCTGCGGGCTGGAGCAACTGGACAATCGGCGAAGCGCCGTTTGCTGGTGGTTTTGCGGCGATGATCGGCGTAGCTATGATTGTCGGCTTCTCTTTCCAGGGAACCGAGCTGATCGGTATTGCTGCAGGCGAGTCCGAAGATCCGGCGAAAAACATTCCACGCGCGGTACGTCAGGTGTTCTGGCGAATCCTGTTGTTCTATGTGTTCGCGATCCTGATTATCAGCCTGATTATTCCGTACACCGATCCGAGCCTGCTGCGTAACGATGTTAAAGACATCAGCGTTAGTCCGTTCACCCTGGTGTTCCAGCACGCGGGTCTGCTCTCTGCGGCGGCGGTGATGAACGCAGTTATTCTGACGGCGGTGCTGTCAGCGGGTAACTCCGGTATGTATGCGTCTACTCGTATGCTGTACACCCTGGCGTGTGACGGTAAAGCGCCGCGCATTTTCGCTAAACTGTCGCGTGGTGGCGTGCCGCGTAATGCGCTGTATGCGACGACGGTGATTGCCGGTCTGTGCTTCCTGACCTCCATGTTTGGCAACCAGACGGTATACCTGTGGCTGCTGAACACCTCCGGGATGACCGGTTTTATCGCCTGGCTGGGGATTGCCATTAGCCACTACCGCTTCCGTCGCGGTTACGTATTGCAGGGACACGACATTAACGATCTGCCGTACCGTTCAGGTTTCTTCCCATTGGGGCCGATCTTCGCATTCATTCTGTGTCTGATTATCACTTTGGGCCAGAACTACGAAGCGTTCCTTAAAGATACCATTGACTGGGGCGGCGTAGCGGCAACGTATATTGGTATCCCGCTGTTCCTGATTATTTGGTTCGGCTACAAGCTGATTAAAGGAACTCACTTCGTACGCTACAGCGAAATGAAGTTCCCGCAGAACGATAAGAAATAAGTTTCCTCCCTTCCTTGCTAAGCCCTCTCAACCGAGAGGGCTTTTTCAATTCCATTTCCCTGACAAATCATGCGGATATAAAATTTAACATTTGGATTGATAATTGTTATCGTTTGCATTATCGTTACGCCGCAATCAAAAAAGGCTGACAAATCAGAGGCTGGTCCGGCTTTCTGGGATGATCACCTGCATACAAATAAGTCCACCGCGATGCTGCCGTACGCAAGGGGACGTGAAGAAGATGTGAGCGATAACCCATTTTATTTTCGTAGTTACCTCATGGAGATATGGAATGTTTAGGTTGAACCCTTTCGTACGGGTCGGGCTGTGTTTGTCCGCTATTTCTTGTGCATGGCCTGTGTTAGCGGTCGATGATGATGGCGAAACGATGGTTGTCACTGCATCTTCCGTGGAACAAAATCTTAAAGATGCACCCGCCAGTATCAGCGTCATTACCCAGGAAGACCTGCAGCGAAAACCGGTACAGAATCTGAAGGATGTCCTCAAAGAAGTGCCTGGCGTACAACTGACGAACGAAGGGGATAACCGTAAGGGCGTTAGTATTCGTGGTCTGGACAGCAGCTACACCCTGATTCTTGTCGACGGTAAACGCGTTAACTCCCGCAATGCCGTCTTCCGCCACAATGATTTCGATCTGAACTGGATCCCGGTCGATTCCATCGAACGTATTGAAGTGGTCCGTGGCCCGATGTCGTCGCTGTACGGTTCCGATGCGCTCGGCGGTGTAGTGAATATCATCACCAAAAAAATCGGTCAGAAATGGTCGGGTACCGTTACCGTCGATACCACCATTCAGGAACATCGCGATCGCGGTGACACCTATAACGGTCAGTTCTTTACCAGTGGACCATTAATTGATGGTGTGCTGGGAATGAAAGCTTACGGCAGCCTGGCAAAACGTGAAAAGGATGACCCGCAAAACTCAACGACCACCGATACCGGAGATACGCCGCGTATTGAAGGAATCTCCAGCCGCGACGGCAATGTCGAATTTGGCAGGACACCGAATCAAAATCACGATTTTACTGCCGGATACGGTTTCGACCGTCAGGATCGTGATTCCGACTCGCTGGACAAAAACCGCCTGGAACGCCAGAACTACTCCGTCAGCCATAATGGGCGTTGGGATTACGGCACCAGCGAACTGAAATACTACGGTGAGAAAGTCGAGAACAAAAACCCTGGCAACAGCAGCCCGATAACTTCCGAAAGCAATACGGTCGACGGCAAATACACGTTGCCGCTGACGGCGATTAATCAGTTTCTCACGGTTGGCGGTGAATGGCGTCACGACAAACTTAGCGATGCGGTGAACCTGACCGGGGGAACCAGCTCCAAAACGTCTGCCAGCCAGTACGCGCTGTTTGTGGAAGATGAATGGCGGATCTTCGAGCCGCTGGCGCTGACGACCGGCGTGCGTATGGACGATCACGAAACCTACGGTGAACACTGGAGTCCGCGTGCCTACCTGGTTTATAACGCCACCGACACCGTAACGGTGAAAGGGGGCTGGGCGACGGCATTTAAAGCACCTTCTCTGTTGCAACTTAGCCCTGACTGGACGAGCAATTCCTGCCGTGGCGCATGTAAGATTGTGGGTAGCCCGGATCTGAAACCAGAAACCAGCGAAAGTTGGGAGCTGGGGCTTTACTACATGGGTGAAGAAGGCTGGCTGGAAGGGGTTGAATCCAGCGTTACCGTTTTCCGTAACGATGTGAAAGATCGTATCAGCATCAGCCGTACGTCTGACGTCAACGCTGCACCGGGCTACCAAAACTTTGTTGGTTTTGAGACGGGCGCTAACGGACGGCGCATACCGGTATTTAGCTACTACAACGTTAACAAAGCTCGTATTCAGGGCGTGGAAACCGAACTGAAAATTCCGTTCAACGATGAATGGAAACTGTCGATCAACTACACCTACAACGATGGTCGTGATGTCAGCAACGGCGAAAACAAACCGCTATCCGATCTGCCGTTCCATACTGCTAACGGTACGCTGGACTGGAAACCGCTGGCGCTGGAAGACTGGTCATTCTATGTTTCTGGGCACTATACCGGGCAGAAACGCGCCGACAGCGCGACGGCTAAAACACCGGGCGGTTATACCATCTGGAATACCGGCGCGGCCTGGCAGGTGACTAAAGACGTCAAACTGCGCGCAGGCGTGCTGAACCTTGGCGACAAGGATCTCAGTCGTGACGACTACAGCTATAACGAAGACGGACGTCGTTACTTTATGGCAGTGGATTATCGCTTCTGATGAGAAGATGCCCGGCGAACCGGGCGGACTTTCACTTCAGTAAATACTGCGCATGGAAGCGCAGGTGATCCTCTATAAAAGAGGCGATGAAGTAGTAACTGTGATCATATCCCGGCTGAATACGCAGCGTCATCGGCCACGCTTTCTGGCGCGCGGCTTCTGCCAGTACCGCAGGTTGCAACTGGTCGGCAAGAAACTGATCATTATCGCCCTGATCGATAAGCGTCGGGATCGCATCCTGCGCGTTACTGGCATACATCAGTGCGCAACTGTCCCATTCCAGCCATGCATTTTTGTCCTCACCTAAATAGCTGCTAAACGCTTTGATTCCCCACGGGACGCTGCACGGATTCACAATTGGCGCAAAGGCGGAAACGCTGGTGTATTTGCCCGGGTTTTTCAGCGCCATAATCAGCGCACCGTGACCACCCATTGAATGACCGCTAATGGCGCAGCGGTCGCTGACATTAAATTGCGACTGAACCAGCGCCGGTAATTCATCGCGCAGATAATCATACATCCGGTAATGCGTCGCCCACGGCGGTTGCGTGGCATTAAGATAAAAGCCTGCGCCCTGGCCTAAATCGTAGCCATCGTCGTTGGCAACCTTTTCGCCGCGCGGGCTGGTGTCTGGCATCACCAGTACAATCCCCAGTTCTGCCGCCACGCGCTGGGCACCCGCCTTGGTGGTGAAGTTCTCGTCATTGCAGGTTAATCCGGAAAGCCAGTACAGCACTGGTGGCGGGGTGTGATCACGAGGTGGCGGGAGAAAGATACTGAACGTCATCGGGCAGTTTAAGGTACTGGAGTCGTGTCGCCAGCGTTGCTGCCAGCCTTCAAAACAGCGGTGCTCTTCGAGCATTTCCATGCGTGGCTCCTTGTTGTGTTGTTTGCAATTTCTTCATCATACCGTTTATTCAATGTGCTGTGAGTAACTTTCACTTCCGTATTTGCATAACGATGTTTTAACATCTGCTGATGAAAGGCAGCGGCAATTACAATAATTATCGCTGTGAATACTGGATTATGTGCGCCGCCTCACGCACAATAATCAGGCTGTAAATCAGCTTAATAACTTTGCCCCCACGCAGGGCGGAGGCGTCACACCTGCAGGAGAAATCATAAATGCCATCACTCAGTAAAGAAGCGGCCCTGGTTCATGAAGCGTTAGTTGCGCGAGGACTGGAAACACCGCTGCGCCCGCCCGTGCATGAAATGGATAACGAAACGCGCAAAAGCCTTATTGCTGGTCATATGACCGAAATCATGCAGCTGCTGAATCTCGACCTGGCTGATGACAGTTTGATGGAAACGCCGCATCGCATCGCTAAAATGTATGTCGATGAAATTTTCTCCGGTCTGGATTACGCCAATTTCCCGAAAATCACCCTCATTGAAAACAAAATGAAGGTCGATGAAATGGTCACCGTGCGCGATATCACTCTGACCAGCACCTGTGAACACCATTTTGTTACCATCGATGGCAAAGCGACGGTGGCCTATATCCCGAAAGATTCGGTGATCGGTCTGTCAAAAATTAACCGCATTGTGCAGTTCTTTGCCCAGCGTCCGCAGGTGCAGGAACGTCTGACGCAGCAAATTCTTATTGCGCTACAAACGCTGCTGGGCACCAATAACGTGGCTGTCTCGATCGACGCGGTGCATTACTGCGTGAAGGCGCGTGGCATCCGCGATGCAACCAGTGCCACGACAACGACCTCTCTTGGTGGATTGTTCAAATCCAGTCAGAATACGCGCCACGAGTTTCTGCGCGCTGTGCGTCATCACAACTGATTAAAAGGCAGGAACCATGGAGCGCAACGTCACGCTCGATTTTGTTCGCGGCGTCGCCATTCTGGGGATCCTGCTATTAAACATCAGCGCCTTTGGGCTACCAAAGGCGGCTTATCTCAATCCCGCCTGGTACGGTGCTATTACGCCGCAGGATGCATGGACCTGGGCATTTCTCGATCTCATCGGCCAGGTGAAATTCCTCACGCTTTTTGCGCTGCTGTTTGGTGCTGGCCTGCAAATGTTGCTGCCCCGTGGCAGACGCTGGATCCAGTCGCGGTTAACGCTGTTAGTCTTGTTGGGCTTTATTCACGGTTTATTGTTCTGGGACGGCGATATTTTGCTGGCTTACGGGCTGGTGGGCTTAATCTGCTGGCGGCTGGTGCGCGATGCGCCATCGGTAAAAAGCCTGTTTAATACAGGCGTCATGCTTTATCTGGTGGGGCTTGGCGTTTTGCTGTTATTGGGGCTGATTTCCGACAGCCAGACCAGCCGCGCCTGGACGCCGGATGCATCGGCTATTTTGTATGAAAAATACTGGAAGCTTCACGGCGGCGTTGAAGCGATCAGTTATCGTGCCGATGGTGTTGGCAACAGTTTACTGGCACTGGGCGCACAGTATGGCTGGCAACTGGCAGGGATGATGCTCATTGGTGCGGCGCTGATGCGCAGCGGCTGGCTGAAAGGGCAGTTCAGCTTACGTCACTATCGTCGTACTGGTTTTGTGCTGGTGGCGATTGGGGTGACCATTAACCTTCCTGCCATCGCCCTGCAATGGCAGCTGGACTGGGCGTATCGCTGGTGTGCCTTCTTACTTCAAATGCCGCGGGAACTGAGTGCGCCGTTTCAGGCGATTGGCTATGCGTCGCTGTTTTATGGCTTCTGGCCGCAATTGAGCCGCTTTAAGCTGGTGCTTGCGATCGCCTGCGTCGGACGGATGGCGCTGACCAACTATCTATTGCAAACGCTGATTTGTACCACGCTTTTTTACCACCTCGGTTTGTTTATGCATTTTGACCGCCTGGAGCTGCTGGCGTTTGTTATTCCGGTATGGCTGGCGAATATCCTCTTCTCTGTTATCTGGCTGCGTTACTTCCGCCAGGGGCCGGTGGAATGGCTCTGGCGTCAGTTAACTTTGCGTGCTGCCGGACCGGCAATATCTAAAACATCAAGATAACGATCTGGATCACATTCGTTAACAAAACGGCTGTAACCGTTTCCATTGCTGTGACTCGATTCACGAAGTCCTGTATTCAGTGCTGACAAAATAGCCGCCAGCAAGCAGTCATTTACTGCAATCTCATAACAGGTAGTGAATATGATCACCATTCGTGATGTAGCGCGTCAGGCTGGCGTCTCTGTGGCAACGGTTTCCCGGGTGCTCAATAACAGCACGCTGGTCAGTGCCGACACGCGTGAAGCAGTAATGAAAGCCGTGAGTGAGCTGGATTATCGGCCAAACGCCAATGCCTAGGCGCTGGCAACTCAGGTTAGCGACACCATTGGCGTGGTGGTGATGGACGTTTCTGATGCGTTTTTCGGCGCGCTGGTAAAAGCGGTGGATCTGGTCGCCCAGCAGCATCAGAAATACGTGCTAATCGGCAATAGCTATCATGAAGCGGAAAAAGAACGTCACGCCATTGAGGTGTTAATTCGCCAGCGTTGTAATGCATTGATTGTTCACTCAAAAGCATTGAGTGACGATGAACTGGCGCAATTTATGGATAACATTCCCGGTATGGTGTTAATCAACCGCGTTGTGCCGGGGTACGCCCATCGTTGCGTTTGCCTGGATAATCTCAGCGGTGCCCGAATGGCGACGCGCATGTTGCTGAATAACGGTCATCAACGTATTGGTTATCTTTCTTCCAGCCACGGCATTGAAGATGACGCCATGCGTAAAGCAGGCTGGATGAGTGCGTTGAAAGAGCAGGATATTATTCCGCCGGAAAGCTGGATTGGCGCTGGTACGCCGGACATGCCGGGCGGTGA
>ERZ1643246.3972-NODE-3972-length-12128-cov-5.073884_pt1 | contig 12128 bp, 8 predicted proteins | sample MGYA00579265_ERZ1643246 | MGnify/ENA primary metagenome ERZ1643246 (study PRJEB29033, sample SAMEA4952261) | chicken gut metagenome | biome: Broiler Chicken; feature: Gastrointestinal Tract; material: Caecum | place: Ireland | collected 2018 | study: Broiler...
TCTCTGCCGAAAGCCGCCAGGCAGTGGATCAGGAGCGGTTTGTGGAGCGGAATCAGAAGATTTATGAGGGAATCGAAGCGGAAAATCTGGAAATAGTTTCTGAAGAACGCCGGGAAGGGGAAGACGGGCAGGTGGTGATTCCCTATACCATTTCCATGGACACGGTGGCCGGGCCGCTGAGTCTTTCCAACGAGGCCGTTTACACGGAAGAAGAGGGGGAATACCGGCTGGAATGGACGGACGCCATGATTTTTGCCGATCTGACAGCCTCGGATACGGTGCGGGTTTCCAGGGATGAGGCCGAGCGGGGAAGCAGTTATGACCGTAACGGCGTGATGCTGGCGGGGCCCGGCCTGGCTTCTTCCGTGGGGCTGGTGCCGGGGAAGATGGCGGAGGATCCCACGGCGGATCTGGAGACGCTGGCCAATCTTCTGGGAACCACGGTGGAGGATATTCAGGAGGAGCTGGATGCTTCCTGGGTGCAGGAGGACAGCTTTGTACCCCTGAAAACCATGGAAAAGGTTTATGACACGGAGATTGCCTCCGGGCAGGCGGATGAGGAAACCGTGGCCCTGTGGCAGCTGCAGCAGCAGATGCTGGAGATCCCCGGCGTGATGATTTCCGATGTGGAGGTGCGGGTGTATCCGCTGGCGGAGGCGGCCTCCCATCTGGTGGGCTATGTGCAGAATATCACTGCGGAGGAGCTGGAGGAACACGCGGGGGAAGGATATTCCGCTTCCAGTGTCATCGGAAAAAGCGGGGTGGAAAGTCTTTATGAGACGCAGCTGAAGGGCAGCGACGGTTACACCATTTCCATTGTGGATGAAAATGGGGAGACCAAAGAGGTGATTGCGGTTCTGCCGAAGCAGGACGGGGAGGAGATCCATCTGACCATCGACGCCCATCTGCAGCAGCTTCTGTATGATCAGATGAAGGATGACAAGGGTACGGCTGCGGCCATTCATCCCCAAACCGGGGAGGTGCTGGCGCTTCTGAGTACGCCGGGCTATGACAACAATCTGTTTGTCCGGGGCATGAGCCAGGCGGAGTGGGACGCCATCAGCCAGGATGAGCAAAGCCCCATGCAGAACCGGTTCCGGGCGGTCTGGTGTCCCGGCCATCGGCCTGAATACGGGTGCGCTGACCACTCAGGAGGATCTGGGGGCGGACGGCGACCGCTGGCAGAAGGACGCCAGTTGGGGGGATTATTATATCACCACCCTGCACCCCTGCCAGAATGCGGTGATGGAGGAGGCCATGATTCTCTCAGACAACATCTATTTTGCCAAAGCGGCGCTGAGAATCGGAGCGGACACGCTGGCCGGGCAGCTGGAAGACCTGGGATTCGAGGAAGAGATGCCCTTTGATTTCGGCCTGACAGCCTCCCAGTACAGCAACGGGGAAGGATTTGCCTCGGAGATCCAGCTGGCAGATTCCGGCTACGGCCAGGGAGAAATGCTGGTGAACCCGCTGCATATGGCGTCCATCTATTCGGCATTTTCCAATGACGGAAATATGGTGCTGCCCTATCTGATTTCCGGAACAGAAACCTCCTGGTGGAAGGAAGGGGTATTTACCCCGGAGGTGGCACAGACGGTGGAAGATATGCTGGTGCAGGTGATTGAAGATGAAAACGGCACCGGCCACGGAGCCAGGATCGAGGGTCTGTCTGTGGCGGGGAAAACGGGAACGGCGGAGATTAAGGATTCCCAGGACGATACCACCGGAACGGAGCTGGGATGGTTCAATGTGTATACCACAGAGTCGGAAAATCCGCTGCTGCTGGTGAGCATGATAGAAGATGTGAAGGACCGGGGCGGCAGCGGCTATGTGGTGGACAAGATCCGGCAGGTGCTGGAGGCGTATTACCAGTAAAACACGCAGAGAAGATATATCATTTACAAACAAAATATATTTTACGGTATTTACAATTTTTTCGGAAATCTTTATAATGAAAGAAATAAATGGCGGAAAGGTTTCGGAAAATGCAGAAAGAACAGTATTTGTACAGAACCGTTTATGAGGATTTGCGGAAAAAGATTCAGGAAGGGGAGCTGCGCGCGGGACAGAAGCTGCCACCGGAGCAGGAGATGTCTCAGTCTTACGGGGTCAGCGCCATTACGGTGAAAAAAGCGCTGAGCATGCTGGCCGGGGAGAATCTGATCCGCCGGGTGCGGGGAAAAGGAAGTTTCATAACCGGGGAGGAGGAGCGGCAGGAAAGCGCGGCGGCGCAGAAAAAGGGCCAGCCTCTGATCGGAGCGATTTTTGAGCATATCAGTTCCAGCTTCGGCCAGGAACTGATGTATGAGATGGAACGGATTGCCCGGCAGGAGGGCTACCGGTTATTTCCATGCTTTTCCTATGGAGACCGGAAGCTGGAGACGGAGGCGATCCGCTGTCTGACCGGCCTGGGCGTGGAAGGCATGCTGATCATGCCGGCGCATGGAAGACATTACAGCCGGGAGATTCTGCGGCTGGTGCTGGAGGATTTTCCGGTGGTGCTGGTGGATAAAAAGATGGAGGGCATTGCGGTGGCCTCCGTGCGCACCGACGGTGAGGAAGCCATGCGGCAGCTGGTGCGCTACCTGTCCCAAAAGGGGAGAAAGCAGATTGCCCTGGTGACGGTGGAGGAAGTGGGGACCTCCACGCTGATTGAACGCAGGGCGGGATTTTACAGCGGTATGGAGGAAGAAGGCCTGATTCCCTGCCCGGAATGTCGCCTGCCCTATCTGAACTATGAAAACCCCTTTCAGGTGTACGGGGAAGTTTACAGAGAACAGATCCGCCAGTACCTGAAGGCCTGGAAGGGAAGCCTGAACGGAATTGTCTGCGCGGAATATGGTGTAGCTCTGGAGGTGACCGCAGCGCTCAGGGAACTGGCCTGCGAAGAAGCCATAGAGGTGTGCTGTATTGACGAAAATTATATCGGCAGCGGCCAGTACCGTCTGACCCATGTGAAGCAGGATGAAAAGAAGATGGCAGACTGTGCCATGGATCTGCTGCTGAAAAAGATCCGGGGGGAAGAGCTGGAAAAGGAGAATTACCTGATTCCGGGGATTTTCCGGGAGGGCCCGGAGAGCCGGAAGACCAAAATGTTGCAGAGCGGGTGATTCTGCCGGTATGCGCCCCGGCACAGAAACAGAAAATAACTGACAGGAGAAATCCGGAAAGGATCCTTTGGAGGGAGGATCTTTTCCGGATTTTTGCGCGATAAGCCCGGAGGGTGCTGGGTGCCAGTGGCACGCGTTTAGCACCGACCGAAGCGGAGCGTAGACCGGCCGCCGTGCTTGCACGAGCGGACATTCGACGGGCAACGGTCATCGAGCGGCAATGCCGCGAGATGAGCGAGGTATCGCGGTGATCGGATAGGGGAAGGAATCTTCTCCTATCCGATCGTGTTTGGGCAGCTGGCGCCGGATGGGAAACCCCGGGACGCAGGCGGAGAGAAGAAAAATTTCTGAGATCCGCGATTTTAGATAAAAGTATATTTTGATATAAAGTATATTTTGATTGATTAAATATATTTAACATGATCCTTACTTTTTTGTGATAGATGGAGAATACGCTAAATGTTACAATATCCGTGAAGTCAAGGGAAATAGACAGAAAATAAGGAGGGCTTATGAGAAGAAAGTTTCGGTAATTTTCCACAAAACAGAAGTTGAAAACTAGTGGAAACTGATAAAAATATAATATACTGTTTACAAAGAATAAAAAGTATATTATTATAAACTTACAAAGCCTAAGAGAAAAGGGAGGAAAACGTGTATGAAATTCAAAAGAGTCTGTGCCATGCTTCTGACAACGGTTCTGATGATGGGAACCATGACCGCCTGCGGCAGCAGTGACGGACAGGATTCCGGGTCTGATACTTCCGCGCAGGAGAGTGCAGAGAGTACAGGGGATTCCACAGAAGCGCAGGATGCATCCGCAGAGGATGGAGAAGAGGCGAATACGGAATCTGCCGGTGGAACCGTCAAGATGCTGGTGAGTGTTACCGGAGGAAAAGACGATGAGGAGATGCAGCTTTTCGAGCAGGCCATGGAAGAAGCCACCGGCCTGGACATAGAGATGGAAAAGCCGGCTTCCGATTACGATCAGGTGATGATGCAGAAGCTCAGCGGCGGCGAGGTGTATGACCTGATTTATGTGGGCGCCAGCCAGTACGCCAGCCTGGTGGATCAGGAGGCGCTGCTGGACATCACCGATTATGTGAAGAACTCCGAGATCCTTTCCAACAACATTGATCAGAGCGAGTGGGACGACATCACCATCGACGGAAAGGTTTACGCAGGCTTCAACAAGAAGGAAGTTCACCGGGTGGTGGCGCTGAACAACACGCTGCTGAAAAAGGCCGGCATCGATTACAAGAGCATCGAGCCCACCATGGACGGATATTATGAAGTGTTCCAGAAAATGAAAGAGGTCAGCGAGACCGACAACTTCTATCCCTTCAACGTGGTTATGAAGGAAGCCTGGGATCTGCAGCCCTGGTTCTCGGCGGTAGGCCTGAAAACCGGTGTGCAGCGGGGCGAGGACGGAAAGAAATATGTGCCCATCTCCACCGACGAGGCAGCTCCGGTATGGGAGTGGTTCAAAAAGCTGTATGACGACGGCCTGATGGATCCCTCCGCATTCGTGGACGGAACCTCTGAGATGAGAGACAAGATGGGAGCTTCCTCTCAGCAGACCGGAGTAACGGTGGACTGGGCAGCCTGGGTTGGCCTGCACAACGCCAACGCCCAGAGCGAGGGTCTGACCACCGATGATTACGAGGTGGTATCCCTTCCCGGACTGGAGACCCCGGACGGCAGCTACATGCTGGGTAAAGGAAGCGCCAGCCTGTTCGCGGTACCGGCCAACGCGCAGAACGTGGAGGGAGCCATCAAGGTTCTGGAGTATTTTGCCACACAGGAAGGCGGCGAGCTGCTGTCCATCGGCATCGAGGGTTATGACTACAACGTGGACGGCGACACCTATACACAGACAGAAATTGGCGCGGCCCACGGAAATGATCACGGAGCGCCGGTGCCCATCTACAAAGATTTTGTAAATCCGCTGGGCTACAATCCGGGTATGGAAGAGGCGCTGAGCTATGGCGACTACGCCACCATCGAGATGACGATTCCCAATGAGACGGACTACAAAGAGATCGTCGGAAAATGGGGTATCCAGATCATCCGCGGCGAGTCTTCTGTTGAGGATGGACTGGCAGGAATGCGCGCGGAGCTTCTGGAGCGCGGTGTGACAGAGGTATAAGGTATAAATAGAAATGTTGCAGCAGACGGGCGCCCAGGGATGCGGCGCCCGTTGCCGCAGCAGAAAAGGCCGCAGGGCCCTGGAGGAAATGAACATGAAAGATAAAGGAGTTACCTGGAAGAAGGTAAAACGCTATCGGGGCATTTATCTGATGCTGCTGCCGGTGGTGGTGTATTTTCTTGTATTTTCCTATTATCCCCTGTTTCTGGGGCTGATCAACAGTTTTCAGAAGGTGAAGCTGCTGGGAGGCTCCCAGTTTGTGGGACTGGAAAATTATCAGGAGGTGGCCCAGAGCGCCCAGTATCAGCAGGCGCTGGTCAACAGCCTGATTGTGGGCATCGGGACATTTTTGCTGCAGTTTGTCTGGGGCCTTGCCATTGCCCTGTTTCTCAATGAAGTAAAGAATAAAGTGGTCAAATCCCTGATCCAGACCGTGACCTATATTCCGTACCTGCTGTCCTGGGCCGTGGTGGGCGGTCTGTGGATCACGATTTTCTCTCCCAACGGTATGATCAACGGTATTCTGGAACTGATTCAGGGGGCCGATTTTCAGCCCATCGTATTCATGTCGGAGCCGGCTTTTGCCAGAGCCATTATGATTTTCACCGGCGCCTGGAAGGGCGCGGGATATTTTGCGGCCCTGTTTCTGGCAGCCATTGTCAGCCTGGACGAATCGCTGTATGAATCCGCGCAGATTGACGGAGCCACCCGGTGGCAGCAGCTGACCAGAATCACCCTGCCGCAGATTGTCCCCACCATGAAGATCGTCACCGTGCTGAGCGCCATGAGCGTTCTGAGAAATTTCGACCAGATCTTCGTGATGGGAAACGCATCCATCAACGACAAGGTACAGAATCTTCTGGTGCTGATTTACAACGACGGTATTCTGGAGTTCAATGTGGGAGTGGCCACGGCAGCCGCCACGCTGGTGCTGGTGATTACCATGGTGATTTCCTTTACGGTCCGCAGGCTTCTGCGGTATGATCAGTCGTACGATTAGGAGGAAATGGCATGAGGAAACAGAAAAAAAGTCTTAGAAATGAACTGAACGTGCCCCAGAAAGCGGTGATGTATCTGATTCTGCTGGTGATCGTGCTGATCATGGCACTGCCCATGTGGAATGTGGTTGTGGTTTCCACCTCCTCCCGGCTTTCCGCCAGCCAGAGCGGCATCAAGCTGTGGTGGGATTCCTTCAGCCTGGACGGCTATGAATACGTGTTTACCGTGACGAAACTGCTGCGTCCGTTTCTGAACTCGCTGTTTGTGACCACGGTGGCCACGGTGATCCAGGTAATCCTGTCATCTTTTGCCGGTTATGTGCTGATCCAGAAGGATCTTCCCTTCCGGGGACTGATTACTTCCTTTGTCATGCTGACCATGATGATCCCCGGCGACCTGACGCTGATCTCCATTTATCAGGTAAACAAACAGCTGGGTCTGCTGAACAGCTATGCGGGACTGATTATGAACGGACTGATTTCCGGTTTCAGTATTCTGCTGATGCGGAACTACTTTACCACGGTTCCCTATTCCATGGCGGAGGCCGCCAGACTGGACGGGGCGGGAGAAATCCGGATTTTTGCAAAAATGTTCCTGCCCACATCCCTGCCGGGCCTTGCCACCGTATTTTTCATGGAGTATGTGTCCAAATGGAATTCCATCATGCTGCCGGCAACTCTGATCACCGACCAGGATCTGTACACCTTGCCGCTGATGCTGAAATCCATGATTCAGTCGGATTCTTCCGTATCGGGAACGGCCATCGCGCCGGACAATGCGGTGATGGCGGCCATCATTATCACCACCGTGCCGCTGCTTCTGATTTACATTTTCGCGCAGAAATACCTGCTGGAGGGCATGAACCTGGGGGCAGAGAAAGGCTGATACGGTTATGAAAACATTTGAGATTACTTTTGAGAGAATGGTGGAAAAAGGGGAAGAGGGAACGTACTTCCCCGTGGAATTTACGGTGCCGCAGGACGCGGAAAAGCTGGAAATCTGTTATGAATACGCCCGCTATGAGGAGACCGTAAAAGATGGCCGCAGATTTCGCCGGGAAAAGAATATCGTGGATCTGGCGGTCTGCGCTCCCCAGGGCTACATCGGTTCCTCGGGATCGGACAGAACCCGTATTCAGCTGTCGGCGTACGGAAGCTCCCAGGGGTTTGCGCCCTGCAAGATCCGCCGGGGAACCTGGCAGGTGATTCTGGGGGCTTATAAAATCAGTCCGGAGGGCTGCCTGGTCCGGTATAAGGTGACGGTATACCCCAAAGAACTGGGGCTGTACAAAGGCGATACCCATATGCACACGGTGGGATCGGACGGAAACTGCACGCTGGATGAGATTGCCTGGATGGCCCAAAAGCAGGGGCTGGATTATGTGATCGTCACCGACCACAACAATTACGCCCACAACAGTCAGATCCGTCCCCACCCTTCGGTCACCATGATTCCCGGGGCGGAGTGGACCCATTACAAAGGCCATGCGGGCATGCTGGGAGCTGCCCGGCCCTTTGACAATCCCTTCTGTGTCAATACACTGGAGGAAATGCGGGAGAAATTCCGCCAGGCCAAAGAAAGAGGTGCACTGCGGGTGCTGAACCATCCCTTCTGCCCCAACTGCGGCTGGCGCTGGGGAATGGACGCGGTGGACTACGATCTGGTGGAGGTGTGGAACGGAGCCACGCCGGCGCCGGTGAACCTGGAGTGCCTTTCCTGGTGGGAGGAGCAGCTGAAGGTGGGAAAGAAAATTCCCATCACCGGCGGCAGTGATTTCCACCGGACGGAGTTTGGAAGGATGCTGGCGTCTCCCTGTACCTGGCTGTACGCCGCGTCCAGGACACCGGAGGATCTGCTGGATGCCTTAAAACAGGGCCACGGATTTATCACTTACGGCCCGGACGGTCCCGTGCTGCGGGTGGGTTCGGAAGGGTATCTGCCGGGGGATACGGTGCCTCAGGATGCCGAAGTCTCTTTTGTATTTGAACGCCTGAAGGGCGGCGACGTAATCGCGCTGATCTCCGACCAGGGAGAAGAGCGGATCACCATGGAGGAATTTACCTCAGAATATACCTGCACACGGAAGGTGAAAGGACTGAAATACCTGCGGGCGCAGGTGTTCCGGCAGCCGGAGCTCATCGGGGGTATGCCGGCGCTGATTTCCAATCCCTTTTATGTGAGCGGACAGGAGGATGGGATTGATTAAGAAAATTATTCTGGTATTTAAGACGCATTTTGACATCGGGTTTACCGATCTGGCGGAAAATGTCATTGACAAGTACGCCACTTCCATGCTGGATCAGGTGCTGGAAACCTGTGAGGCCACGGCGGATATGGGGCGGCAGAAATATGTGTGGACCATGCCCTCCTGGCCGCTGACGGTGATGCTTCAGCGCAGCAGCGGAAGCAGAAGGGAACGGCTGGAAAAGCTGATTGACCAGGGCCAGATTGTCTGGCACGCGCTGCCGTTTACCTCTCACTTTGATTTCTGCGGGCTGCAGGATTACCGGTATGGATTTACCTTTGCCAGGGAGCTGTCGCGGCAGTGGAACAAACCGTTTCCCATCAGCGCCAAGATGACGGATGTGCCGGGCCATGGAGCCATGCTGCCGTCGCTGCTGACGGAGGCGGGGGTTCGTTTTCTGCATCTGGGAAGCAACGAATTTCTCAGGCCGCCCAGGGTGCCGGATCTGTTTTTCTGGGAGGCGCCGGACGGCAGGCGGGTGCTGACTATGTACAGCCGGGGCTACGGTTCCGGCCCCATACCGCCAAAAGACTGGCCCTATCCGGTATGGATGGCCCTGATGCACACCCATGACAACTGCGGCCCCCAGTCTGCCGAAATGATCCGGAAAATGGTGGAGGAGCTGGGGAAAAAATATCCCGGCGCCCAGATTGTCTGCGGAACCATGGATGAATTCTGCCGGGATCTGGAGCAGGAGGATCTTTCCGGTGTTCCTGTGATCCGTCAGGATCTGGCGGATACCTGGATTCACGGAGTGGGATCCTATCCCGCCCAGGTGCGTACGGTTCGGCAGGTGCGCAGAGCCATGAACGTGCTGGAGGAGCAGTACCGGCGGGAAAAAGAGATGTTATCCGAAGCCCGGCGTGACCAGGCAGAGGGCCTGATCCGGGAGTGCTATGAGAATCTGATGCTGTTCGGAGAGCATACCTGGGGCCTGGATGTAAAGACATGGATGGATCCCAACCGGGCCTACTGTCCGGAGGGTTTCCTCAGACAGAAAGAGAGTGCTCAGGGGAAACGGATGGAGGCTTCCTGGAAGGAGCAGGCGGACCGGGCTGTGCGGGCGGAGGATGCCTGCCGCAGATTCGGGGAGCTGCTGAATGATTGCTGCATGGAAGAAACTTCCGCAAAGGAAGCGGTTTCGGCAGCGGAAGAAGGAACTTCCGGAAATGGCCGTAAGCCGGAGGAAAAACTCTGGCAGAGCGGCGACGGCGTGGTGGAAAGCCGCGGATACCGGCTGGAATTCGCGCCGGATACGGGAGAGATTCTTTCTCTGGAGGATAAGAGAACCGGCCGCATGCTGCTGGCTGCCCGCAGAGGGATGCCGGCGGTGTATTACCGCTATGACCGGTATGGAATCGAGGATATGACCCGGTATCTGCGGAAGATGGCAAGACGGTTTTCCGACTGGGGAATCCGGGACAACGGCAAGGACAATTATCCGGAATGTGACCACAAGACGGCCGTGCCGGCGCTGGACCACTGGGAAATCCAGGGTGACCGCCTGCTTCTGGTTTACCGGAATGACCGGGATGAGGATACCTACGGCAACGCCGGTCAGGTGACGCTGGCTTTCCGGCTGGGCGAATCACAGGTGGAGCTGGAGGTACGGCTGAAGGACAAGGCGGCTTCGCCCTACACGGAAAGCGGCAGCCTGGTGCTGAATCTTCCCATGGATTATCCGGTTTACGGAATCAACAAAAACGGGTATGTGCTGAATCCGGAAACAGATATCGCCGACTGGGGAAACCATGCCCTGTATTGCCTGGAGAATTTCGTGACGGCGTCAGACCGGGAAGCGGCCTGGAAGGCAGCAAAGGGAACGTGTACGGAGGTCAGAGAAACCGGTGATCCGGAGGCATCCGGAGGCAAAGCCGCGCCGGACGGAGAAAATGCCGATGGCACCGGTGACAGCCGTCGCGGAGAGCGGAAAATCTGCGTGGTGACAGCGGACGCTCCCCTGGTGGCGCTGGGTGAGACGGGAATTTACCGGTTCCGGAAAAAATATAAGGCCAAGGAGCCTGCTTTGTACTTTAATCTGTTCAATAATATGTGGGGTACCAATTTCCCCCAGTGGATAGAAGGAGATTACTCTTTCCGCTTTCTGATCTTTGACGCAGCGGGGCAGAAGGAGGAAGAGCTGAGAACTCAGGCGGAAGAACGGCTGCGCCTTCTGGATCAGGAGACGGCAGCGGGGGCTTCTAAAGGAAAGGTCTGAAGGGGTTAAAAACCAGAAAGCTTTCGGCGTCCTGCGCCGGGAAAAGGAGACGGCTGAAACAAAATGCCGTCTCTTTTTCTGCCATGCAACAAAAAATGTAAAAAATGAAAAAAGTACTTGCCTTTTTGAACGGTCTATGGTAAAGTATGCAAGTACGGTTCGTTGGTCAAGCGGTTAAGACGCCGCCCTCTCACGGCGGAAACAGGGGTTCGATTCCCCTACGAACTGCTGAATGCCCGGAGCATGTTGCTCCGGGTTTTTACATACCGGCAGCGGGAAGATCCGGGAAAATACCGGAAACCTGCGGCGTACCGAAGAAAATAAAAGAAGCAATTTTCAGATTTAACAAATAATAGAAAAAATTCAAAAAAGTACTTGCTTTTTACAGGAACCTATGCTATAGTATGCGAGTACGGTTCGTTGGTCAAGCGGTTAAGACGCCGCCCTCTCACGGCGGAAACAGGGGTTCGATTCCCCTACGAACTGCTGAATTGCCCGGAGCAGATTTGCTCCGGTTTTTTGCGTGATAAGACCGGAGGACGGCCGCTGTGCTTGCACGAGCGGGTCTGCGCTCCGCTCCGGTCGGTGCTAAACGCGTGCCACCGGCACGCAGCACCATCCGACGGAAAAACATAAAATATTTGTGAAATGCTATATGGTATATTGCAATCCGGGGAATCGCATTGTATAATACCTGTATAGAATTCCTCTGGGTAAGGAGGAAAATGCAGGAACGAAAAAAGAGACAGAAAAAGAAGTTTCAGAATCTGACGATACGTGATGATTTTATGTTTGCGGCGGTTCTGGCGGATGAAGAAATCTGCCGCAAGGTGCTCTCCCTGGCGCTGGGAACTCCGGTTTCTCATGTGGAGGTAGTGCCGGAGCGTACGGTCCGTTATCATCCGGAATTTCGCGGGATTCGCCTGGATATCTGCGCCCATTGCCGAAACGGAACCTGTTTCGATGTGGAGATGCAGAGGAGAAGAGACGATGTCCCGCACAGATCCAGATATTATCATTCACAGATGGATATGAGTCTTTTGAAAAATGGTGCAGACTACCGGAAGCTGCCGACGGGTTATGTGATTTTTATCTGTTGTTTTGATCCCGTGGGAGATAACCGGTACCGTTATCTGTTCACTGCCCGGTGTCAGGAAAACGGGAAGGCGGCGGATGACGGAAGCTATACGGTTCTTCTCAGCACAGAAGGGAAAAACAGAGAGGAAGTGCCCAAAGAGCTGGTGAAATTTCTGGAATTTATAAAGGAAGATGAACCGGATCACCAAAAGGATTATCAGGATACTCTGGTTCGACGAATGCAACAGAGAATCCGCCAGCTGAAAGAAGACAGGGAGGTAGTGTCAAGTAATCTATGAAAAACGAGCCATGAAAAAATAGGCTCAAAAG
>ERZ1643246.3974-NODE-3974-length-12126-cov-34.347113_pt1 | contig 12126 bp, 12 predicted proteins | sample MGYA00579265_ERZ1643246 | MGnify/ENA primary metagenome ERZ1643246 (study PRJEB29033, sample SAMEA4952261) | chicken gut metagenome | biome: Broiler Chicken; feature: Gastrointestinal Tract; material: Caecum | place: Ireland | collected 2018 | study: Broiler...
TTATTTTATTTTTTAATTATTTATTTTATTTTTTAATTATTTATTTTATTTTTTAATTATTTATTTTATTTTTTATTATTTAATTTATTTTAATTATTTATTTCATTTCTATTACTAATTTATTGACTGATAATTACTTTTCATTTAATAAGCAATATAATTAAAAATATTCTACATTATTTTTAAATTTTTTTCAATAGAAAGCGAAAAGATTTTTGTAATATTATTTTACATATTATTACACTTTACCACCTCATTTTTGTAAAGAAACTTTGCAAAAGAAGTTGTTATATAAATTTTTGTGTGATTAGAATGGCTAGAAAAAGAAAAAAATCTGCAAACAATTCAATTCAACTTTTAAAATCAAATTAAATTATTCACAGATTTTTAACAATTTTATTTAATCTTCATCATCTAAAGGTCCAAACAACTCATCAAATTTTGCTTCCAATTCTTTTTGTAAATCATAATCATTATCATCCTGTGGTAAAACAGGTGCTTCTGGCTCATTATTTTTTAAATCTAATGATTGAAAACCTAAATTTTCATTTTTTTCTGTTATCTTTCCTACAGTTTGTAATTCTTTTTGAGGTTTATCTTCTTTTTCTTTTTCGTCATCTTCAAATAAGTCATCTAAAGATTCTACTTTTAAATTATCTACCTTTTTCTGTTCATCTTCTTCTGGTACATATGGATTATATGGATTATATTTTCTCCAAGGTCCTCTTTCTATTTCTCCTATATCATTATGACTAATTGCATACCTTTTCATTTCTTTTGCCATTGGATGTTCAAAATAATAGAATTTTCTTGCTTTTATTGGTCTTATTCCTTTTTCAAATATAATACATAAATCATTATCAAGCCTTCTTAATTCGTCTGGCGTCATTAGTGCTCTTGCCATTACTTGGTCTGAAACACTTTTTCCTGTTTTATGATTCTGTTTATCTTTATTCACTGATATACTGTCTCTTCCTATTGTTTTTTCTCCTAATTGCTTAGAAAAATATTCCAATGTTTTGTATGAGTTACTTCCTAAAAATAGATGTGTATCACAGTTACCCATAATTGTTTCATAAGATTTTTCATATACAGCTTCTAATTGGTCAACATTTTGCAATATTACACTAAATGATATTTTTCTACTTCTTGATGTTGAAATCTTTTTATCAAAGTCTGGTATTTTACCTATATTTGCAAACTCGTCTAGTATGAAATATGTTGGTACTTTTAATGCTCCTCCGTTTCTGTCTGCATAATCATATAATTGTTGTATCATTTGTGAGAAAAATATTGTTAATAGGAAATCATATGCTGTATGTGTGTCTGATGATATAACATATACTGCTGTTTTTTTGTTTCCTATATCTTCAAAATTTATTGTGTCTGTAGATGTTAATTCTGCAATTTCTTTAGAGTCAAATTTTCCAAGTTTTGATTGTAATGTACTTAAAATAGAACTATATGTTTTTTCTGGTGCTATTTCTATAGATTTATAGTTTGTTCTTGCTGGATGGTCATATGGTAATTGACTCATTAGTTCTGTTAATAAGTTACTTCCTCCATTTGTGTTTGCTGCCCTAACTAATTCTGCACAGCTTGTTAAGTTTTGCTCTTCTTCTGGTCTTACTGCTAATAGATAATATATTAGCGCTTTTAATAACATTTCTGCTGAATCATCCCAGAATGGTTCTGATGAACCACCATCTGATTTTTGACCTCTTATTATAGTGTTTGCTATTACATCTACATCTATTTCTGATGAAATATGTTTTAATGGATTATATCCATCACTAAATTGTGGTCTTACTAAATTTAATACTTTTATTTCATATCCATGTGCTTTTAAATATCCTGCTGTATCATCATATAATTCACCTTTAGGGTCTGTAAATACATATGACCCAAGCATTTGAAATGCATTTGGTTTAGAATATGATGCAGATTTACCAGAACCTGATCCGTCCAACTACTAATACATTGACATTTCCTCTTTTATCAACTGGCAAATAATTGTCTTCTGCAAGTATTATTCCTTTATTTTTACTTAGTATTTGATATTGTTCTCCATGTTGGCTCCAGTCACTTGAACCATGTTCTATGTCTGTATATTCATTTTTTGGTGCAGATTTTGCAAAACCTATAAAGAAAAATACTAAATAAATAATAGAGAAATATAGCAATGTTTGGAAAAATACTCCTCCAGCTCCATTTGAAAATACATCTCCAAAAGATCCAAATGGATTTGATAATGATTTAAAAATTGTTTCTATAAATATATTTAAATCAAAACTTCCTCCTGAATTTGCCACAAAAATACTATATGCTAAAGGCGAAACAAATACTATGGTTAAAACTACCCATAGTATTGCACATATAATAAAACTTTTTTTACTCTTTTTTAATGCCCCTCTTAATTTGTAGTTCATACAATTCACCTACAATCTTTCGTATTTTTTATTTTTCTTGACCTTTTTCTTTTTTATTATCTTCAACTTTTGGTCCGCGTTTTAGTTCTAATTTCTTTCTGTTTTCTACTAATTCTTTCATTCTATCTTCATTTATTTTTATTTTTTTACCATTTACTATTCTTACTGGTAAATTATTTTCATCATATCCCCATTGATATGTTGATACAGATGCATCAATATTAGGTTGTTTTATGATATCATTTTTTGTTTCAGCTTCTTTTTCAGAATATGAAGTTACTTTTGTTGCTTCTCCATCTTTTTCTTGTTTTAATAAATATTCCCTTACTGGTTTTATTAAAGAAAAAACTATATCTAATCTTTTTTTATTATCTCCTTCTGCTCTTGGACTACTCATTTAAAACTTCCTCCTTAAATATCTTTTTTGTCTCTAATTTCAAAGGCAAAATAAGATTTATATGGTTTTAATTTACACTTTCCTTTGACTTCATTAGTTTTTTCATCAAAATAAAGCCTAGGTTTTATTTCTTCTGTAGTTTCTGGGTCTATTACACAAATAGGCCTTTTTAGATTTGGTGTATATTTGAAGTCCTTTAACTCCATTTCTTCTTCTGAATATAAGCTATCAAATTTTAGTGGTACTGGTTTTTTTGTTATTAAAATTCTATCTCCACTTAAAACTGCTGTATTTACTACAACTCTATCTTTTCCAAAAGACAATATTAAAAGTTGGTCTTCATCATCAGATGGATTATCTACATAAAATGTTTTTCTTGTTAAATCTCCTCGCAATTCTTCAGTAAAATCTAATCTTTCTACAGTATATTTTGGAGAATCTTTTAAAAATTCTTTTTCTGTTTCATTGATTTGATATATTACTGTTTTTACATCTTTAGGGTCTGTAATGCTAAAGTGCTTTCCTTGCCACATTTGCATAATTATTATTCCACCTCATTTCTATGATTTAATCCATAGCTTGTCTTTTGCATTATCACTATATTTAATTATAGCTAAAATTCGCCTTTTTGTCAATATTTTCGGCATATTTATTTATGTAAATCGCTTCTTGGATTAAATTCTGATACTTTTTTTAATTCTTCATATATATTTTTTTCTTTTTCTGATAGTTTTTTTGGAATCATTATTTTTACTTCTGCTACTAAATCTCCTCTTCCGCCTTGTCCATTATAATAGCCTTTTCCTGGAATTCTAATAATTTCTCCACTTTCTATACCTTGTGGGATATATACCTTAGTTAGGTCATCTATAGATTTAACTTCTATTCTTGTACCTAATGCCGCTTCCCAAGGAGTTAAACATAAATCTGTATATAAATCATATCCTTCTAATCTATATTTTTTATCTTGTTCTATATGTATTTCTATCAATAAATCTCCGTTTTTTCCTCCATTTTTGCCTGGCTTACCTTGACCTATTAAACGGATTTTTTCTCCTTCTCTAATTCCTTTTGGGACTGCAACAGCTAGATTTTTTACTTTTCCATTTACATCTTTTAAAGATATTCTTTTTTCAATTCCATAATATGCATCATATAAACTAATTGATATTTTAGTTTCTATATTTTCGCCCTTTATTGGATTTTCTTTGCTTTTATTTTCTTGTGTATCCTGATTTTTTTCGATATTTCCTAATAATATACCAAATATGGATTCTTTTCCTCTTAAGTTACGTTGTTCTTTGTAAAATTTAGCATTCCATGTACGGTCATATTTTCTTTTTGTTGATGGAACTGATAAAATTCTATATGCTTCATTTATATCTTTTATTCTTTCTTCTGCTAAAACATCTCCTACATTTACATCTGGATGATATTTTTTGGCAGATTGTCTATATGCTGTTTTTATTTCATCTATTGATACTCTACTTGTTTCTAAACCTAATATTTTGTAATAATCTTTAAAAATCATTTAACATCCTCCCAAAAATTTGGTAATAATATTATATCATATTTTCCAAAAAAATCCATACTTTATTGATTATTTTCTATATATTTGTTTGCAATTTCAAAAAATTTCATGCCATTTGATGCTTTAAATAGTATAACATCTTTTTCTTTTACATTTTTTGTTAAATAATCTAATATTTGTTTTTTGTCTGAAAAATAATATAAATTATTTGGATTAAATCCTTTCTTTTTTGCTTCTTCTACTATATATTTTGAATTTTCTCCAAGACATATTAAAATATCTATATTATTTTTTACTACTTCATCTCCAACTTTTTTGTGTAAATCAGCTGAATAGTCTCCAAGTTCAAACATATCACCTAATACTGCTATTTTTCTATATTCTTTATAGCTTGATAAAATTTTTAATGATGCTTGCATAGATTCAAAACTTGCATTATATGCATCATTTATTACTTTTACATTATTTTTTAAGTCTGTTATATCCATTCTCTTTTTTGTTAAAGAAAAACTTTCTATTCCTTTAGCTATTTCTGCATTAGAAAGTCCTAGTATTTTTCCTACAGATACTGCACATATTGCATTATATACAAAATGTATTCCTCCAACTGGTACTTTTATTTTAAATTCTTCTTTTCCACATACACAATCAAATTGGCTAGAATTTTCTTTTAATTCTATATTTTTTGCCATTACATTTGAGGTATTGTCTATTCCATATGTATAAATTTTTATTCCTTTATGCTCTTCTTTTGCCCATTTTTCTAACAAATCATTGTCTTGATTTATTACTATTTGAGGATTTTTCATTCCTTCTAAAATTTCTAATTTTGCTTTTAATATATTTTCTCTAGAACCTAAATTTCCTATATGTGATGTTCCTATATTTGTTATTACAGAAATTGTTGGTTTTGCTATATTTGTAAGTAAACTAATTTCTCCAAAATGATTCATTCCCATTTCTATAACTGCTGCTTCATGGTCTTGCAATTTTAATATTGTTAAAGGTAATCCTATGTCATTATTATGATTTTCTTCTGTTTTTAGTGTTTTGTATTTTTGAGATACTACACTATAAATCATATCTTTGGTGCTTGTTTTTCCTACACTTCCTGTTACTCCAACAAGTTTAAAGTTATCTCCATATAAGTTTCTTTTGAATTTTGCTATTTCTTGTAATGCTACTTTTGTATTTTCTACTACTATTACAGATTTAGATTGATTTTGTAATTCTTTTAAATCTTCTGATGTAAAGTCTATATTTTGTACTATTATAGTTTTTGCTCCATTTTTTATTGCTTCTTTCCAAAATTTACTTCCATCAAATTTTTCTCCTTGTAACCCTATATATGTATCTCCTTTTTTTATATTTCTAGTATCATTTGAAAAATTCTCACATATTTCTTCTTCATTTCCTAGTATTAGTTTTCCTCCTGTTATATTTATTATATCTTTTATTTTTATGTCTTTCATGTTAAATACTCTTCCTTTCCTTAAGGCATAGTTTGAAATGAATAAATTCTAAGTTTTTAATATTATTCAAACTAAATTATCCTTTTAATTTTTGATTTGGTTTTTTCTTTTGTAGATTATATTCCTATATAATAAAAAAAGCAACTAATTGTTGCTTTTTGTTATTAAATATGAATAAGTTTCTACTTATTTAATTTAATAATATAACAGTAATTTTTACACCTAAAATATTTTACTATTCAACTGATCTATTTGCTATTTCAATTGCTTTTGTAACTATATTACCACAATCTTTTGAGGAAACATTTCCCCATCCTCCGTCTTTTTTTACTTGTTCATAAACACCTAATTCTTTTGCTATTTCTTCTCTTAAATTTTCTGAAATTAACTTACTATTTCTAGACATAATATCCTCCTAATAGATATATTGGATTTCATACAATAAATATTTGTTTATTTGCATTTTTAATAAAATATTTAAATATTTTATAGTAATATTATTTGCAAATTATTAAAATTTATTTTGACAATTTTTTCTTTTTTATTTTTGTTATTTGTTATAAGTTATGATTTTAATAAATTTTCTATTAAAAAGTTATTTTATAAATTTTTCAAGAAAACTTCTATATCCTAATAAAAATGCTAATTGTGACAAAATACCACAAAGTTCCAACAATTTTTACAAAAAACAGCTGACAAACATATCTTATATATGGTATAATTACTTGAAAATAAAAAATAGGTGAGATTTATGAGTAAAAAAAATACATTAAAAAACGTAAAAGAGCTTGAATCTAACAATAGCAATATTATGACAAATCAAATACTTAATCAGCCTGATACACAAAATAAAGATATGGCTAAAAATACTAATATTGCAAATACAAACAAAAATGAAAATAATAATGTTGAAAAAAACAAAAATATTTCTAAAAATCAAACTAAAAATATAACTCAAAATGAAAACAAAATTCAACAAAAAAATCAACATTCAGAAGAAAAAAATGCTATAAAAAATACTAATACTGATCAGAATATTATTAACGAAAATACCACAATAAAAAAATCAGATGAAAAAATTCAAAAAAACACTTCAGAAAATCAAACTACAAAAAATGAATCTACTGTAGAAAATGGCTCTACTTTTCATCCAATGCAAACCAAAAATAGTAATTACACAAAACCTGAAATTATTGGTCTTTCTTTAATAATTTTTGCTATTATTTTACTAATTATTTTTATAGTATTTACTCTTATAAATTTAAATAATGATAAAATAATAAATGGTGTAACAATTTTAGGTATTGATGTTTCTAAACAAAGTAAAGAAGATGCTATTCAGACAGTTACAAATTACATATCTAAAAATATTCCTGAAGAAATTAAACTAAAACATAATGATTATGAAACATCTATTGCATCAGAAAGCTTAAGTATTTCCTTTGACATAGAAAAAGCTGTAAATCAGGCATATGATATTGGTAGGTCAGGAAATATATTGCAAAATAATTTAGAAGTTATAAAAACAATATTTAATCCTGTTGATATTACTGCTGATTTAAGCTTAGATGAAGAACAATTAAAAGCTTCTTTAAATGATATATCTTCAAAACTACCTGATACAATTATTCAAAGTAGTTATTATATTGAAGATAATAATTTAATACTAACTAAAGGTAGAACAGGTTTCGTAGTAAATGTTGATGAAATGGCAAATGATTTAATAACTCGTATTCAAAATTTGGAAGTTAATAATAATCAAATTGAACTAATTACAGAAGAACAGTCTCCTAATCCTCTTGATATTGATGCTATTCATAATGAAATATATAAACAAGCAACAGATGCATATTTTACACAAGATCCATATGCTGTATATCCAAGCGAAAATGGTTTAGATTTTGCAATTAGTGTTGATGAAGCAAAAGCAATGTTAGAACAAGAACAGGAAGAATATGTTATTCCTTTGCAAGTATTATATCCTAATGTAACAACTAATATGATTGGACAAGAAGCATTTCCAGACTTGCTTTCTAGTTTTCCAACATATTATTCTACAAGGGATACAGATAGAACTACTAATTTAATATTAGCAGCAAATAAAATAAATGGAACTGTTGTAATGCCTGGCGAAGTATTTTCATATAATACTGTTGTAGGTGAAAGAACAATTGCTGCTGGATATAAAGAAGCTCCAATATATGTTAGTGGAGAAGTTGTAGATGGTTTAGGTGGTGGAATTTGCCAAGTTACTTCAACATTGTATAATGCTGTTGTATATGCAAATTTAGAAATAGTAGAACGTTCAAACCATCAATTTGTTCCATCTTATGTAACTGCAAGTCGTGATGCTACAGTTGTATATGGTTCAATAGATTTTAAATTTAAAAATAATAGAAATTATCCAATAAAGATTTTGTGCTCTGTAAGTAATGGTGTTGTGAATTTTGAAATTTATGGTTTAAAAACTGCTGATGATTATGAAGTAGAAATTTCTTCTAGAATTACAAGTCAGACTGCAAATTATACTAATTCAGAAGCATATAAAATTTTGAAGAAAAATGGGCAGGTTGTAAGTACTACTTTGCTTTCAAGGGATACTTATAAAAGACATTAAGGTCGGAAAACAACTTCGGATGATAGGGACAGGCCATTTTGTCCGGCGGACAAAACAGCCTGTCCCTATCATCCGAGATTGTTCTTCATATTACATCGTTAGTATTCCATTTGGTGTGTCCTTAATAACCAAAATGTCTTCTTCTCTACCATTTTCTGCATTTATATATACCAAAAACTCTGTTCCATCTACTTCTCCCTTTAATTCATAACATAATATTTCTGTTTGCCATTCTGTTGGTATTATTGCCATTCCTTCACTTAAAATATTTAAATTTTTGTTTAAACTTTTCTTAGCCTCTTCTACAGTTATTTTGACATTTGATAAATCTCTTTGTGTATGATTGTTTAAATATCCTGTTGTTTCTACACCTAATATATCCCCATTGTCTAATGCTACTTTTACCTTTATTAAATCTGGATATGCGACAACCCCATCTTGGACATATGCATAATTTATTGTCATTATTCCTTCTTGTTTTAGATAATATGTTTCCTTCATATTGCTATATCCACGTTTTTCTAGATATTCTTTGCCTTTTTGGTCTGCTTCTTCATTAGATAAAATTTCTGATGAAACATCTCTATTGTAGTTCATATATATTATATGTCCACCTTTTTTTGATATAGATATTGAAACATTTTCGTCATTATTTGTAACTATCATAAAATTATATGCTGGAATTGTTGCATTTTCTGAAAGCCCTAGACTATTTATTTCTTTAATATTTCCTATTTCATAAAATTCCTCTACCTTTTCTTTGGCTGTTTCTTCGTCTATTTCTTCTCCTGTTAGTCCTTTCTTTTCTTGACTTGTTATATGCTCAGAAAATGCACCATCATATATTAACCCAGAATATTCATGAAAATTTTCTTCTAAATTTGAAAATCCATTATTTGTTTCTGTACTTACTTCTTGTGCAAAACTATCTTTTCCTTTACTTGCTAATTCTCCCCATTTTATTCTTCCTGAATTTATGTCTTCAGATAATTGATTTAAAGTATTTTCTAAATCTAAACTATAATCATGCAATCCTTTTAGATTTGCAAAATCTTCGTCTGTTAAATTTTCTCCATATATATTTTTTCTTGATAAAGAATAACTATAATCACTAACTTGATTTAAAAATTTTTGCGTATTTTCTAGTTCTTGTGTTTCTATAGGTAATCTAGACAAATATGTTTGAGCCATATTTGCTTCTCTCCATAAATGTGTTAAAGTTTCTGCTCCATGTTCTGGCGTACTAGATATTATTGCTTTTGCTAAATATGTTTCTACATTCCCTACATAATCAACTAATTCATAAAAAGCCATATTATATGAGTTTTCTGATGTTTGCTTTGCTTGTGTTCTACTTTGATATAATATAACACCTAAAACTATTATAATAAGTAAAAAGATACCTATTACACTTAACATATGTCCTTTTTTTAGTCTATTTACCCAACTTTTAAAAATATTCATTTTTTATCATTCCTTGTATAATATATTTAGGTTTTTTAAAGGTTACCCATAAACCTTTATAGTAAATTATATCTTTGTATGGTATTGTTATTATGTTAACAATACAGGCTCTTACCATTCCTTTTAATTTCAAATTTATTTACAAAATCTATGTTTTCCAATAGTTATTACATGTGGTCTTGACCATATCCATTTATTTGTTGCTGTATTTGGATTAAAATAATATACACAACCACCTGTTGGATCCCATCCATTCATAGCATCTTCTGCTGCTTTATATACTGTAGAATCCTCTGCAATTGGCGCATTTATTTGACCATCACTAACAGCTGTAAATGCTCCAGATTGATATATTACTCCTGCAATTGTATTTGGAAATCTTGAATCTTTAACCCTATTTAAAATAACAGCTCCAACAGCTACTTGTCCTTCATATGGTTCTCCTCTAGCTTCTCCATTTATTGCTCTTGCCATTAACTGAATGTCTGATGCATTACTACTTCCAGATGCTGCTTTACTAATACCTGTCTCATTTGAATTATCAGTAGAATAAATAAAAATTACAAATAAAAATGTTAAAATTATAAAAACAATCAATAACTTTTTCAAAATATCACCCTTACTTTTTCTTTTTTACATATTTTTAACCAAATAAAAAAAATTATTCCTTTTTCTTAATTTTTTATGAATTTTTTGAATTAGAGTAAAAAATATGGTACAATTACTAAAAAATAGATTTTTAATTTTAAAAACAAATATTATAATAAAACATATAATTTTAAATTAAGAATAAAATTAAATTTCTAGTTAACTTTAAAATAAAAATAAAGACACATTTCTTGTTGTATACGGAAAAATCCATATAAGTTCAAGATAAAAGTCAATCTTTCCTATACAATAAAAAAAGACAAGAAAGGATTGAAATATATGAAAGTTATAATTTTTTATGCATCATACGGTGGAGGACATCTAAATGCTGCTAAATCTATACAAGAATGCATTTTGAATAATTACAAAGAAATTGATGTTGAGCTAATTGATTGCATGAAATATGTAAATATCACAATAGAAAAAATAACAACTGCTGCATATAGAGGAATGGCAAAAAAAGCCCCTTGGGCTTGGGGAAGAATTTATGCAGATTCTCAAAAAGGTCCTCTTGCACATATAACTTCTCGTTCAAATAAAATAATGGCTATAAAACTACTAAAATTACTTCGCGAAAAAAATCCTGACCTAATTATATCTACACATCCATTCGGAAGCCAAATGTGTAGTTATTTAAAAAGAAAAAATAAAATACATGCAAAAATTGCAACAATAATGACAGATTTTGCCCCACATGACCAATGGCTAGTTGGCTCTGATTTTACAGATTATTTCTTTGTTGCACACAAAAAAATGAAAGATTATTTAATTTCTAAAAATATAGATGAAAGAAAAATTTTTGATACAGGAATCCCTATTTCAAATAGATTTTTAGTAGATTATGATAGAAATTCAATTTTAAAAGAATTGAAATTCGATAATAGTAAAAAAACAATTCTATTTTTTGGTGGAGGAGAATTTGGACTTGGCAAAACAAGAACTGTAGAAATTTTTGAATGTTTTGTAAAATTATTTAAAAATACTCAAATTATTGCAATATCTGGTAAAAATGAAAAAATGAAAAATGCTTTTGAAAAAATTGTAAAAGAAAATAACAGGACTGATTCAATAAGAGTTTTTGAATATACAAAACAAGTTCCAGAATTTATGAGTATAAGTGATTTAGTAGTAACAAAACCTGGTGGTTTAACAACTTCAGAAAGTTTAGCATCAAACCTTCCTATGGTTGTAATAAATCCTATTCCTGGTCAAGAGGAAGAAAATGCTGAATTTCTTGAAGAAAATGGGATTGCTATTTGGATTAAAAAGAATGATGATCCATATAAAAAGTTGGAAAATCTTTTTGTTGATGAGAAAAAATTAGCTGATATGAAGGAAAATACTAAAAAATTAGCTAGGAAATATTCTACTCAAAATATTTGTGATATATTGCTAAAAAGGAGCTAAAAGGAAAAGGAAACAGTAGACAGGAGACGGGGAACAGGGGACGGTCCTTAAAATCCCTCCTTTTAGGGAATCTGGGGGACAGACCTCAAAACAGGGAATAGGGGACGGTCCTTAAAATCCCTCCTACAAGGGAATATGGGGACGGACCTCAAAAAAAGTTT